>Ga0105251_10000208_pt1 | contig 59264 bp, 51 predicted proteins | sample KBSS64metaG_FD_80424 | JGI IMG/M metagenome (GOLD analysis project Ga0105251, IMG submission 80424) | Switchgrass rhizosphere microbial communities from Kellogg Biological Station, Michigan, USA - KBS S6-4 metaG | ecosystem: Host-associated > Plants > Roots > Rhizosphere > Soil | place...
CAGACCGCGTGCACCGTCCGCACGATAACGCATGACAAGCCGTTCGATCTGCCGCACGCTCACGTGTAGCCGCTCGGCGGCACGGCCAGGCTTGAGTTGGCGTTCGGCGACGGCCTGAATCACTCTGAGTCGGTCCAGTTCGTGCATCGACATGGTCATGGTCCCGGTCGTGTTCATCGCCAGCGCTCCTGAAACGCTTGTCTGGCAACGAACCTACGTCAAAATGCGACATTTCTACTTGGCAGAAACGCGACATTTGAACTTGGGACCTACAAGCCTGTCATGGCCAGATACAAATGTCGGGGTGCGGGCTAAATACAGATGTCGTATCTATCCAAGGTTTTTGCTCTCACACGGTGTTGAAGATGCAGGGTCGAACGGGCAGGGCGCGGGTGCGTCGACTTCCCCGTTTGCTGAGCGCCGAGCTGTTTTTACTGACGCGGCACCGCGTTCGTGTTCATGCAGCGCGATCATCGTTGCCTCCAAGTCCTGTTGCGTGAGCTCGCGCTGTTTCTTGGTGCCGGATGCGCGGCGTGGCGTGCGTACCTGCGCGCCGCGATGCGTGCGCGAGGGCGCCGTGCCAATGCTGCGGTTGTCGCGCTGAGCCTGCACCGCCTGCGCCAACTCAAGCACGTGCGCGAGACGCTTGCACTCGACGATCGCCCCCTGATCGACCTCGGTGAGACGGTCGTACTGCCGGCATACCAGCGCCCGCTCGCCGGCCCGCAACTGCGTGCGTCCGTCCGGATATTCCCACACCTCGATGTCACGGTGGATCAGCGCGCGGTTCGCGTCGGTATCTTCCAGCAGATACAACACGCGGTCGTATTGCACGGTGAGCGTCTTGGTGACCCGTCGCGCTTCGCGCCACGTCAGCGCCCGCTCCAGACTCTCGTCGGCGCGCAGTGAACGATGCGCGTCATGGTCGCTTCTCAGTGGCTTGGCAAAGCGCGCGTTGTAGTCGGCCATGAAGCAGGGCGCATAGGCGTTGGCTTGCGCCACCGTGCTGATGCCGCGCAGGCGTAATTCCTTGACCAGCCGGTCCTGCAAGGTCAGATGCGCGCGTTCCACGCGACCCTTGGCCGGGCTCGAATTGGCGCAGAAGGTGTCGATGTTGAGCTCGTACATGGCCCGGCCAAATTGCGTCATGAGGTTGCCGGTCTTGCCCGCGCGCGCATTGCGAAACACCGTGAACTTGTCGCTATAGAACGCGCCTGGCTTGCCATGGCGCTCGATGTACGCGCGCGTGGCCTCGAAGTAGCTGAAAGTCGACTCGCTGCGCGTGAAATGCAGCAACATCAGCCGGCTGGTGGCGTCGTCGACGTACACCAGCAGCGTGCATTGTGGCGCGCGCGCCTCGAACCAGCGATGCTCGCAGCCGTCGATCTGAATCAGTTCACCCAGACACGAACGGCGCGCGCGCGGCTGATAGACCTTGGGCGGGCGCTGCCGGCGCGGCACCCATAGGCCCGCTTCGGTCATCAGATGCCGCACCGTTTCCTTGGCCAGCCGGATGCCGTGGCATTGCTCGAGCTTCTCGCGCGCCAAAGTCGGGCCGAAGTCGGCGTAGCGCTCTCGGATAATGCTCACGGCGCGCTGCGCCAAGGCATCGTCGAGCTTGCGATTGCCCGGTCGGCCACGCTTGCCCGAAGCCACGCCTTGCAGTCCGTGCTCACGATAGCGCGTCACCAGCCGCTCGATCTGGCGTACCGTCAGGCCCAAACGCTCTGCCGCGCGTCCGGGCTTCAAACCCGACTCGACTACCGCCTCGATAACCTTCAGTCTGTCCCATTCGCGCATGGTCAAGCTCACAGGTGGGTTCGGTGACATGGCGGACTCCCGCTGACGAACAGTCGCCAGCTTGCCACCGGTTAAAAACCCGACATCTGTAAATAGCCAGAACACGACATTAGGATAAAGCCGCAACAAACCCAAAATACGCTAATTTGTCTTATGTTAAATCACCAATGCGACTAGCTGAAGTCGAACCCATCACCCCATCTCCCCAGCCCGTCCCAACAAGAACTCCCGCTCCCGCACATTCTTCGTGAGCGCCGCAGCACGCTCGAATTCCGCGCGAGCCTCGTCCTTGCGCCCGAGCCTCGCCAGCAAATCGGCGCGCACGCTCGGCAGCCAGTGATAGCTTCGGAGCGCGGCCGTCCCGGAAAGCGCATCGACTATCGGAAGTGCCGCGTCCGGCCCATACGCCATGCTCACCGCGACCGCGCGATTCAGTTCCACCACCGGCGTCGGCGCGGTCTGCATGAGCGCGTCGTAGAGCGCGACGATCATCGGCCAGTCGGTGTCGGCGGCGGTCGGCGCGCGCGCATGGCACGCCGCGAGCGCCGCCTGCAGCGCGTACACGCCGCGCGCACCGCCGAGCGCTTCGGAGCGTTCCAGCGCCGCGAGCCCGCGCCGGATCAAAAGCGGATCCCAGCGGCTGCGGTCCTGATCCGGCAGGAGCACCGGCCGGCCTTCACGGTCGACGCGCGCCTTCGTTCTCGACGCCTGAATCTCCATCAGCGCGACGAGCCCGTGGGCCTCGCTCTCGTCGGGCGCCAATTCGGCCAGGATGCGTCCGAGCCTGAGCGCGTCTTCACACAGGCCCGGACGCATCCAGTCGTCGCCGGCGGTCGCCGAATAGCCTTCGTTGAAAATCAGATAGATGACTTCGAGCACCGAGCCGAGCCGCGCGCCGCGCGCGTCGGCCTTCGGCACCTCGAACGGCACGCGTGCCGCCGATAGCGTGCGCTTCGCCCGCACGATGCGCTGCGCGATCGTCGGCTCCGGCACGAGAAACGCGCGCGCGATCTCATCGGTCGTGAGTCCGCCGATCAGGCGCAGCGTCAGCGCGGCGCGCGCATCGACGGATAACACCGGATGGCATGCCGTGAAAATGAGTCGCAGCAGATCGTCGCCGATATCGTTCTCGCGCGCGGCGTCGAGCGAATCGACGAAATCCGGCGTGATGTGCGCTTCCTGCGCGTCGAGATCGCGCCCGTATTCCTCGTGCTTGCGCGCGTGCAGCGCGTGCTGTCGCAGACGGTCGAGCGCCTTGTTCTTCGCTGTCGTCATGAGCCACGCTCCCGGCTTTTCGGGCACGCCCACGCCCGGTTGGCTCCAGTGCTCCAGCGCGGCGACGAACGCGTCCTGCGCCAGTTCCTCGGCGAGCGCGACATCGCGCACGACGCGCGCCACGCTCGCAATCACCTTCGCGGACTCGATGCGCCACACCGCGTCGATGGCGCGCCGGGCCGCATCGTCCGCGGCGCCCAGCTCCTTCGCGCGCCCGCTCACGCCGCTTCCGGATTCATGTGAACGAGTTCCCAGATATGACCGTCCGGATCTTCGAAGCCGTGGCCGTACATGAAGCCGTGATCCTGCGGCTCGCGCGGCGCGCGTCCGCCCGCGGCGACGGCCTTCGCGACCAGTTCGTCGACTTGCGCCCTGCTCTCGCACGACAGGCACACGAGCGTTTCGGTGCTCGCGTGGGCGTCGGCGATCGGCTTTTCCGTGAACGTCTGGAAGAAGCGTTCCACGAGCAGCATCGCGAAGATGTTTTCGCCGATGACGAGGCACGCGGCGTCATCGTTCGTAAATGCCGGGTCGAAACTCAGGCCCAGTGCCTTGAAGAAGGTCATCGAGCGCTTGAGGTCGCGGACCGGCAGGTTCACGAAGATTTGTTTGTGCATGATGTGCGGTCTCCGGATTGGATCGTTACGCGGCATCGCAGCCGTTATATGCACGACGATCCGCGCGCGCAAAAATCGACACGAACGTCACAAATAGCAAGGCCCGACCTTGCGGACTTCGATGGTGCACCACGTCGCCGCCGGACATTCGGCTGCAATCGCCACGGCCTGCGCATGCGTTTCGCAATCGATCAGAAAAAAGCCGCCGATCATTTCCTTGGCTTCGGCGAACGGTCCATCGATGATGCGGGCATCGCCATTGGCGTTCGTGACGCGCGCCGCATCCTTCAGCGACGTCAGTGATTCCACCGCGCGCAGCACGCCGCGCGCCTTCAGCGCATCGGCGAATTCCGCCATCTGGCGATACGCCTCGCGCCCCTCTTCCTGCGTGCGACGGCCGCGCTGTTCGACCGGTTCCACCACGAGTAACAGATAAGCCACGACGAACTCCGAAAGGTTTGGATGGCGTCCAAGTTAAACCGTCACGCGCGCGCCGGCAAGGTGTTGCCGGGCCGCGCATGTGCATCGCGCGTCTATCTCGATATTGACAAGCGTCATCGCGCCACACGATACTGCGACACATGCACGCAATCCTCACTCTCTCCATCGCCGCGATTAAAAACCGTATGAACGCCATCCGTGGCGGGTCATCGGGACAGCGTGTGCGCTAGCGAGACAGGCAAGCAAACGAATTCCGAAGGCCCCGCCGCAAGACGGGGCCTTCTTGTTTTTGCGTGCAAGGTTCCGTCTTCGGCTCACATCATGGAGAGCAGAGATGGAAGAGGTATCGCAGGTTTTCGCGCGTCATGGCGTCGGTCACGGCGTGGCGTCGGGCCGCCTGAGCGCATCGGGCGCGCGCGTCGTGGTCTACGTCGACGTGCATCCGCATCAGATGGTGTCGTGGCGGCTTACGCGCGATGCCGAATTGCGCATCGGCGGCGCGTCGGCGTGTTCGCTCTGGCTCACGCGTCATCGCGATCCGTACGACTACTGGATGAAGCCCGGCGATGTCGTGCGCCTGTCGCAAGGCGAGCGCGTATGGCTCACATCGGAGAGCGATCAGGCGATCGAGGTGTCGCTCACGTCGTATCGCGTCGCTACGCGCGGGTTCGTGTCGCGCTGGCTTGCCAAGTTCTGGCCGCGCATCGCGGACCATCCTGCGAAGGCGCGCTGACGATGCAGTTGCTCAGGGCTCCATGCAGCGAAAGTTCGCCGCGAGGTTGATACTGCCCTTGCCGAGATAACGCGGATAGCCCGGATAACGGCAGATCGGTCGCGTGCGTCCGTTGGTGGCGGGCGCGATATCGCTGCCGAGGAGCGTTTCCGGCGCGACGCCGTTGCTCACCCATTCGTCGAGCGCGCCGAGTTCGTCCCACGCGGGAATGAACACGCCGTTGCCGTGCTGAAATCCCGGCACCATGTAGAGCCGCATGAACGAATCGACAGTGTCCTTCCCGTAGCGATCGATGAGCCCGCGATAGAACGCGATCGTCTGATTCGGGCTGATGACTTCGTCGGCGAGGCCGTGCATCGCGATGAGCTTGCCGCCGTGCGCAATGAACGCGGAGAAATCCGGGTTCATTGCGCCGACGGTGTACGCGAGCGTCACGAGGCGCTGCCTGAAGCGGCCGGGATTGTCGAGGTCGAATGTGAGGGCGCCGAAGTCGAGATCGCGCGTGACGAAGTGGCGGATATAAGCGTCGCCCTGCGCGAAGAGATAGCCGTTCGCGGCGAAAGTCGGCGGAGTCAGAAGCGTCGGCGAGTCGCCGAGTCCGAGCGTCCCGGAGAAGTCGACGCCCTGAAACACGTTGTAGCCCGGATAGGTATCGACGCCGTACGCGAGCGGATACGGCAGCGTGACGCCGTCGCGCAGCGTATCGAGCGTGTCGATCTGCGCGTCGGACAGGCAACTGTCGCGCAAGGAAGGACGCTGCCCGTTCGCGCAACGCAGCGATGCGATGATCTGCGGTTCCAGCTTCCTGCACGCCTCCACGTTGCCGACGATGCCGTCCGCCGCGCCGTCGAGCCGGTCGCACTCGTGCACGACGGTCTCGAACACGCGCCGCTGCTGCGCGACGCCGACGAAGCCTCCCGGCTTCGCATACGACGCCTGGCCCACTTTCACGCCCATGAGCCGCACGCCGGAGAAGTTGATCGCGGGCGCGTTGGCGATCACGCCGTCGTAGTCATTCGGAAAGCGCTCGATCACGGTGAACCCTTCGCGCCCGCCCGTCGAGCCGCCCGCGAAGTAGGTCTTGTCGGGCGTGCGCCCGTAGCCCATCTGGATCAGCGCGAGCGCGACGTCGCGCGTTTTCTTGAGATGACCGAAGCCGAAATTGACGATGGCTTCGTCGTTGCCCGCGAAGTCGGCGCGCCCCGCGTTGCCGACGTGGCCCGAATCCGAACCGAAGGTCGCATAGCCGCGCGCGAGCGGCGTCGAGTCGGGCGCGAACGGCATCGGTTCGGTGCCGGAGACGATCGTGCCGTTGTACCCGCCGCCGCCCATCTGCAGCGCGCGGCCGTTCCAGCGGCTCGGCAGATTGACTTCGAAGCGGATATCGGGCGTCGAGTCCTGCAGCGCCTTGATGAAGCCGGTGATGCGGCAGTATTCGCCGTTGCGGTTGCCGGGCGCGGCCGCCTTGACGACCCACGCGGAAACGATCGTCGCGCCGCGCGTCGGCAGTCCGATGATCGACGCGGGCACGTTCTTGCCTTCGAGGTCGTCGCAATGCTTCGTCACGTACGAGGCCGCGTGGGCGTTCAAACACGCGGCGAGCGCGATTACCGCGAAGAGCGCACGGATGCTTACGTCGGACGAAAATAGGCGGAAGGAGCGAAACACGTCTTGGAAGTGGCTACTTCAAACGCCGCACAATATATAAGAACGAATTGGCGATAGCCATTCGGGTCTGCCGGTCGTTGCAGCGGCACAACCGGCCTCCCTGCCCTCGCGGGCTCCTTTCGATTTCATTCGCCGTCCCACTCGCCGCGAAGGTCGCTGTTTTCGAGAAGCTGCAGCAACGTTTCGGCCGGACGGCTCAGATGTTTCGCGCCGAACGCGATGAACTCCACTTCGGGCAATTCGGGCAGATCCGCGCGATTGACGGGCGCGGCCAATCCCCGGGCCGCGAGAAAATGCGAGCGCACGGTCAAGCCGAGGCCGCCGCGCGCCGCGGCAATGCAGCCCGCGTGACTGCTGCTCGTGCACACCATTTGCCAGCTCGCGCCGCTCATCGCGAGCGAATCGAGTACGACGCCCCGCGTGACACTCGGTTCCGAGACGAGGATGAGCGGCAGCGGACCACTCGTATCGACGATGGTGCCCGGCTTCGCGAGCCATTCGAGCCGTCCGGAGAAAAGCCGCATGCCGCGTGCATCGCCGATGCGCCGCTTGCCGACCGCGAGATCGAGCTCGCCGGCGTCGACCATCTGATAGAGCCGCCCGGTCATGCCGATCGTGATTTCCAGCTCGACGTCCGGATGCGTGTCGCGAAACGCCGCGAGCACGCTCGGCAGCGGCCCGAGCGCGATATCGTCCGATGAGCCGAGCCGAACGCGTCCGCGCAGTCGCGGCGAACTGAATTGCGACTGCGCGTGCGCCATCGCTTCGAGAATCACGCGGGCGTGGACGAGCATCGCTTCGCCGTCGGCGGTGAGTGCGAGCGAATGCGTGTCGCGCACGAACAGGCGCCGGCCGACGCTCTCCTCCAGGCGCCGGATATGCTCCGAGACGCTGGACTGTCGAAGGCCGAGCTGCCGCCCCGCATCGGTGAAACTGTGCGACGCGGCCACGGTCGCGAACGTGTTCAGCCAGAGTGGATTGAGCATGCGTCATTGTGATCGGCATTAACGATGACAGTCAATGCGGTTAGCGGTCTTCCCGATGACTCGGTAAGTCATTAACATTTCACATATTGCGCGACGGGCTTGTTTCCAAGCGCTTTCTTCGTCGCGCGGCGACCACCACCCGCTTCCCACATGACCAAGAGTTCTTCGCACACGGCGCTCCTTTGGATCGTCGCCGTGGGCTTTTTCATGCAGGCGCTCGACACGACCATCGTGAACACGGCGCTGCCTTCCATCGCGCGCAGCCTCCATGCCGCGCCGCTCGCGATGCAGTCGATCGTCGTCGCCTACACGCTCACGATGGCGCTCTTCACGCCTGCTTCCGGCTGGCTCGCGGACCGCTTCGGCACGCGCCGGGTCTATCTCGTCTCGATCTCGCTCTTCGTGATCGGCTCGCTCGCCTGCGCAGGCGCGCATTCGTTGAACCAGCTCGTGCTTGCGCGCGTGCTGCAAGGCATCGGCGGCTCGATGCTGCTGCCGATCGGACGTCTCGCCGTGCTGCGCGCCGTCTCCGGCGAAGCCTACGTCTCCGCACTCGCGATGATCTCCGTCGCCGGCCAGGTCGGCCCGATTCTCGGCCCCACGCTCGGCGGCTGGTTCGTCGAGTCGTTTTCCTGGCACTGGATCTTCCTGATCAACGTGCCGATCGGCGCGGTCGGCCTCTACGCGGTGCAGCGCTTTCTGCCGAACGACACGCTGCACGATGCGCCGCCCTTCGACTTCATCGGCTGCGGCTTGCTGTCGATGTGCATGGTGTCGTTCTCACTCGCGCTCGACAGCCCCGTAGAGACGCATCGCGGCGCGGTGTCCGCGGCGCTCTTCGCGCTCGCGGCGGTGTCGGCGTTCGCGTATGTGCCCTACGCGCGGCACAAGCGCAATCCGCTCTTTCATCTCGCGCTCTTTCAGGAGCCGAATTTCAGCGTCGGACTGATCGGCAATCTGCTGTGCCGCATCGGTTCGAGCGCGGTGCCTTTCCTGCTGCCGCTTCTCATGCAGCTCGAACTCGGCTACAGCCCGCTGCATTCGGGCCTGATGATGCTGCCGATCGCCATCGCCGGGACGCTCAGCAAGCGCTGGATCGCGCAACTCGTGAAGCGCTACGGCTACGACACGTTCCTGCTCGTGAACACGGCGCTCGTGGGCGCGTCGATCGTCGCGTTCGCGCTGTTCTCGCCGACCTTGCCGCTCGTCGTCGAGATCGCGATCCTCGTCGTGTTCGGCGCGTGCAACTCGATGCAGTTCGCGGCGATGAACAGCGTCACGCTCAAAGGCCTCTCGATCAAGGATGCCGGCAGCGGCAACAGCCTCTTTTCGATGGTGCAGATGCTCGCGATCGGCCTGGGCGTTTCCATCGGCGGCTCGCTCGTGCAGGTGTTCCAGGGGCCGTTCTCGACCGCGGCCGGCTTCAGGCTGAGCTTCGTCTGCATGGGCGTGGTGACGCTGCTGTCGGGCCTCGTGTTCCGTTACCTCGATTCCGCGCCGCAGAGCGCCGCGCCCGTGCGCGCCGGCACGTCCTGACAGTTGCGGCTATTCTGACGGTCCCATCGAAATCGTTTCTTCTGGAGCGCAACCGTGCAATACCGCAAATTCGGCAATACCGGTCTCACCGTTTCGCGTCTCACGCTCGGCACGATGACGTTCGGCCTGCAGACCGAGGAAGACGTGTCGCGCAGCATCATGGACCGCGCGACGGACGCGGGCGTCAACTTCATCGACACGGCGAACGTCTATCCGCTCGGCAGCGGACACGATCTCGCGGGCCGCACCGAGGAGATCGTCGGCCGCTGGCTCAAGGGCCGCCGCGATAATTACATTCTCGCGACCAAGGCCGTGCATGAAATGGGGCCGCTCGCGTGGCACAAGGGTGCATCGCGCAAGCATCTGCTCGATGCGATCGACGCGTCGCTCAAGCGGCTCGACACGGATTATGTCGACCTGTACCAGCTTCATAACGACGATCACGACACGCCGCTCGACGAGATGCTCGAAGCGCTCGACACCATCGTGCGGCAAGGCAAGGCGCGGTATATCGGCGTGTCGAATTTTCTGGCGTACCGGCTCGCGCGTGCGCTCGGCCGCTCGGACGTATTGCGCGCCGCGCGCTTCGTTTCCGTGCAGCCGCGTTACAACCTGCTGTTCCGCCAGATCGAGCGCGAACTGCTGCCGCTCGCGACCGAGGAAGGTCTCGCCGTGATTCCGTACAACCCGCTCGCGGGCGGTTTGCTGACGGGCAAGCATAGCTTCGATGCCGGCCCGAGCGAAGGCCGCTTCACCGGCGCGGTCGGCAAGGCGGGCGCGATGTACACCCAGCGTTACTGGCACGAGCGCGAGTTTCATACGATCGAGCAGATCAACAAGATCGTCGCGCCGACCGGGCGCTCGCTCGCGGGCACAGCGCTCGCGTGGGTCCTGGCCAATCCGGCGGTGAGCTCGGCGATCATCGGCGCGAGCCGGCCCGAACAACTCGACGAGACGCTCGCGGCCGTCGATCAGCCGATCGATCCGGACATCAAGGCGAAGCTCGACGAGGCGACGGTCGAATATCGTTTCGGCGACGCATTGCGCTGATCTCGTTTCAGACGCGGGCCGCGCGTGCGCGATACACGCCTTCGAGCGAGTAAATCGCGAGCGCGGCCCAGATCGCGCCATAGCCGATCAACTGATCGTGCCCGAAGAATTCCTGATAGATCACAACGCCGATCAGCAATTGCAGCGTCGGTGTGATGTACTGGATGAGCCCGAGCATCGATAGCGGAATGCGCCGCGCCCCCGCCGCAAAAAGCAGGAGCGGCACCGCGGTCACGGGCCCGGCCGCCGCGAGCAGCAGCTTCACACCGGGCGACGCGTGCGCGAAGCCGCTGCCGCCGTGCGAAGTCAGAAAGAAGAGATAAAGCAGCGCGACGGGACACAGCAGCATCGTTTCGAGCGTGAGACCTTCGAGCGCGCCGAGCGACGCGGTCTTGCGCAAAAGTCCGTAGCCGCCGAACGTCAGCGCAAGCGCAAGGCTGATCCACGGCGGTGCGCCGTTCACCCAGGTCAGCCACAGCACGCCGAGCGCGGCGATCGTCACCGCGATCCATTGCACCGGCCGCAGCCGCTCGTGCAGGAACGCCATCCCGAACACGACGTTGACGAGCGGATTGATGAAGTAGCCGAGGCTCGCCTCGACGATGCGCCCGTCGTTCACCGCCCAGATATAGATGCCCCAGTTCGCCGACAGCAGTACGGCGCTCGCGGCGAAGCGCGCAAGCAGGCGCCTGTCGCGCAGAACGGGGCCGAGCCACTTCCATTGACGGCGCACGGTCATGACGATCAGCAGGAAGACCATCGACCACGCCATGCGATGCGCGAGCATCTCGACCGCGCCGATCGAATGCAGGGCCTTGAAGTAGATCGGGAAAAGGCCCCAGATGACGAAGGCCGAGAATGCGTAGATGACGCCTGGATTCATTGTTCGATACGTAGAGCGGAGTGGCCGCGCACGAACGATCGGCTCGTTCGTGCGCGCTTGCCTGGCCGTTCGGCAGGAAAGCGATCCGCAAGGATTGGAAGCCGGATTTTAGTCGACGCGCGGGGTAGCGCTCCAGCGGCAATCGAACGATGGCTGATTCATGGCGAACCCTTGGACGATTTCTTGCTCGAATCGAGAGCGCGAACTGAGCGCGAACCGAGCGCGAAAGCCATTCGGAAGGCTCGTGTTAGCATGCCGCCGCGCGCTTGCCGTTCGCCCTCCCCGCCTGCCCCTATGGTTCCCTGATGAATAACCGCACCGTCCAGCAGAACTTCTTTCACATCTTGTTGTGCGCCGTGACCCTCGCGCTCGCGTGGGTGTTGCTGCCGTTTTTCGGCGCAATCTTCTGGGGCGCGATTCTCGCGATCCTGTTCCAGCCGATGCAGCGCTATCTCGCCGCGCGCTTCGGCAAGCGCCGCAATCTCGCCGCACTGACGACGCTGTCCGCCGCGATCCTGATCGTCATCATTCCGCTTGCGGTCGTCGCGGTGACGCTAGTTCAGGAAGTCGCCCTCGTCTACGCGCGGATCAAGAGCGGCGAGCTGAATTTCGGCCTGTATTTCCAGCACGTCCTGCACGCGCTGCCGGCATCGGCGCAGGCGCTCCTCGGGCGTTTCGGGCTCGACGACATCCCCGGCGTGCAGCGCAAGCTAATCGAAGGCGCGTCGCAAATCAGCCAGTTCGCCGCGACGCAAGCGCTGTCGATCGGGCAGAACACGTTCCAGTTCGTCGTGAGCTTCGGCGTGATGCTGTACCTCGTGTTCTTTCTGCTGCGCGATGGCGGCGAGATCGCCCGACGCATCCGGCGCGCGATTCCGCTGGATCCGGAGCCCAAGCAGCATCTCATCGCGAAGTTCACGGCGGTGGTGCGCGCGACGGTGAAGGGCAATATCGCGGTCGCGGCTGTGCAGGGCCTGCTCGGCGGGCTGATTTTCTGGATACTCGGCATCAACGGCTCCCTGTTGTGGGGCGTGCTGATGGGGTTCCTTTCGCTGTTGCCCGCCGTCGGGGCGGCGATCGTCTGGGTGCCCGCCGCGCTCTATTTCTTCATGACGGGACAGATCATCAAGGGTCTGATTCTCGTCGTGTTCTGTGTCGTGGTGATCGGTCTCGTGGATAACGTGCTGCGGCCGATTCTCGTGGGCAAGGACACGAAGATGCCCGATTGGGTCGTGCTCATCTCGACCCTTGGCGGGATGGCGCTCTTCGGCATCAACGGATTCGTGATCGGGCCGCTGGTGGCGGCGCTGTTCATGGCGAGCTGGGACCTGTTTTCGCAGGACGAGGCGGGCAATCAGTAGCCGCAACGAAAAACCGGCGCTGGATCAGCGCCGGTTTTCCGGGGTTGATGCTCGTGGAGTTCAGCGCGTATTCGGCGCCACATACCGGCACTCGAAGCGCTTTCTCACCGTGCCGTTCTCATCGACGCTTTCGAGATAGACATCGAACTGCCACAAGCGCGCCATGTGCTTGAGGACTTCGTCGCTGTCGTTCGAGAGATGGCGGTTGTCGGTCATGAAGTGACGCAGCGTCAGACTGCGATCGCCACGCGTATTCACCGAATACACCTGGATGTTCGGCTCGCGATGATGAATATCGTATTGCCGCGACAGCGCCTGACGAACATAGCGATAGCCGCTGTCGTCATGAATCGCCGACACTTCGAGTGCGTCGCGCATGTCGTCGTCGAGAATCGAGAACAGGCGCATCTCGCGAATCAGATGCGGCGACAGATATTGCGCGATGAAGCTTTCGTCCTTGAAGTTGCGCATCGCGTAGTGCAAGGACTCCAGCCAGTCGCTGCCCGCGAGGTCGGGGAACCACTCGCGATCTTCGTCCGTCGGGTTTTCGCAGATGCGGCGGATATCGCTCATCATCGAAAAGCCGAGCGCGTACGGATTGATGCCGCTGTAATACGGCTTCGTCACCGGCGGCTGATACACGACGTTCGAATGCGAGTGCAGAAACTCCATCATGAAGCTGTCTTCGAGACGGCCTTCGTTGTAGAGCGTGTTGAGCAGCGTGTAGTGCCAGAACGTCGCCCAGCCTTCGTTCATCACCTGCGTCTGCCGCTGCGGATAAAAATACTGGCCGATCTTGCGCACGATGCGGATGACTTCGCGCTCCCACGGCTCGAGCAACGGCGCGTTTTTCTCCGCGAAGTACAACAAGTTCTCCTGCGGCTCCGGCGGATAGCGGCTTTCGATTTCCTCCGGCGATGGCTCCTTTCCCTTGGGCAGCGTGCGCCACAACTCGTTGACCTGCGATTGCAGATACGCTTCGCGTTCGCGCCGCATCGCCGCTTCCTTCGCAAGCGATAGCTTTTGCGGCCGCTTGTAGCGATCGACGCCATAGTTCATGAGCGCGTGGCACGAGTCGAGCAGTTCCTCGACGCGATCCAGTCCATATCGCTCCTCGCATTCCGCGATGTAATTCTTCGCGTAGACGAGGTAGTCGATGATCGCGTGCGCGTCCGTCCAGAGCCGGAAGAGGTAGTTGCCCTTGAAGAACGAGTTGTGCCCGTACGCCGCGTGAGCGATCACGAGCGCCTGCATCGTCATGGTGTTCTCTTCCATGAGATATGCGATGCAGGGATTCGAATTGATGACGATTTCGTACGCGAGGCCCATTTGCCCGCGCCGATAGCCTTTCTCTGTCGCGAGAAAATGCTTGCCGAACGACCAGTGCCGGTAGTTCACCGGCATGCCGACGGACGCATACGCATCCATCATCTGTTCGGAGCTGATGATTTCCAGCTGAATGGGATAAGTGTCGAGACCGTAACCGTTCGCGACGCGCGAAATTTCAGCGTCGTACTCCTCGATCAGCTCGACGCTCCAGTCCGACGGGCACGGCAGCGGTCGCCGTTTCTCCGAAACATTCATTCTGCCTTCCTCGTGCGCCTCGTCTGCCTCTGCGGACGCCTTGCGTTGCTCTGCCTCAGGCCCCAGTCTGGAAGCCGCACGATCGTCCGTGCCTTCCAGTTGGTACCCACGCGTCTCGTTCTGCCAAGGCCGTGTCGTCATGCGGCCGCCTGCTGTTTTTCGAACAGCTCGCGGAACACCGGATAGATGTCCGCAGCCGAATCGACTTTCTTCATGGCCAGTTCGGGCGCGCCCATCGCAAGCTGAGCATACTCCAACCAGAGATTTTGCTCCTCCGGCGCAACTTGAATATAGGCAAAATACCGGACCTTCGGCAGGATGTCTTCCGACAGCAGCCTGCGGCACTTCGGGGAATCGTCCGTCCAGTTGTCGCCGTCCGATGCCTGCGCGCCGTAAATGTTCCATTCAGTCGGCGAATAGCGCTCGTCCATGATCTTCTTCATGAGCTCGAGCGCGCTCGACACCACAGTGCCGCCGCTTTCGGTCGAATGGAAGAACGTGTCTTCGTCCACTTCCTCGGCGCGCGTATGGTGCCGGATAAACACGACTTCGATCTTTTCGTAGTTCCGTTGCAGGAACAGATACAGGAGGATGAAGAAGCGCTTGGACAAGTCCTTGCGCTGCTCGTCCATCGAGCCGGAGACGTCCATCAGGCAGAACATCACCGCCTTGCTCGATGGCGTCGGCTGCTTCACGCGGTTGATGTAGCGCAGATCGAACGGATCGATGAACGGAATGCGCGTGATCCGGCCCTGCATGACGACGATATCCGCTTCAAGACGCGCGATCTCTTCCGGATCGGCGTTCTCGTCTTTCAATTGCTCGAGCTGGCGCTCCATTTCGCGCAACTGCGACGCGAGCGGCCAGCCGAGCGCGATGCGCCGGCCGAGCGCGCTGCGCAGGGACCTGACCACGTCGATGTTGTTCGGCGTGCCTTCCGCCGCCCAGCCCGCGCGCACGTTCTTCCAGGTAGGCACCGCAAGCAGCTGGGTCTTGACGAGGCGCGGCAGTTCGAGGTCGTCGAAGAAGTACTGCATGAACTCCTCGCGAGACAGCTCGAAAACGAAATCATCCTGCCCTTCGCCTTCGTTGCTTGCGCTCTTGCCGCCGCCGCCCGCGCCGCCCGGCGGACGCGGAATCTTGTCGCCGCGAATGTAATCCGCGTTACCCGGATGGACATACTCGCGCTTGCCGCCCGGTCCGTGACGGAACGAGGGCTCGGAGATGTCCTTCTTGGGAATGGTGATGCTTTGGGTGCTTTGAATGTCTTTGATACTGCGATCGCGCACCGCGTCGGAAACCGCGCGGCGAATGTAACTCTTGACGCGTCGCAGGAAGCGTTCGCGGTTGGCAATGCTCTTGTTCTTGCCGGCTAACCTGCGGTCGATGATTTGGTGCAGCACATCCAGTCTCCCGCGTTATTGGCGAGCTTGGGAGGCGCTGCGCACAGCTTCGACTGATCGCAGCGTCTTTCGTCTCGCAATTCGTCCACTGTGCGGTCCGGACGCAATCCACGCACCCGGGCCGCAGGGGACATCCTGACTATCGCTTGCGCGGGACCGGAGTATGGCGCGTCAGCGCCCACTCCCGTCGATTCCCCTATTCCTGTCCACTCTACATCACGACGACTTGCGCACGCGCAGATACCAGTCGCACAGGAGCCGGACCTGCTTCGGCGTGTAGCCCTTCGCGACCATGCGGTTGACGAAGTCTTCGTGCTTGCGTTGCTCCTCGGCCGAGCCTTTCGCATTGAACGAAATTACCGGCAGAAGTTCTTCGGTGTTGGAGAACATCTTCTTTTCGATCACCACGCGCAGCTTCTCGTAGCTGATCCACGCGGGATTCTTGCCGCCGTTCGCCGCACGCGCACGCAACACGAAGTTCACGATCTCGTTGCGGAAATCCTTCGGGTTGCTGATGCCCGCGGGCTTTTCGATTTTCTCCAGCTCGGCATTCAGCGCCGCCCGGTCGAAGCTCTCGCCGGTGTCGTGATCGCGGAACTCCTGATCCTGAATCCAGAAGTCGGCGTACGTCACATAGCGGTCGAAGATGTTTTGTCCATACTCCGAATACGACTCCAGATACGCGGTCTGAATTTCCTTGCCGATGAACTCGGCATAGCGCGAAGCCAGCACGTCCTTGATGAACGACAGATACTTCTGCTCCGTCTCCGGCGGGAACTGTTCGCGTTCGATCTGCTGTTCGAGCACGTACATCAGATGCACCGGGTTCGCAGCGACTTCGCTCGAATCGAAGTTGAAGACGCGCGACAGGATCTTGAACGCGAAACGCGTGGACACGCCCGTCATGCCTTCGTCGACACCCGCGTAATCGCGATACTCCTGATACGACTTCGCCTTCGGGTCGGTGTCCTTCAGGTTCTCGCCGTCATAGACCTGCATCTTCGAAAAGAGACTCGAATTTTCCGGTTCGTGCAGGCGCGTGAGCACGGCCATCTGCGCCATCATCTTGAGCGTGCCCGGTGCGCAAACCGCCTCGGCGAGGGATGAGTTGCGCAAAAGCTTCTCGTAGATCTTGATCTCTTCGCCGTAACGCAGGCAGTACGGCACCTTCACGACGAAGATACGATCGAGCAGTGCTTCATTGTTCTTGTTGTTGCGAAACGCCTTCCACTCCGACTCGTTCGAGTGCGCGAGGATGACGCCGTCGAACGGAATCGCGCCGAAGCCTTCCGTGCCCTTGAAGTTGCCTTCCTGGGTCGCGGTGAGCAGCGGGTGCAGCACCTTGATCGGCGCCTTGAACATTTCGACGAATTCCAGCAAGCCCTGATTGGCGAGGCACAGGCCACCGGAATAGCTGTATGCGTCAGCGTCGTCCTGCGAATAGGTTTCGAGCTTGCGGATATCCACCTTGCCGACGAGCGACGAGATGTCCTGATTGTTTTCGTCACCGGGCTCGGTCTTCGCGATGCCGATCTGGCGAAGGATGGAAGGATAGCGGCGCACCACGCGGAACTTGCGGATGTCGCCGTTGTATTCGTGCAGGCGCTTCACTGCCCACGGCGAAAGGATGCTCTTCAGATAGCGGCGCGGAATGCCGTACTGCTCTTCGAGGACGGGACCGTCTTCGTCGTAATCGAAGAGGCCGAGCGGCGACTCATTGACGGGCGAACCCTTCAGCGAATAGAACGGAACGCGCTCCATGAGCTGCTTCAGTCGTTCGGCGATCGACGACTTGCCGCCGCCCACCGGACCCAGCAGATACAGGATCTGCTTCTTCTCTTCGAGACCCTGTGCCGCGTGCCGGAAGTACGACACGACGTTCTCGATCACCTCCTCCATTCCGTAGAATTCACGGAACGCCGGATACACCTTGATGACCTTGTTCGCAAACACACGCGATAAACGCGGGTCGAGGCGAGTGTCGACCATCTCCGGTTCCCCGATGGCCGTCAACATGCGTTCGCCCGCTGTTGCATATGTGGCAGGATCTTCTTTGCAGAGCGCGAGATACTCTTCGAGCGAGAATTCCTCCTCGCGGGTTTTTTCGAAGCGGGTCGCGAAACTGCTGTAGATATCCATGCTACCTCCTCGCCGAAGTCAGAAAGCTATGTCGTGCGCAACGCGCGTAATCGAAACGACATCGCTTGAATTCATCCTAAACCCTTTCGAATTTTTTTTCACGCACTTGCGTTGTTCATTTGCTTCGAAGAATTACTAGCTTGGTGAGTTATTTTCGTTCACCTACAATCCTCATCCCAATGTCTCTATCCTGTTGCTCCGCATCGTCCCTGCCTGTTCGCTTCCCCGCGCACTTCGCTACTTGAGCACAGCTTCTGTCCGCCAATGCGAGGCGCGCCTCACTCGCGCGCATGCCTATATCGCTTCATGTCGAATACGTGCGCTCGCGCTCATTCGATGCGATACATGAATGACATCGACGCCCATACGACAGCATCAAGAACCGTTCCCGATGCGGGATATTCCCGCCTCACGCGAGCACGAGTTCCAGTTCGCCGATGCGATCGATCGAGCCATGCAGCATCCCCGGTCCGTCGATGCGATACGCACCCGTATAAGAGCCCGTGGTGATGGTCCAGAACGGTTCGACGGTCAAACCCATGCGGCAACAATGGTTGACGAGCCAGGGCAGCAATTCGCGGGGATCGCCCGCCGGATTGCCGAGCGCTTCCGGCGCGATCGAAACGCCGTCCAGTGTGAATTCCAGGCGCGGCGTGAGGAAGTCGAAGCCCGGCGCGACGACGTCGTAGGGTTCCATGCCCGACACCACGAGCGCGCCATTGTTCTGTGAGTCGGCGAGCTGCGCGAGCGGGTCGAGATTGGGCCATTGCGCAAACCGGCTGTCGACCACTTCGAGCGCGACCGCGATGCCGCCTATCGCATCGAATACTTCCTCGCGCGTGTAAGGGTCATGTCGCGCGGGCAGCGCATAGGCGAAGCGGAACGCGACTTCGAGTTCCACCAGTACGCGAAAAAATGATTGAAAAGGCACGCGCGCGGGCGAGACGTGGACGAGCGCGGCGTCGATAGGCGCGCCCGTGGCGAGCGCATCGGGGGCGCGCGCGCCGATCTTCCATGCGCCGATGCGCGCATCCGACTCTCTCAGCATCTCATGCTGGATTGCGTAGGCGGTGGGCGCGTCGGCCGGAATGTCGGCGGGCTCCAGCGTTTCGATGAGCCGATGCCGGCGGCGGGCGTCCGCGAGCTTCGCGGCGAGTGTCGATCCGGTCATGTCGATATCCTCGTGTGAGCGGTGACGCACACCCCTCAGTGTACGGGTTACCGGATCGGCGTTGGTCGCGCGCGTGTGCATTCGCGCGCATTCATCTCCTGTTCGCGGCTACGCGCCCTATGCCGTGCTCAGAACGTCTCCCAGTCGCCGCCTGCGTCCGCGGTCGGCGAGGCGCGCGTCACCGGCACGATTGCGGCGCGCTTCGCCTGCGCTGTCACGAGCGGCTTCGTCACGAGCGCACGCGTGTGCGCCGTCATCGTTGCACGCGATGCAATTTTCACCGCCGGCGTGGATGCGACCGACGCCGTCGCGTGCGGCGCGCCGTCCGCCACCTGGAACACCGCCACCGCCTGCCGCAGGCGCGCGGCCTGATCCTCGAGGGACTGCGCGGCCGCCGCCGCTTCCTCGACGAGCGCCGCGTTCTGCTGCGTCACCTCGTCCATCTGCGTGACTGCGCGCGACACTTGCTCGATGCCGCTCGACTGCTCCTCGGACGCCGCCGCGATCTCGCCCATGATGTCGGTCACGCGCTGCACTGCGCCGATGATCTCGTTCATCGTGCGGCCGGCTTCATCGACGAGCGTCGTGCCCGTGCGCACGCGCGCCACCGACGTGTCGATCAGTTCCTTGATTTCCTTCGCCGCCGCCGACGAGCGCTGCGCCAGGCTGCGCACCTCGCCCGCGACGACTGCGAAGCCGCGCCCTTCCTCGCCCGCGCGCGCCGCTTCGACGGCCGCATTGAGCGCAAGGATGTTGGTCTGGAACGCGATGCCCTCGATGATCGTGATGATGTCCGCGATCTTCGACGAGCTGCCGTCGATCTCGCGCATCGTATCGACGACCTGCGTCACGACCGCGCTGCCCTTGCCCGCGATGTGCGACGCATTCGCCGCGAGCGCGCTTGCCTGCCGGGCGTTGTCGGCGTTCTGGCGGACGGTGCCGGTCAGCTCCTCCATGCTCGACGCCGTTTCCTGCAGCGCGGACGCCTGTTCCTCGGTGCGCGAAGACAGATCGGTGTTCCCGGCGGCGATCTGCTGCGTCGCGGACGCGATCGATTCGCTGCCCGTGCGCACGGTGCGCACGGTCGTGAGCAGGCTCGCACGCATTCTGGCGAGACCTTCGAGCAACTGCCCCATTTCGTCGCGTGACGTGACGGTGACCTCGCGGCGCAGGTCGCCCGCGGCGATCGCGTCGAAATGGGCGAGCGCGGCTTCGAGCGGCCGCGCGATCGCCCGCCGCAGCGACACCCACGCGAACGCGGCCGCCGCGATGCCGAGCGCGATCGCCCCGAGGCTCAGCGCACGGAACCACAGGAAACGGCTCTGGGTCTCCTCGTAGCTCTGCTTCGATGCTTCGGTCAGATACTTGCGCAGCGCCTCATTCGCGTTGGCGAGCTCGTTGTACATGGCCTGCATCGCCTTCGCGTTCGCGATGATGCCGTCGTGATCGTTCGCCATGACCGCGGCGACGCCCTTGTCGACGATGCCTTGCAGCGCGAGGCGTTTTTCCTGCGCGGCATCGGCGAGACGCTTTTCGCCCGGCGCTTGCGGCAACGACATGTATTCCTTCCAGTAGCCGTCCGCCCGTTCGCGCATCATGCGCGCGCGCTCGACGGTGGCGGCCACCTCCGGCGTGCCGGCGAGGAGCGCCGCGCGATCGAACACGAGCCGCTCGCGCGCGGCATACATCTCCGCGTTGCCGACTGCGATCGCCGCCGGCATTTGCACCGCGTAGGTATTCTGGAACGCGCCGTTCGAATGGCTCATGCCGGTGAGACCCAGCGCGCCGATCGCAATGAGCAGCGCACCCAGAAACGCCATCGACATGCCGAGGCGCGCCTTGATCGTCAAAGCCTTCTTCATTGTGTTTTCCCTGTTGTCGCCCGCGAGCGGTGTCGTCGTCTCCTGGCAGCGTGCGCGCGAGACATCACGCGGCCGCTAGCGATGTAAACGGCGCGAAAGCGCGAGCACTTGAGGGAATTATTTCGTATGAAGTAAAACGGCGCGTCAGACGCGCCGTTTTTTCAACGAACATTGAAAAGTTATGCGGAAATTTCGCTGCGGTGCGGAATCGACGGCTGCGCGCCTTCGCGCGTCACCGCCACCGCCGCCGCCCGCTGACCGAACGCGATCGCGTCGAGCGGCGCGGCGCCCCGCGCGAGTTCGGCCGCGAAGCCGCCGATGAACGTGTCGCCGGCGGCGGTCGTGTCGATCGCCTCGACTTTCGGCGATGGCAGATGGACGCCTTCATCGTCCGCGCCATCGAGCAGCGCGAGCACGCCTTGCGCGCCGAGCGTCACGATTACGTTGCGGGCGCCCTTCGCCTTGAGCGCCTGCGCGGCGCGGCGCGCGTCGTCGGGCGTGTCGATCGCCACGCCCGAGAGCGTCGCGGCTTCCAGTTCGTTCGGAATCAGATAATCGACGAGCGGGAACCAGTCCGGCGGCAATTTGCGCGCGGCCGGCGCGGGGTTGAGGATCGTGGTGCGCAGAAGACGCCGGCCGGCGGCGAGCGCGGCGCGCACGGTCTCGGGCGGCGTTTCGAGCTGGCACACGATGACATCGGCTTGCGCGATCAGCGCTTCCTGCGCCTCGATGCGCGCGGGCGTCACTTCGGCGTTGCTGCCCGCGACGATGACGATCGCGTTCTGGCTCGCGTCATCGACGACGATGAGCGCGACGCCCGTCGGCGCGTGAGCACTCGTCGCGAGCGCCGTGCAGTCGATGCCTTCCGCCTCCAGACTGCCCTTGAGCGTCGCACCGTTCGAATCGTTGCCGACGCAGCCGATCATCGCGACCCGTGCGCCGAGGCGCGCCGCGGCGACCGCCTGATTGCCGCCCTTGCCGCCCGGCACCTGGGCGAACGCATGTCCGGCGAGCGTTTCGCCCGGCCTCGGCAGACGCGGCGCGCGCGCGACGAGATCCATGTTGAGGCTGCCGACCACGGTCACGCGGCCGGTCTTGCTTGCATCGCCCGATTTGGCGCTATCTCCCATCTCGCTTCCTTTTGAACGGCACTACGCTTTGGCGCTGCGCGACTCGGGCACCACGGCGGTCGATTCGCGGCGCACGAGGCGCGGCGGGACCACGCGCCGGCGTGTCGTGCCGGTCAGCTTGCCAGTGATGCGGTCGATCAGCGTCTGCGCGGCCATTTCGCCGAGCGCGCGCACCGATTGTCCCACCGTCGACAAGGCCGGATAGGTGTAACGCGACAGCTCGACATCGTCGAAACCGATGATCGAGCAATCCGTCGGCACGTTGATGTGGCGCTCGGCCGCCGCACGCAGCGCGCCGATGCCCATCATGTCATTGCACGCGAAGATCGCGGTCGGCCTCATGTTGTCGAGCAGTTGCGACGCTGCCGCGTAGCCGCCCGTCGCGGAGAAGTCGCTCTGCTGAATCGCGTTCGGCTCGATCTCGATGCCGCGCTCGGCCATCGCGCGGATGAAGCCGTGCAGGCGCATCGCGGAGACGGCCGTCGCGACCGGCCCCGTGATGCAGCCGATCTTCGAATGCCCGAGCTGCAGCAGATGCCGCGTCGCGAGATACGCGCCCTTTTCGTGGTCGATCTGCACGAGGTCGGACTGCAGCCCCTCGATATTTCTATCGACGATCACGAGCGGCTCACGCGCGCCCGCGAGGCATTGCGCGAGCACGGAATCCTCGCCTGCCGAGGCGATCACCAGCCCGTCGATGCGCTTTTCCTGTAGCACGCGCAGATAGTTGCGCTGCTTGGCGGGATCGTCGTCGGAGTTGCAGAAGAATACGCAATAGCCGTTCTTCGCGCAGCCGTCCTCGACGCCGCGCGCCAGTTCGGCGAAGTACGGATTCGTCGCGTTCGGCACGAGCAGGCCGATGGTCGCCGTCGAGCGCGCCTTCAGCGAGCGCGCGACCGCCGACGGCACATAGTCGAGCTCGAGAATCGCCCGCTCGACTTTCGCCCGCACGTCGGCAGACACCGGCCGCGAATTGTTCACTACGTGGGATACCGTCGTAAACGACACCCCGGCAATGGCTGCCACGTCTTTGATCGTCGCCATACATCGTCCTTCGCTATCTTTGGTCCAACTGCTCTTATTGGTCGTAAGGCGTCCGGCGCCTAAACATGCTGTTCACGCGCCGCTTTGCTTTCCCCGCGCCCTGCCTGCTTTCATTGCCTGCTGCATCGGCTCTCGTGCGCCCATGCCGCTTGGCCACCGTCGCCGTCTCTCGGTCCGACAAACGATTACACACGCTTCCTTCTGCTGCGGTATGTATCCAGCACCACCGCCACCACGATCACCGCGCCGGTAATGATGCGCTTGGTCGGCTCGTTTGCGCCGATCTGCGCCAGCCCCGCCGCCAGCACGGAGATGATCAACACCCCGAAAAACGTGCTGATGACCGAGCCGCGCCCGCCCATCAGGCTCGTTCCGCCGATCACGACGGCCGCGATCACCTGCAGTTCCAGCCCGGCGCCCGCGTTCGGATCGGCCGCTTCCAGCCGCGAGATCTGAAACAGCGCCGCCAGTCCCGAAAGTGCGCCCATCAGCGCGAAAACGATGACCTTGTACGGCCGCGGATTGACGCCCGCGAGCCTCACCGCTTCCTCGTTCGTGCCGATCCCTACGAGATATCGGCCAAAAACCGTCCGGGTCAAGACCAGATGCGCAATTATCATCACCGCGACCGCGATCAGAAACGCGGGCGAGATGCCGAACGCGATTGGATTCGAAAGGAAATCGAACGCATCGCCGATATACGCCGTGCGCGAGTTCGTCATCTGATACGCGAGCCCGCGCGCGCCTTCAAGCACGCCGAGCGACACGATGAACGACGGAATCCGCCACGCCACCGTCACGAGGCCCGTGACCGTGCCCGTCAGCGCGGCGGCCGCGAGGCCGATCAGCGCGGCGGGAAACGCCGGCCAGTGCCACTTGAGCGCGGCCACGCTCACGACCGACGCCCCCAGTGCGAGCACCGAGCCGACCGACAGATCGATGCTCGCGATGATCAGCACGAACGTCATGCCGACCGACATCACGACGAGATCCGGAATCTGGTTCGCGATCGTGCTGAACGTGTCGTACGTCAGGAAGTGCGTGCTCAGCACCGAAAACAGCGCGATCATCGCGGCGAGCGCACCCGCGAGACCCAGGTAATTCGAAATGCCGAGGCGCGTGCCGACGCCTTTCGTGCTCTTCGGTGCATCGGCGGGCAGGTTCGCTTCGCTCATTCAGTGCTCCACGTTGTCTTCGGGCGCTTTCGCATCGGGCACGATCGGTTCGTGCAGGATCGCCTCGCGCTTCGCATAACCCGAGAACGCCGCGGCGAGCAGCGCGTCCTGCGTCCAGTCGGCGCGCTCGAACACGCCGGTCATGCGCCCGGCGGACATCACGCCGATCCGGTCGCAGATCAGCATCAGCTCGCGCAGGTCGCTCGACACGACGACGAGCGCGCGTCCTTCGCGGGCCAGGGCGCCCATCAGCCCGTAGATGTCGAACTTCGCGCCGACGTCGATGCCGCGCGTCGGTTCGTCGAACAGCAGCACCCCACAGTCGCGTGCGAGCCAGCGGCCGATCACGACCTTCTGCTGATTCCCGCCGGACAATTCGGACACCGCCTGCGCCGGCCCGGACGTGCGGATGCGCATCGCGTCGATCTGGCGTTGCGCGAGCGCGGATTCCCGGCGCGTGTCGACGACGCCATGCCGCGCCACCGCGCCCAGGTTGCCCAGTGAAACGTTCGCGGCGACGGGCAGGCTCAACAACAGGCCCTCGCCCTTGCGGTCCTCCGTGATCAGCGCGATGCCTTCATCGACCGCATCCGACGGCGATTGCACCGACACGCGACGCAGCGCCTCGCCGTTGCGCGCGATCGACACCGTGCCCGCGTCCGCGCGATCCGCGCCGTAGATGAGGCGCATCAGCTCGGTCCGGCCCGCGCCGATCAGCCCGCTCACGCCGAAAATCTCGCCTGCGCGAACGTCGAACGACACGTCGCGCACCACGGGCGCGCGCGTCATGCCCTCCACTTTGAGCGCGACGCCGCCGATCCGGCGCTCGCCCAGATCGATGCGCTCGCCGATCTCGCGTCCGACCATCAGCGTGACGAGACGGTCGCTCGTGAGCTCGTCCATGGGGCCGACGTGCACGAGGCGTCCGTCGCGCAGCACCGCCGCACGCTCGGCGATGCGCCGCAATTCCTCCAGCCGGTGCGAGATGTAGACGAGCGCGACGCCGCGCGCCTTCAGCCGCTCGACCTGCTCGAACAGCAGGTCGACTTCGCGGGCGGTGAGCATCGCGGTCGGCTCGTCGAGGATCAGCACCCGGCAATCGCCGATCAAGTTGCGCGCGATCTCGACCATCTGCTGATGACCAATGCCGAGACCGCCGACGAGCGTGTCCGGGTCGATCGCGTCGAGCCCGACCTGCGCCATCGCGTGGCGCGCGTCTTCCGCGAGCCGTTTGCGGTCGATCCAGCCGAAGCCTTTGCGCGGCAAGCGGTTCAAAAACAGATTCTCCGCCACCGACAAGGTCGGCAGCAGGTTCAGCTCCTGCATCACCATGCGCACGCCGAGCGCCTCGGCGTCCTTGCGGCTTTTCGGCGCGTACGGCTGGCCCGCGAGCGTCATGGTGCCCGTGGTCGGGTCCGTGAGTCCGCCGACGATCTTCGACAGCGTGCTCTTGCCCGCGCCGTTCTCGCCCGTGAGCGCCAGCACTTCGCCCGCGACGAGTTCCAGCGAGACGTCCGACAGCACCGGCTCGACATAGGTCTTGCCGATGCCGGTCACCGTCAGCACGTTCGCATCGTTCGATCCGGTCATGGGGCGATTCAAGGCTTCGCTGTGCATCCTCGTGGTGGTCCCGCGTGGCTTCGGCAAACGGGCCGGCGCATCGAGGCGCGCGGCCCGGACGTGTTCCGATGCCCGCGCGAAAAGCTTCCGGATGGCCGCTGACACTGCCCGCGCCGTCTGCCTTCCGCGCTCGTCAGTGTGTTATCGGCACGCTGGCCGCGAACTTTAGATTGTCGCGCGACACGGCGCCGGACGCCGCCGCCGCGCGCCCGCCTTACTTCGTCACCAGATCGACCGGCGTTTCGACGACCTGCGAAAGGTCCGACTGCTTCTTGTGACCGGCGATCGCCTTCAGCGCAACGTCGATGCCGAATACCGCCTGCTTCGCCGCGTACTGGTCAGCGGTCGCGAGCACGCGGCCGTCTTTCAGCATCGGCTTGATCGCGCCGATATTGTCGAAGCCGACGACCTGCACCTTGCCCGCCTTGCCTGCCGCGCGAATCGCCGACACGGCGCCGATCGCCATGTTGTCGTTATCGCACAGGAGCGCCTTTACGTTCGGGTTCGCGTTCAGGATCTGCGATGCGACCGCATTGCCCTTGTCGATTTCCCATTCGCCCGACTGGAGCGCGACGACCTTCATGCCGGCCGCGTCCATCGCTTCCTTGAAGCCCGCGCTGCGCGCCTGCGAGTTCGTGGTGGTCGTCACGCCTTCGATGATCGCGACTTCATCGCCCTTTTTGAGCTTCGGAGCGAGATAATCGCCGACCTTTCTCGCGCCCTTCTTGTTGTCCGGTCCGACGAACGGCACATTCAGATCCTTGGACTTGAGCACGTCCGGATCGAGCCGGTTGTCGATATTCACGACGATGATGCCCGCGTCCGCCGCCTTCTTGATCACCGGCACGAGCGCCTTCGAATCGGCCGGCGCGATGACGAGCGCGTTGACCTTGGAAACGATCATCTGCTCGACGATGCGAATCTGCGCCGCGGTGTCGGTCTCATCCTTGATGCCGTTGGTGATCAGGTCGAACTGGCTGGAGTTGTGCGCCTGATAGTCTTTCGCGCCGTTTTCCATCGTCAGGAAGAACTCGTTGGCGAGCGACTTCATGACGAGCGCGACTTTCGGCTTGGCCGCCGTTTGCGCGAACGCGGATGACGAGGCGAACGGCAATGCGGTGCAGGCGGCGAGCGCGACGGCGGCCGACAGGACGCGTCGGCGGAGGGGTCGATTCATGCGGATCTCCAGTGCTTTGTTCTGGTTTGTCTGGTCGTGCGAGATGCAGCGAACGTGTGCAAGGCGTGTCGACCCGCGCGGGGCCATGAAGGGAAGTGATCGCGGGCGCCCTGTCGCGCCAGCGCTTCGTGTCACGCGCCGAAAGCCTTCGATCGCCTTTCGGGTGCGGTTTCAACGTTTGCTCGCCGTCGATTCTCGTTGGAGAGACGCCGCAGGTCAATCGGGCTAACGTGTAGGCCACACGCGACAACGCCGTCGATTTAGGGATCGACGGCGTTGTGGGTTGTCCGTGGGCAACGGCTCGCTGCCCGCATCAGAGATCTTCGACCGATTGCCCGTCCACCTTGTTGTCGATGATGTCGCGCGCGTAGTCGATGCCCGCGCGCGTCGCGTCGATCGGGCTATCGAAGGGTTCCTGCTCGGGCACGCCGAACATCACCGCGCGGCCACTCTCACCATGCGCGCTCTTCGCGATCGTCACGACGATGTCGAAGTGGCGCGGACCGTCGTCCGGCTCGTCGCGCTCTTTCGCGCGCCGCAATGCCTGCACCTTGATTTCGAAGCCTTTGTAATGGTCGGACAGCGGCGTGGACATGAACCGTCTCCTTTGCGTTGACATGCATCGCACGATCATACGTCGGCTGCCTGCTCCGTGCGGAACGCCGATAGATGCAAGGCGCTTGCAAGCCTCGTTCCCGTGCCCTGCGCGCCCGCCTCCCGATTTCACCTTATCCCACACACCGTTCATATTCGGTTTGCCATAATGCGCGGGCGGCATGCCGCTATGGACAGGCGCCGTCGAAGAATAACCGTCACTCAAATCAGGGAGCGTCACATGACTATTCGAGCCACCGCCCTCATCGCCGTGCTGAGCCTGACGCTCGGCGCGAATGTCGCGATCGCCGCCAACAGTCAGCAAAGCAAGATGACCGATTGCAACAAGCAGGCTGGCGACAAGAAAGGCGACGACCGCAAGGCCTTCATGAAGAGCTGTCTGTCCGCCGCGCCCGCCGCCGCTTCCACGCCGATGACGCAGCAGCAGAAGATGACCGCGTGCAATCAGCAGGCAACCGACAAGAAAGGCGATGACCGCAAGGCCTTCATGAAAAGCTGTCTCAGCAACAAAGGCTGATCTCGCCGACAGTCACACTTGCGCCGCGCCAGTCGCGCGCGGCGACCCTTTCGTATTTACCCTGCCTACCGGCCGATATTGCACTGCACCCAAGCAAGTGATTCGCACCGTCGTCTTTTTCTCATAAGATGGCGCGAAGGCGGCCCCTCACGAATACAAGAAATACGCCATCGGCCGCCGCCGTTTCGAGCGAGGCGAAAGCCACGCATGGAGGCATCCGGATGGCATGGAGACATAAGAACCGCTGGTTCAGGCGCTGGCTCGTGACGATCACGTTCTGGTTCGTGCCGGTGCTGATCGTCGCGGTCAGTGAGGTGCGCGAGGAGATGGCGTACAACAACGCCGATCTCCAGAAAGCGCTCTCCGCCTGGGAACTGACGGACGCGCAGCGCGCCGCCGGCGCCGCCGCGCACTGTCACGGCACATCCGACGAGGCCCGCGCCGCCGGCTGTCCCGAAGACGCCATCGCGGCCACCGAGGTGAAGCATCAGGAAGCGCTCGGCGAATATGCGCATCGCAAGGCGACGCTCGCGGATTATCTGTGGCACGCGTTCGTCGGCTACTGGATCGTGCCTGCTGTTTTCCTGCTCGTGCTCGGCATGCTGGTCGGAGGCATCAGACGCGCGCTGCGCCGCCCGCAAGGAACACACGCGGCGGCGTCCGCCGAGGTAAAAACGACGACCCATCCGTAAGCGTTGGCCAGGTACGGTCGTTGCTACTTCTCCATGCGTTTTTCTCGTACGACCTTAAGGACGTTTCACGAAATTTATGCTTACCTTGAGGAGCGTGTCGGGCGAAAACGCCGGTCCCTATTCAGTTTCGTCGAAGCGTCGTCTACCCTTTAGCAGACGCGGTTTCGATCGAAAGACGAATGTAATTTAGCGTACCGGTTGGCGGTTATGGGGCCGGATTCGGAGTAAGCTAGGCTGGATCGTTTGCCCCGAATGTTGCGGAGCCTGAAACGCAAGCGTGACAAGGCTTTGGGCGCATGGATCGGGGCTCGTTTTTCAGGTTGCTGTGCTATAACTTGGCGTGCCTCACCCTCCCGCTCTATGGGGTTTCCTAAATTCCACGATGGAGAACAATGATGCAAAGACGAAACTTCATGCTCAAGTCGACGGCCGTTCTGGCGCTGGGAGGCCTCGCGCTTGCCGGCTGTACGACAAACAAGAACACCGGCAGTGAAGCGGCTGCGGGCGCTGCCGATGACCGGCGCTCCATCGACGCCGACGTCGACAGCACCATCCAGCGTCTCTACGCCACGGTGAACGGCTCGCGCGAACTGGTGGCAAAAGCGCGCGGCGTGCTGGTGTTCCCGTCAGTGCTTCAGGCCGGCTTCATCGTCGGCGCGCAATACGGCAAGGGTGCGCTGCGTGTCGGCGGCAGCAGCGTCGGCTATTACAGCACGACTTCCGGCTCTTTCGGACTGCAGGCGGGCGCGCAATCGAAGGCGCTGATCTTCCTGTTCATGACGCAGGACGCACTCGACAAATTCCGCAATTCCGACGGCTGGTCGGCGGGTGCGGATGCATCGGTGGCGCTGGTGAAGATGGGCGCGAACGGCGCGATCGACACGACCACGGCCACGAAGCCTGTCGAGGTGATCGTCCTGACCAACGCCGGCCTGATGGCCGATGTCTCGCTGCAAGGCACCAAGATTTCGCGCATCAAATACTGAGCGCGCGCCGCCTTCCTCGCGGCGAATGCAAAACCGCCCTCTGGCGCGACCTTCGGGTCGCACCACACGGCGGTTTTTTTTACGTCTTTTCGAACGATCAGGGGCTCGTCGCGCGGTCGATCACCTTGAAGCGCGCACGCTTTTGCGCGCGCACGACGGCCTGATATGCCTCGAGATACTGCCGGGCCATGCGATGCGACGTGAAGCGCTCCTCGAAGCGCGCGCGCACGCGCTCGCGCGACAAGGTGTGCAGGCGATTCACCGCAGCCACCGCGCCGATTTCATCCTCCACGATGAACCCCGACACGCCTTCATCCAGCACTTCCGGCACCGAGCCTCGATTGAACGCGATGACAGGCGTGCCGCACGCCATCGCTTCGATCATCACGAGCCCGAAGGGCTCCGGCCAGTCGATCGGGAACAGGAGCGCATGGGCGCCCGACAGAAATTCGGCCTTCTGACTGTCGTTGATCTCGCCGACGTACTCGACATACGGCAACTTGAGAAGCGGTGCGATTTCGCGCTCGAAATACTCGTGATCGGCGAAATCGACCTTGGCGGCGATCTTGATCGGCAAACCGCAGCGGCCCGCGATGCGAATGGCCGTATCGACACGCTTTTCCGGCGAGATGCGTCCGAGGAACGCCAGGTACTTCTGCTCCACCGGCTGCGGCGTATAGAGCGTCTCCGGCAGGCCGTGATAGACCGTGCTGATCCACTTCGCCTGCGGCAGCGGATGACGCTGCGCATCGGAAATGGAAATCACCGGCGCCGTATTGAACGTATCGAACACCGGCTGCTGCTCGGGAAGATCGAGACGGCCGTGCATGGTCGTCACGAACGGCGTGTCCTGGCGCTTGAAGAGCGAGAACGAGTAATAGTCCATGTGGAAGTGCAGGACGTCGAACTCTTCGGCGCGGCGGCGCACGAGCTCCATCAGCAGCATGTGAGGCGCGATGCGGTCGCGGATCGCCGGATCGAGCCGCAACGCACGCGGCCAGACGGGTTCCAGGTTGGCGCTGGTCTGCGAATCGCCGGTGGCGAAAAGCGTGACGTCATGACCGAGCTCGACGAGCGCCTCGGTGAGGTACGACACGACGCGCTCGGTTCCGCCATACAGTTTCGGCGGCACCGACTCGGTCAGCGGAGCAATCTGGGCAATTCTCATCGTTGTCGTCTCCATGCGGATATCGGCGTGCAGCACGGACGTCGTACCGGCCCGGCGCGCATCGAGTATGACAGCGCGCCGAAAGGTCGGCCAACAAGGTTTGCCCTTACGCGTAATTCCGTCTCGCGTTGTCCGCCCGTGCCTGTCACGCGCCGGCAGTCGCCTGCGCGATGCACACCATATTGAGCGCGATGCCGACCGCCCGTGGCGTCTCTTGCACTTTCATCGCTCTGTTACAGGGGCGAAACATCCGTTTCGCGCGACGGTTACGCTTTGGGGTCGCCGCGCAGATCCGCGAGAAAGTCGTCGCGCCACACGCCCAGATCGTGCTTGCGCAACGCGGTCATGTTGGTTTCGTAGCGCTGCTTGCGCTCGGCGAGCGGCATCGCGAGCGCGCGCCCGATCGCCTCGCTCATGCCGACGATGTCGTGTGGATTGACCATCACCGCGCCGGTCATTTCGTCAGCGGCGCCGGCGAACTGCGAGAGCACGAGCACGCCGGGATCGTCCGGATTCTGCGCGGCGATGTATTCCTTCGCGACGAGATTCATGCCGTCGCGCAGCGGCGTGACGAGCCCGATCTGCGATTCGCGAAAGAGCGACATCAGTTTCCATCGGTCGTAACGCTGGTTGAGATAGCGTATCGGCGTGTAGTCGAGGCCTGAATAGCGCCCGTTGATACGCCCCGCTTCGTACTCCAGGTTCTGCCGGATCTGCTGATACGTTTCGACGTCCGAGCGCGTCGGCGGCGCGATCTGCACGAGCGTGACGTTGCCGCGCCACTCGGGCGACTTCTCCAGAAAATGCTCGAACGCGCGGAAACGCTCGACGAGCCCTTTCGAGTAATCGAGCCGGTCGACGCTCATGATGAGCTTGCGGCCTTCGAGGCTCTGCTTCAGATCCATCACGTCCTGGCGCGCTTCGCCGCGTTCGGCCTGTTCGGCGATTTCGTCCGGAAAAACGCCGATGCGATACACGTTCGTCCTGAGCTTCCTGCCGAACGCTTCGACGTGGCCGTCGGGCGTCGCGGTGCCGTGCGCATGCCGGATGATGTAGTCGTGAAACGCGACGCGGTCCCGCTCGGTCTGAAAGCCGACCACGTCATAGCAGCACAGGGACTTGACCAGTTCCTCGTGCGGCGGAATGTTCAGGAAAATCTGCGGCGACGGAAACGGGATATGCAGGAAGAAGCCGGTGCGATTGGTGATGCCCGCCGAGCGCAGCGCCTCGGCGAACGGGATCAGGTGATAGTCGTGAACCCAGATGATGTCGTCGGGCTCGAGCAGCTTGATGAGCTTGTGCGCGAGCCACGCGTTCACGCGCCGGTAACCGGCGTATTCATCGCGGTCGTAGACGGCGAGATCGTTGCGATAGTGAAAGACCGGCCACAGCATCGCGTTGGAGAAGCCGCGGTAATACTGGTCGTAGTCCTTCTTCGGCAGGCCGACGGTCGCGAAGGTCACCGCGCCGTCCTGTTCGAGTTTCGGCCCCTGATTGGCGACGGTTTCGCTCACCACGTCCCCGCTCCAGCCGAACCAGACGCCGCCACTGTCCTTCAGCGCGCCGAAGACGCCGACGGCGAGGCCGCCTGCGGAGCCCTTGGTTTCGGTCGGCGTGGCGACCCGGTTGGATACGACGACGAGACGGCTCATATGCTTTCCTTGTCCTCTTCGAGATTTTCTTGTTCAGGATAAACCCGAAATTTTCGACTGGAAAATGCGGTGCGGGTTTCCTGTCGATGCCGTCAGTGCTTTCCGGCAGGCGCCGGCGCGGTGGACGCCGACGAATGCGCGCGAGGGTCCGGGCCGGTCGGCTCACCGCGGCTCGCGACCGGATCGGCGGGCGTGTTTGCCGTGCTGCCGACATGCGTCGTGGCCGCGCGATCGAGCGGCGGCGCGAAGTCGACGTGATGTTCCCGGTCTGTCGACAAATCCGCGCGCGCGCGCGGCAGATACTGCGGATACGCGGCCTGCACGAAGTTCACGAGCCCTTCGCGCACGCGGCAGCGCAAGTCCCAGTTGAGTGCCGAATCGAAGGAACTGACGAGCACGCGAAGCTGCATCGCGCGGTCGGTGGCGTCGGTGACTTGCAGCACCTGCACGCGGCCGTCCCATTCCGGCGCGTGTGCGAGGATGCGCTCCAGTTCCTCGCGCAGCGGCGCGATCGGCATCCGGTAATCGACGAACAAAAACACCGTGCCGATGATCTGCGAGCTGTTGCGCGTCCAGTTCGTGAACGGATTCTCGATGAACCACTGTAACGGCACGATGAGGCGTCGCTGGTCCCAGATGCGAATCGACACGTACGTGCCGGTGATCTCCTCGACGCGCCCCCATTCGCCCTGAATCACGACGACATCGTCGAGGCGAATCGGCTGCGACAGCGCGATCTGCAATCCCGCGATCAGGTTGCCGAGCACCGGCCGCGCCGCGATACCGGCGACGAGACCGGCAACGCCCGCCGACGCGAGCAGGCTCGCGCCGATCTGCCTTACGCTCGGAAACGCCATCAGCGCCGCGCCGAAGCCGATGATCACGATCACCACCATCACCGAGCGCGCGAGCACGCGCGCCTGCGTGTGGATGCGGCGGGCGTTGAGATTGTCGTCGGTGTCGAGCGGATGCGCCTGCACGATCGCCTCGCCCACCGCACCTGCGGAGCGCGCCGCGAGGAACGTGAGCGCGCCGATCAGCGCGACCGTTTCGACATCGCGCAGCACGCCGATGAACGGCAGCGTATCGGGCGCCTCGAAGATCATGAAACCGATTCCGAGGATGATGAGCAGGACGAGCGCGGGCGTGTCGACGTAGCGCAGAACGACGCTCATCAGCGGATACGGCCGCGCGATGCGCGTGAGGATGCGCGCGCCGATCCGATGCACGCCCACCGCGACCGCCACCGCGATGGCGGCCACGACGAGGGCGCCGGGCCACGTGCCGAGCGGCCGTTCTGCGAGGTTCAGGAAGTGATCGAATGAGAGCATGAGCGTCGCGGGATCGGCCTCGTGAAAGTGGAAGCAGCGAGGTGGATACGGCGGTCGCATCGCACGGATGCGGGATGCCGCGAAATGCAGCCGCGGTGGCCGCCCGGGCGCGGCCGTGGCGCATGTCGCGCCGGCAAGCACGACGCCGGGACGCGCGCTGGCGTCCTGGCGTCAAAAGACGTTCAGCGCTCCGCTTTGCAAGGGAACGCCTTGCCGAGGCCGAGCGAGACCATCGTGGTCGCGTTGAAATCGGCCTTGTCGGGATTATTGGCGATGTACTTGCGCACCGCGTCCGTAAGCTGCTGCGGCTTCACGTCCGCCGGCAGGCAGAAGTACTGGCCGATCTGCGGCCCGGAGGTTCCGCCGATCGCCTCGATCGTGTTGTAGATGCCGTCCGCCGCGCCTTCGATATAGGCCGCGCAGGCAGTCCGCGAGTTGGGATCCGTTTTGGTGCAGAGCTTGTTCAGATCGTTGCCGGTAAACGCAAACGCGCAGACGGGCGTCGCGAGAGCACAGGCGAGGACGAATTCCCGCAGCATGGTCTTCCTTTTATGGTGAGCGGCGGCTTGAATGGGGCAACCGGTTCGGGGCGATGCGCGGCCGCGCCTGGCCGCGCCTGCCCCGGAGCTTGACTGTCGCGCTGCGTTATTTTGCACCGTTTGAGCCGCTTTGCGGAGCGCCGCCGCCTTGCGGCATCGAATCCAGACGCGCCTGCAGGCCTTCGGCGACGTCCTTCTCGTTGTACTTGCGGGCGAAGTCGACCGCCGTCAGGCCGAGCTGGTTCTTCACGCGCAGATCCGCGCCTTCGTCGAGCAGCAGCTTGCAGGTCGAAAGATGACCGCCGCGCGCGGCCATCATGAGCGGCGTCGTGCCATTCGGCGAACCGGCGTCAATATAGGCGGAATGGTCGACCAGTATCTTCACGATGTCGTCATGGCCGTTGGTCGCTGCGTAGTGCAAAGGCGTCCAGCCCTTCTTGTTCACTTCGGCATCCTTTGCGATCAGCAGGTTCACGAAGGTCGCGTCGCCGTTGAGCGCGGCGAGCATCATCGCGTTTTCGCCGGCCGGGTCGAGCTTTTCCAGATCCGTCTTCGGGTTGTCGGCGAGCAGCTGGCCGACCTTGTCGGACTTCTCGCGCGCGGCGATCACGATGATCGGCGTGCCCGTGTTGTCGACCGTATTCGGGTCCGCGCCCTGCGCGAGCTGCTTCTTGACGGCGGATACGTCGTCGAACTTGACCGCCTTGATGAGCGAGTCCACGGATGCGGCCCAGACCGGCTGCGCAATTGCGCACGCTGCGAGGAGCGCACCGGCGACGAGGCCGCGCACGGCCGCGCTTTTTCGCGGATTGCGTGCGTGATGTGAATCGGGTGCACGGGAAACGTTTGGCGCGCTCGCCACGGACTGGGTGGAAACCATCGGGGAATTGTTCATAAGTGACCTTCGGATTGCCTTGAAACAGGTTGTTCGCGCGGCCGGCCGGCCGCCCTCAGGCTGGCCGCGCGATCTTGAAGAGCCGGAAGAAGTTGTCGGTGGTTGCCTGCGCGATGGCTTCTTCCGGCTGCTCGCGCAACTGCGCGATGAAACGTCCGACATAACTCACGTACGCAGGTTCGTTCGGCTTGCCGCGATACGGCACCGGCGCGAGATATGGGGAATCGGTCTCGATGAGCAGGCGCTCGAGCGGCACGCGGCGCGCAACGTCCTGCACATCCTTCGCGTTCTTGAACGTGACGATGCCGGACAGCGAAATGTGGAAGTTCTGTGCGAGCGCCCGTTCCGCGATCTCCCACGGTTCCGTGAAGCAATGCATCACGCCGCCCGGCACGCCGGCGCGCTCTTCCTCCATGATCCGCAGCGTGTCATCCGACGACGAGCGCGTGTGGATGATGAGCGCCTTGCCCGTCTTGTGCGCGGCCCGGATATGCGTGCGAAAACGCTCGCGCTGCCATTCCATGTCGGCGATGCTGCGCCCTTCCAGACGATAGTAGTCGAGCCCGGTCTCGCCGATCGCGCAAACCTTCGGGTGCGCGGCCAGTTCGACGAGTTCCGCGACGCTCGGCTCCTTCGCCTCCTCGTGATCCGGATGCACGCCGACGGACGCGTACACGTTGTCGTGCTTTTCGGCGATTTCGAGGACCGAAGGCAGCGTTTCCAGATCGACCGATACGCACAGCGCATGCGTCACCGCGTGCGCGCGCATCTTGTCGAGCACGTCGGGCAGACGGTCGGCGAGTCCTTCGAAGTTGATGTGGCAATGTGAATCGACGAACATCCGGTGCTCCTTAATGCAGGTGCTGCGCTCAGGCCGTATAGATCGCGCGGTAGCCGATGAACAGCTCCTCGAACACGAGGCGCGCATTGAGCGGGTGATTTTCCACCGCGCGCTGCCGCGTGACGGTCTTCATGTAGCGCGCGAGCGCGGCGGGATCGGCGCTTTGCGCGCAACGCGCGAGCGCTTTCGCCGCGCCGGGAAAATAGCGCGGCCGGCGCGCCGTGCGCTCGGCAAGCAGATCGTACAGCCAGCGTTGCAGCCAGCCGAGCACGAGCGGCACCGGCAGCTTCTGGAGGTTTTCTCCGCAGGCGAAGGCGTCGCAATTCGGGCCGGCGGCAAGTTGTGCGAGTGTGAAATCGCGCAACGCGTGGTTTTCGTCGTTGGCCAGCGCGAGCGCGGCAAGCGGCGCGCCGCCTGCCTGCGCGAGCAGTTCCGCCGGGTTGTCCACGCCCTGCGACGCGAGCCACGCGCTCGCCTCGTTTTGCGGCGGCACGCTCATCGGCCATTGACGGCATCGGCTGATGATGGTCGGCAGCAGCCGGTCCACGCGCGCCGACACCATCAGAAACACCACGCCCGATGGCGGCTCTTCGAGCGTCTTCAGCAACGCATTCGCCGCCGCGACGTTGAGCGCTTCGGCCGGATACAGCACCACGACGCGCATGCCGCCCCGATGGGAGCCGACACCGCAAAAGTCCAGCAGCGCGCGCACCTGCTCGATCTTGATTTCCTTGCTCGGCGTGCGGGTCTTCTTGCCTTCGTCGCCATCGGCTTTGTCGGCGGATGCTTCCGCTGCGTCGCCGTTGCCGGCAGCGAGGCCTGCAAGCGCTTCAGGCAGCACCGCCCGGTAGTCGGGATGATTGCCTTGCGAAAACCACAGACATGCCGGGCAAGCGCCACACGGCTCGCCATTTGCCGCGGGCGTCTCGCAAAGCAGTCCCTGCGCGAGATGCTGCGCGAACCGGAGCTTGCCGATACCCGCTTCTCCGTGAAGCAACAGCGCATGCGGCCAGTGCGCGCGCAATTGCTGGAGACGCTGCCAGTCGTCGGTTTGCCAAGGGTAGATCATCAGTATGTTTCTATATCAAATCAGAGGCTTGCAAGCAATTCTTGAAGTTCTTTCCGAATATCGTCGATGGACCGGGTCGAATCGACGATGAAAAATCGCTGCGGCGATTCCTCCGCGCGGCGCAGATACTCGTTGCGCGTGCGCTCGAAAAACGCCTCCGATTCGCTCTCGAACTTGTCCGGCGCCCGGGCCGCCGAGCGGCGCTGGCTCGCGGTGTCGGTCGGCACATCGAAAAGCACGGTCAGGTCGGGCTGAAAACCACCCTGCACCCAGCGCTCCAGCGCTTCCAGCTTGTCCCGCGGCAGGCCGCGTCCGCCGCCCTGATACGCGAAAGTCGCGTCCGTGAAACGGTCCGACAACACCCAGTCGCCGCGCGACAGTGCCGGCTCGATCACCTGCGCCAGATGTTCGCGGCGCGCGGCGAACATCAGCAGCGCTTCGGTTTCGAGATCCATCGGCTGATTCAGCAGGATGCCGCGCAGCGTTTCGCCGAGCGGCGTGCCGCCCGGTTCCCGCGTCATCGCCACACGATGTCCCCCCGGCTCCAGTTTCGCTTCGAGGCGCTGGCGGAACCAGTCCAGATGCGTGGTCTTGCCCGCGCCGTCGATGCCTTCGAACGTAATGAACTTGCCGCGCGCCATTCATTGACCCCGGATGTATTTGTCGACGGCCTTGTTGTGGTCGCCCAGATTGTCGGAAAAGATGCTGCTGCCGTCGCCGCGCGACACGAAATACAGCGCGTTGCTCGCGGCGGGATTGAGCGTGGCATTCAATGCGGCCACGCCGGGCAGCGCGATCGGCGTCGGCGGCAGGCCCATGCGCGTGTAGGTATTGTACGGAGTGTCCGTCTGCAGGTCTTTTTTCCTGAGTTTGCCGCCGTAGGCGGGGCCGAGGCCGTAGATCACGCTCGGGTCGGTCTGCAGCGGCATGCCGATACGCAACCGGTTCGCGAACACCGCCGCGACGAGCGGCCGGTCCGAGGCGCGTCCCGTCTCCTTTTCGACGATCGACGCCATGATGAGCGCCTCATAAGGCGTCTTGTAAGGCAGATTCTGCGCGCGCGTGTTCCACGCTTCGGTGAGGCGCGCCTGCATCAGCCGATACGCGCGCTTGTAGACGGCGAGATCGCTCGTGCCCTTGTCGAAGAGATAGGTGTCAGGGAAGAACAGACCTTCGGCCGATGCCTTGTCGACTTCGGTCGCGCCGATCGCCCGCAGCAGGTCGGTGTCGGTCATGCCCGCCGTGTCGTGCGTGAGCGCGGGGTTGCTGTCGAGCTCGCCGCGCATCTTTTGCAGCGTCCATCCTTCGATGACGGTGGCGACATATTCGTTCACGTCGCCGCGCGCGATCTTCTCCAGCACCTCGTAAGGCGTGATGCCGCTCTTGAACGCGTAATTGCCTGACTTCAACTGCGCGGACAGCCCGAGCACGCGCGTCATCAGCACGAACAATTCGGGTTCGACGGGCACGCCGCCACGGTTCAACTGGGCGCTCACGCTGCGCAGGCTGCTGTGGGGCTTGATGGTGACGTCGAGTTCGGGCGTCGGCAGGGTCAGGGGCCGGTTGGCCCACCAGTACAGGCCGCCCGCGACGGCCGCCGCGAGCATCGCGACGAACACCGCCGCCACGACGCATTTCTTGAAAAGGGACATGCGAAACACGCTTGAGATAAGACCAATATAATAACTTGCCGCCTGCGTCAGAGCCGCTTTCTGCGGCTTGCGCCCAAACGATAGGATTGACAGCCCGCCCGCTCATGAATTCCCAGACCATCGCCCTCGCCCCCTCAGACTTCGAAGCCGTCAGGACCGCCGGCGCGTACATGCCGCTCACCCAGTTCGGCGTGATCGACGTCAAGGGCGAGGACGCCGCCTCGTTCCTGCATAACCAGATCACGAACGATGTCCAGCATCTCGATGCGTCGACCGCGCGCCTCGCCGGCTACTGCTCGCCGAAGGGTCGCCTGCTCGGCTCGTTCCTGATGTGGCGCACGGCCGATGCGGTGCGCCTCCTGATCGCGCGGGACGTGCAGGCCGCCGTGCAGAAACGCCTGTCGATGTTCGTGCTGCGCTCGAAGGCGAAGCTCACCGACGCGACATCCGAAGTGGGGGCGATCGCCTTCGCGGGCGACGTGCGCGCGGCGCTCTCCGGCATTTTCGATGCGCTGCCCGACGGTGTGCACGTGAAGGTCGAAGGCCCGCACGGCTCGCTGATCCGGGTGCCGGATGCCGCGCATCGGCCGCGCTTTCTGTGGGTCGGAGCGAAGGCCGATGTCGAGGCGCAAGTCGCGAAGCTCGACGAAAAACTGACACGCGTGCCCGAGCAGATGTGGGACTGGCTCGACATCCACGCGGGCGAGCCGCGCATCACGCACGCGACGGTCGAGCAGTTCGTCCCGCAAATGGTGAACTTCGACGTGCTCGGCGCGGTGAACTTCAAGAAAGGCTGCTATCCGGGACAGGAGATCGTCGCGCGCAGCCAGTATCGCGGCACGATCAAGCGTCGCACGGCGCTCGCCCACGTCGACACGCGCACCGATGCCGTCCTGCCCGGCGCCGAACTCTTCCATTCCGACGATCCCGGCCAGCCGTGCGGGCTCGTCGTCAACGTGGCGCCTGGCGAAAAAGGCGGCGTGGATTGTCTCGTCGAGATCAAGCTCGCCGCGCTCGAAAACGGCTCGGTGCACGTCGGCGCGGCCGATGGCCCCACGCTCGGTTTCGTGCCGCTGCCCTACGCTTTTCCCGCCGACGCCTGAGGTTGCGCCCGCATGTGTCTGATCGTCTTCGACTGGCAGCCGGCGGCTTCGCAGGAAAACAGCCGCGCCTTGCTGACGCTCTCGGCCAACCGCGACGAATTCCTGCGCCGCGACGCCGAGCCGATGCACTGGTGGAACGATGCGCCCGGTGTCCTCGCGGGTCGCGATCTGACGGGCGGCGGAACGTGGCTCGGCGTCTCGCGCGACGGCCGTTTTGCGGCGCTGACGAACTATCGCGCGCCGGACGACATGAAGCCGAACGCGCCGACGCGCGGCACGCTCGTGAGCGCGTTTCTCACGGGCGAGCGTGTGGCGCCGCTCGACTATTTGCAGCACGTGGCGCGCGAAGGTCATCGATATAACGGCTTCAACCTGCTGTGCGGTGATTTCACGCGACGCGAGCTCGGCTGGTACGGCAATCGCGCCGATGCACCGCCTTCGTTGCTCGACGCAGGCGTGCACGGCTTGTCCAACAGTCTGTTGAACACGCCGTGGCCCAAGCTCGTCGCGCAGCGCGAGGCGCTGTGCGAGCTGATTCACGCCGATGAACGCCCGTCGCTCGACGTGCTCATCGGCACATTGCGCGATCCGCGCATCGCGAACGACGAGCATTTGCCGTCGACGGGCATTTCGATCGAGCGGGAGCGCGTGCTGTCGGCGGCGTTCATCGAAACGCCCGATTACGCGACGCGCAGCACGACGGCTTTGCGCGTGAACCTGTCGGCGCGCGGGTTATCGCTGGAAATCAAGGAACGGAGCGACGATGACGGCTCGCATCGGATCGTGCGGCCGGGGGCGTTCGAGCGGGCGTTTGCGTTCGAGATCGAAGGCTGAGCGCATCACTCGAACGCGGCCCGCAACGCCCTCACCGCTTGCGCGTGCGCCTCGGCGACTTCCGGCACGAATCCGCCCATCTTGAAGAACTCGTGAATCATGCCTTCATGGCGCGTGAGCGTGACCGGCACGCCAGCCTTTTCGAGCGTGGCGGCAAATGCGATGTCCTCGTCGTACAGCGGATCGTGATCCGCCGCCGCGATCCAGGCGGGCGCGACGCCCGTGAAGTCGGGCACGCCGCCCGCCGCATCGAGCGGCGCGAAGCGCCAGTCGTCGCGGTCGCGGTCGTCGCGCAGATATTGCGCAAAAAACCACTGGATCGTCTCGCCGGAAAGCAGATAGCCATCGGCGAACCGCGCATGCGAGGCGCTCTTTTGCCACGCACTCGTGCCCGGATAAATCAGCAATTGCAGCCGCAAATCAATGCCGGCATCGCGCGCGAGCACCGCGCACACGATTGCGAGCGTGCCGCCCGCGCTGTCGCCGCCGACGGCGAGCCGCGCGGGATCGATGCCGAGCGTCGGCGCTTCACGGGCGAGCCATTGCAGCGCGTCGAAGGCGTCGTTCACCGCGACGGGAAACTTGTGCTCCGGCGCGAGCCGGTAATCGACCGATACCACCGCGCAGCCCGCGTCGTGCGCGAGCTTGCGGCACAGCGCGTCATGCGTCGACACGCTGCCGACCGTGAACCCGCCGCCATGCAGATACATGAGCCCCGCGACGGGCTCGGCCCAGCCCGGCTCGACCGGATGATAGATGCGCACACCGATCGTTTCGCCATCGCGCACGGGAATGAGCAGATCTTCGACGCTGAACATCGGCAGCGGCGCGATGTCGAGGATCTGCGCGCTCATCGCGTAGGCGGCGCGCGCCTGTTGCGGCGTGAGTGTGTGATAAGGCGGTCGATTCGCGCGCGCGACCATCTCCAGGATTTGCGCGATCTTCGGATTGAGCGGCATCGGCGGTATGAGCGTCAAAGGGGCACGATGATGCCACGAACCGCGCGGCATCAGCGCGGTCGTTTCAGCGACATCGGGTCGGTCGGGTTGCGCAGTTGCGCGATGTCGTCGAGGCGCAGTCGCACCGACGGCATGATGTTCGGATGCGTGATGACATAGAAGCGCCCTTCGCGCACCGCATCGAACGTCAGCCGGGCGACGTCGCGCGCGGACAGCTTGCCGCCTTCCACCGCCCTCGTGAGCTGCCGCGCCGCGAGCTTTTGCGATGCCGTAAGAGGCGTTTCGTTGGCGAGCGCCTCGGGCCGAGAGCGTTCGGCCCGGGCAATGCCGGTCGGCACGAACGCGGGACACAGGAGCGACACACCGATCAGCGACGCGCCCGCGAGCCGCAAGTCGTGATGCAGCGTCTCGGTCAGCGCGACGACCGCGTGCTTCGATGCGTTGTAGACGCCCATCGCGGGCGCGGCGAGCAGGCCCGCCACGGACGCCGTGTTGACGATATGCGCCGGCTCGTTCTGTTCGAGCATGATCGGCACGAACGCGCGCAGCCCGTTCGCGACGCCCATCACGTTCACGCCGAAGACCCACTGCCAGTCGTTCGGGCTGTTCTCCCACACGAAGCCGCCCGCGCCGACGCCCGCGTTGTTGAAGAGCAGATGCACGCCGCCGTACGCATCGAGCGATGCGCGCGCGAGCGCTTCGACCTGAGCGGCGTCCGATACGTCCGTCGTGACGCCGATCGCGTCGCCGCCTTGCGCGCGCACCGCGTCGACGGTCGCGGCGAGTGCGGCGGCGTCGAGATCGGCGAGCACGAGCTTCATGCCGAGCGCCGCGCCCTCCTTCGCGAACTCGCGCCCGAATCCGCTGCCCGCGCCGGTGATGACGGCGACCTTGCCTTCGAAACGATCCACGTGCGTTCCTTCGCGATCAGACGAGCTTCACGAGTTGCTTGCCGAAGTTCTTTCCGCGCAAGAGGCCGAGGAACGCCTCGGGCGCATTCTCCAGCCCTTCGGCGATGCTCTCGCGAAAATGCAGCTTTTTCGTCGCGACGCGCTCGGCGAGCTCCTTCAGCGCTTGCGGCCAGACATCCAGATGTTCGTAGACGATGAAGCCCTGCAGCTTGAGCCGCTGGGTGAGGATGAGTCTGGGCGCGTTCATCGGCATGGGCTTGCCGTCATAACCGGAGATCATTCCGCACACGGCGACGCGCCCGAACGCGTTCATGCGCGCGAGCACGGCGTTGAGCGTTTCGCCGCCGACGTTTTCGAAGTAGCCATCCACGCCATTCGGCGTCGCGGCCTTCAGATCCTCGTAGAGCCTGCCCGCCTTGTAGTCGACGCACGCATCGAAGCCGAGCGTCTCGACGACATAGCGACACTTTTCCGCGCCGCCCGCGATGCCCACCGCCCGGCATCCCGCCGCCTTCGCCAGTTGCCCGACGACGCTGCCCACCGCCCCGCTCGCCGCGGAGACGACGACCGTCTCGCCCGCCTTCGGCTCGATGATGCGATTGAGCCCGTACCACGCCGTGACGCCCGGCATGCCGACCGCGCCGAGATACGCGGACAGCGGCACACGCGACGCATCGACCTTGTTCAGGCCGCGGCCATCGGACGTGCCGTATTCCTGCCAGCCGAGCACGCCGACGACGCTATCGCCCACCGCGAACGCCGGATTGCGCGATTCGCTCACGACGCCTACGGTGCCGCCGATCATCACTTCGTTGAGCGGCTGCGGCGCGGCATACGATTTCGCATCGTCCATGCGGCCGCGCATGTACGGATCGAGCGACAGATAGTGATTGCGCACGCGCACCTCGCCGTCCTGCAGCGGCGCGAGCGGCGTTTCGACCAGCTTGAAGTTCGACACCGACGCCTCGCCTTGCGGACGCGACACGAGCAGGATCTGGCGGTTGATTTGTGCATCTGCCATGCGGATTCTCCTTCGTATTTTTTTGACGACTCAGGCGTCGCTCGGACCGGGCGTCGCCTTCGGATCGGATCGCATCTTCTGCCTGACGATGTCGCGTCCGACCGCGAGCCGCTTCATGTACTTGAACGTGCCGAGCGCCTTCGCGACGAAGTGACCCTCGCTGTCGCGGATCTCGCCTTCGCAATAGGCCATCGTCGTCGAGCGATGCAGCACGCGGCCATAGCCGCGCAGTTCGCCGCGGCCCGGCTGCATGAAGTTGACCTTCATCTCGACGGTGACGACCCCGATGCCGTCGCCCGCGACGCTGCGCGCGGCTAGCGCAAGCGATGCGTCGAGCAGGGTCATCGTGACGCCGCCGTGCGCGATGCCCCAGGTGTTCATGTGCGCTTCCTGAAGCGGCATGCGCACTTCGCTCTCGCCGTCGGCGGCCTTGACGAGCTGCACGCCGAGGGCGTCGATGAAGGGGCTTTCGATCGAGACGTTGCCGGCGGATGGTTCGGAAGAGGACATCGCGCTCACACTTCGTAGTCGACGCACTGCCGGTCTTCGCGGATCGCCGCGACGAAGTCCTTCAACGCCTGATGCTTCGGATGAACCTGATAGGCTTCGAGCGCGGCCTTGTCGTCGAAGTCCGAGACGAGCACGACGTCGTACGTGCAATCGAAACCCGGCTGCGCGGTGCCGACTTCGAAATGTCCTTGCCCCTTGACGATGCTGCGGCAGGTTTCGAGCTTCGCCTTCAGTTTTTCGGCGTTCTCGGCGCGGCTCGCGCCCTCGGCATTTTCCTTCAGCTTCCACATGACGATGTGACGTAGCACGGCGGCTCCTGTTGTCGAACGAGACCTGAAGCGTAGCAAAAATCGCCATGCGGCGAAGGACGCGCAACCGTCACACGATTTCGAACAGCCCCGCCGCGCCCTGTCCGCCGCCAATGCACATCGTGACCACGACGAACCTCGCGCCGCGCCGCTTGCCTTCGATGAGCGCGTGTCCCGTCAGACGCGCGCCCGAGACGCCATACGGATGCCCGAGCGCGATCGCGCCGCCGTTCACGTTCAGACGGTCGTCCGGAATGCCCAGCTTGTCGCGGCAATAGAGCACCTGCACGGCGAACGCTTCGTTCAACTCCCACAGGCCGATATCGTCGACGGACAAGCCCGCGCGTTTCAGCAGCTTCGGCACCGCGAAGACCGGACCGATACCCATCTCGTCCGGCTCGCAGCCCGCGACCGCGAAACCGCGGAAGATGCCGAGCGGGACAAGCCCCTCCTTCTCGGCGAGCGTCGCGTTCATCACGACGCACGCCGATGCGCCGTCCGAAAACTGGCTCGCGTTGCCCGCGGTGATGACGCCGCCCGGCAGCGCGGTCCGGATGTCAGACACGCCTTGGAGCGTCGTGTCGGCGCGGATGCCTTCGTCGGCGGCGAGCGTCACTTCCTTCGTGAACATGCGCCCCGTGGCCTTGTCGGCGATGCCGGCGAGCACGGTGATCGGCACGATTTCATCGTCGAATCTGCCAGCGGCTTGTGCCGCCGCCGCGCGCTGCTGCGAACGCACGCCGTATTCGTCCTGCCGCGCCTTCGATATCTCGTAGCGCTTCGCGACGTTCTCGGCGGTCTGCAGCATCGACCAGTAGATCTCGGGCTTGTTCTGGTTCAGCCAGCCATCGGTCAGCATGTGACGGTTCATTTCGTTTTGCACGCACGAGATCGATTCGACGCCGCCCGCGACGTAGACATCGCCCTCGCCCGCGATCACGCGCTGCGCGGCGAGCGCGATCGTCTGCAAGCCCGACGAGCAGAAACGGTTCACCGTCATGCCGGGCACGAAGACGGGCAGCCCCGCGCGCAGGGCGATCTGCCGCGCGATGTTCATGCCCGTCGCGCCTTCGGGATTCGCGCAGCCCATGATGACGTCTTCGACGCGCGCCGGATCGATGCCCGCCCGTTCGACGACGGCCTTCGTCACATGGCCGCCGAGCGTCGCGCCGTGAGTCATGTTGAGCGCGCCGCGCCATGATTTGGCGAGCGCGGTGCGCGCCGTCGATACGATGACTGCATCGGTCATGTCGTCTCCCTTGCTTTAATTGAGTATGTCTGCCGACTTCACACGTTGTACGCCGGCGTCGCGCATGTCCTGCCATGCCTTGTCGAGCGAGCCCTCGAGATCGATCGCGCGGCACGCGTCCTCGATCACGATCACCTCGAAGCCCGCCGCGCGCGCGTCGAGCGCGGACCACGCGACGCAATAGTCGGTCGCGAGTCCCGCGAGCCAGACGCGCTTCGCGCCGACGTTGCGCAGATAGCCTTCGAGGCCCGTCGGCGTCGCGCGGTCCGCTTCGAGAAACGCCGAGTAGCTGTCGACATGCTCGTGATGTCCCTTGCGAATCACGAGCCGGGCATGCGGCACGTGCAGATCGCGATGCAGCGCCGCGCCTTGCGTGTCCTGCACGCAATGGACCGGCCACAACACCTGTTCGCCGTAAGGCAGCGTCATCATCTCGAACGGTTGACGGCCCGCGTGATTCGCCGCGAACGACACATGCGCGCGCGGATGCCAGTCCTGCGTCAGCACAACGTGCGAGAACGCGGGGGCAAGCCGATTGACGATCGGCACGACTTCATCGCCGCGCGCGACGGCAAGCGCGCCGCCCGGCATGAAGTCGTACTGCACGTCGACGACGAGGAATACATCTTCAACGGGTTTCATCTCAGTCATTGAAGTGGCCATTCGATTGCGCGAGCGCCGTCACGAGCGCGGCGGGTTGCCACGCATCGCCGTTGGTCTGCTTCGCGTACTTGCGCATCGCGCGTTCGACGTTATAGAGGCCGATGGTGTCCGCATAGAGCATCGGCCCGCCGCGCCAGAGCGGAAAGCCGTAGCCCGTCAGATAGACCATATCGATATCCGACGCCTTGCCGGCGATGCCTTCCGCCAGAATCTTCGCGCCTTCGTTCACGAGCGACAGCACGAGCCGCTCGACGATCTCTTCATCGCCGAACTTGCGTCGCTCGACGCCACGTTCCTTCGAATACGCAACGATCATGTCGTCGACGAGCTTCGATGGCGCCGCGTCGCGCTTGCCCGGCTGATAGTCGTACCAGCCCGCGCCGGTCTTCTGCCCGAAGCGGCCCATTTCGCACAGGCGATCCGCGACGCGCGAATAGTGCAGATCCGGCTGCTCCCGATAGCGGCGCTTTCTGATCGCCCAGCCGATGTCGTTGCCCGCCAGATCGCTCATGCGAAACGGGCCCATCGCAAAGCCGAAATTTTCTATCGCACGATCGATCTGCGCGGGCAGCGCGCCTTCTTCCAGCATGAAAAGCGCTTGCCGGATGTACTGCTCGATCATCCGGTTGCCGATGAAGCCGTCGCACACGCCAGACACCACCGCCGTCTTTTTGATCTTCTTCGCGAGCTGCATGACGGTGGCGAGCACGTCCTTGTCCGTCTTCTCGCCGCGCACGACTTCGAGCAGCTTCATCACGTTCGCAGGGCTGAAGAAGTGCATCCCGATGACATCGCCGGGACGTTTGGTGAACGAGGCGATCTTGTTCAGATCGAGCGTCGATGTGTTCGATGCGAGGATCGCGCCGGGCTTGGCGACTTCATCGAGCTGGCGGAACACCTGCTCCTTCACGCTCAACTCCTCGAAGACGGCTTCGATGATCAGGTCTGCCTGCGCCAGATCGGAGAACGACAAAGTCGGCTGAATCAGCGCCATGCGCTCTTCGACTTTCTCCTGCGTGAGCTTGCCCTTTTTCACTTGGGCTTCGTAGTTGCGACGGATCGTGGCGAGCCCGCGATCGATCGCGTCCTGCTTCGTTTCGAGCAGCACGACGGGCAGGCCCGCATTGAGGAAGTTCATCGCGATGCCGCCGCCCATCGTGCCCGCGCCGATCACGCCGATTTGCGCGATTTCCCTGACAGGCGTATTCGACGGCACATCGGCGATCTTGGCGGCTGCGCGCTCGCCGAAGAACGCATGCCGCAGCGCGCGGCTCTCGGGCGTCTGAACGAGCGCGAGAAAGCATTCGCGTTCGAAGGCGAGGCCACGCTCGAAACCTTCCTTCACGCCCCTTTCGACCGCATCGATGCACTTGTGCGGCGCCGGGAAATGCTTCGCGGCCGCCGCAACGCCGTTCCTCGCGAACTGAATGAATCCTTCGGCGTTCGGATGCTCGATCTTGCGGTCGCGCACTTTCGGATGCGGACCGCCCCGGTCCGCCGCCTGACTCGCGAACGACAGCGCGCGCGCCAGCAGCTCGCCTTCGACGAGCTCGTCGAAGAGCGCGGTTCGCGCGAGTTGTTCCGACGGCACCGGTGTGCCCGACACGATCATGTTCAACGCCGTCTCCAGCCCGACCACGCGCGGCAGACGCTGCGTGCCGCCCGCGCCGGGCAGCAGGCCGAGCTTCACTTCCGGCAGCGCGATTTGCGCGCCGGGCGTGGCGATGCGGTAGTGCGCGCCGAGCGCGAGCTCGAGGCCGCCGCCCATCGCCACCGCGTGGATCGCCGCGACCACGGGCTTCGCGCTCGCTTCCAGCGCCTTGATCACGGTCATGAGTGTCGGCTCTTGCGTGGCTTTCGGCGTGTTGAATTCGGTGATGTCCGCGCCGCCTGAAAATGCCTTGCCCGCGCCGATGATGACGATGGCGCGCACGTCGTCGTCATCGTTCGCGCGCTCGATGCCTTCGACGATGCCAAGGCGCGTCGAATGTCCGAGCCCGTTCACCGGCGGATTGTCGAGCGTGATGACGGCGACGCCGCCGCGGATCGTGTAGTCCACTGCCATGAAGGTGACTCCTGTCGACGGATACCGGATGAATTGTGGTTGATGCCCGCAGAATACACAAAAAAGCACGATCGTCCAATTAAGGTGAACGTGTGCTTTGCGAGGCGCTAATGCAGAAAAGCCCCGGTACCGCGAGAGCGGACGGGGCTTTGATGCGCGCGGGCGGCCTAAACGGAGTTTTCTGCGGCGTTCGGCAGCACGTAATCGCGAAACTGCTCGCGCAGACGCACTTTCTGGAGCTTGCCCGTCGCGGTGTGCGGCAGATCCTCGGCGAACACGACATCGTCCGGAATCCACCACTTAGCAACCTTGCCCTCGAAATGCGCGAGCAGCTCCTCGCGCGTGACGGTGGCGCCGGGCTTGAGGACCGCCACGATCAGCGGCCGCTCGGTCCACTTCGGATGCGCGCACGCGATGCACGCGGCCTCCGCCACCTGCGGATGCGACACCGCGATGTTTTCCAGATCGATCGAGCTGATCCATTCGCCGCCGGACTTGATCACGTCCTTGCTGCGATCGGTGATCTGCATGAAGCCGTCCGGATCGATGGTCGCGACATCGCCTGTCGGGAACCAGCCGTCGACGAGCGGCGACTCGTCACGACGGAAATAGCGGTCGATGACCCACGGCCCGCGCACGTACAGATCGCCGAAGGACTTGCCGTCCCACGGCAGTTCGCGGCCGTCGTCGCCGACCACTTTCATGTCGACGCCGAAGAGCGTGTGTCCCTGTTTCTCCAGCGAACGCCGCTGCTCCTCCAGCGGGCGCTGCTTCTGCTTGAAACTCAGGCGTGACAAGGTGCCGAGCGGCGACATCTCCGTCATGCCCCACGCGTGGATCACCTGCACGCCGTACTCTTCCTCGAAGATGCGCAGCATCGCGGGCGGACACGCGGAGCCGCCGATCACCGTGCGCTTCAACGTCGAAAACCGCAGGTTTTGCTGCTTCATGTAGTTGAGCAGGCCCATCCAGACGGTCGGCACGCCCGCCGAATACGTGACGCCTTCGGCTTCCATCAGTTCGTAGAGCGATTTGCCGTCGAGGTCCTTGCCCGGGAACACGAGTTTTGCACCGACGAGCGGCCCCGCATGCGGAATGCCCCACGCGTTGACATGGAACATCGGCACCACGGGCAGAATCGAATCGCTCGATGACGCGCCCATCGCATCGGGCAACGCCGCGCCGTACGCATGCAACACTGTCGAGCGATGCGAGTAAAGCGCGCCCTTCGGATTGCCGGTCGTGCCCGACGTGTAGCAGAGAAACGAGGCCTGACGCTCGTCGAGCACCGGCCATTCGTAGTCGCCGTCATGCTCGCCGATGAGGCTCTCGTAGCTCATCACCGGCACGCTCATGTTCGATAGATGCTGGCCGATGCACGCGGCATCGCCGAGCGCGATCCAGCCTTTCACGTTCGGACATTGCGGCGCGATGAGCTCGACGAGCGGGCCGAAGGTCATGTCGAAGCAGACATATGAATCGTCGGCGTGATCGATGATGAACGCGATCTGATCGGGAAAGAGACGCGGATTGATCGTGTGGCACACGGCGCCCATGCCGCTCACGCCGTAGTAGCACTCCAGATGTCTGTAGCCGTTCCATGCGAGCGTGCCGATGCGCTCTCCCTGTTCGACGCCGAGCGCGGTCAGTGCCTGCGCAAGCTGCTTCGCGCGCTTCTCGCAATCGCGGTACGTGTAGCGGTGGATGTCGCCTTCGATGCGGCGCGACACGATTTCGTTGTCGCCGAAGTGACGCGAGGCATGGGACAGCAGGGACGACGCGAGCAGCGGTACTTCCATCATCTGGCCGTAAAGCGGCGACGTCATAGGCAGGGTCCTCGAATCTGTCGAATGCTGGTCGGATGGCCGGGCCGCGCTCGTGCAGGCCCGTGGGCGCGGAATTACAATATCGTTTAACTCAGAGGCGCTCAATATGTCGTTTTCCCCAAGCAATGCCGTGCGCGCGGCGCGCGACGAGACGCCCGCCGAGGCGCGTTCCATGAGCGAAATCGCCGGCGCGATTCGAGTCGGTGAACCCGGTTCGTTCGCTGCGCTCGGCAACGCGTTTCTCACGCGTCTTCCCGCCGCCCCGGTGCCCGATCCGTATCTCGTCGGGCTTTCGCGCGAGATGGCCGAATCGCTCGGTTTCGATCCGATCGTCGCCACCGGCGCCGAATCAAATGAATTCGCCGCATACTTCGCCGGCAATCCGACGCGCGACTGGCCGGGCGAATCGCTGCCCTATGCCGCCGTGTATTCGGGTCACCAGTTCGGCGTATGGGCGGGTCAACTGGGCGACGGCCGCGCGCTCACGCTAGGCGAAGTCAGCGCCGGCGAGCGCCTCGAAGTGCAGTTGAAGGGCGCGGGACGCACGCCCTACTCGCGCATGGGCGACGGCCGCGCAGTGCTGCGTTCCTCGATCCGCGAGTTTCTGTGCTCGGAAGCGATGCACCATCTCGGCATTCCGACGACGCGCGCGCTCACCGTCATCGGCTCGGATCTGCCGGTGCGCCGCGAGACCATCGAAACGGCGGCGATCGTCACGCGCGTGTCGCCGAGCTTCGTGCGCTTCGGCCATTTCGAGCACTTTTATGCGAACGATCGCATCGACGATCTGAGGACGCTCGCCGATCACGTGATCGACCGTTTCCATCCGCATTGCCGCGACGCCGACGATCCCTACCTCGCGCTGCTCGGCGAAGCCGTGCGCTCCACCGCCGATCTCATGGCGCAATGGCAAGGCGTCGGCTTCTGCCACGGCGTGATGAACACCGACAACATGTCGATTCTCGGCCTCACGATCGACTACGGCCCGTTCGGTTTCATGGACGCCTTCAACGCGCATCACATCTGCAATCACTCGGATACGCAGGGCCGCTATTCCTATGGCCGCCAGCCGCAAGTGGCGTACTGGAACCTCTTCTGTCTCGCGCAGGCGCTCGTCCCGCTCTTCGGCGAGAACCTGCCGGAGGAAGGACGCGCCGAGCGCGTGGTCGAAGAAGCGCAGAAAGTGATGGAGCGATACAAGGATCGTTTCGGGCCCGCGCTCGTCGCTAAGATGCGCGCGAAGCTCGGGCTCGCTATCGAGCGCGACGGCGACGACAAGCTCGCCAACGGCCTCTTCGAAATCATGCATGCGAACCGCACGGACTTCACGCTCACGTTCCGTAACTTGTCGAAGCTTTCGAAATCGGACGCGAGCCACGACGCACCCGTGCGCGATCTGTTCCTCGACCGCGCCGCGTTCGATGCGTGGGCCGCGCAGTATCGCGAGCGCCTGGCGCACGAGCCGCGCGACGACGCCGCACGCGCCGAGGCCATGAATCGCGTGAATCCGAAATACGTGCTGCGCAATCATCTGGCGGAACAGGCGATCCGCCGCGCGGCCGAGAAGGACTTTTCAGAAGTGGAGCGCCTGCTGGACGTACTGCGCCATCCGTACGACGAACAGCCCCACTACGAGGCCTATGCCGGCCTGCCGCCCAACTGGGCGAGCGACCTCGAAGTCAGTTGCTCTTCGTAGGATCGCCCTCATATACACGGCCTTCCCGGCCAGACCAAAGGAAAGACATGAGCCACGACGACACCCCGACGAGCTATCCGCTGCAAAAGGACGACGCCACCTATCGCCGCGAACTCGACGACATGCAGTATCAGGTCACGCGCCACGCCGTCACCGAGCGTCCGTTCACCGGCAAATACTGGGATCACGACGAGCGCGGCGTCTATGATTGCGTCTGCTGCGGTACGCCGCTTTTCGAATCCGCCACAAAGTTCGATGCCGGCTGCGGCTGGCCGAGCTATTTCAAGCCGATCAACGGCGAAGTGATCCAGGAGAAAACCGACCGCTCGCACGGCATGCTTCGCATCGAAGTGCTGTGCAAGAACTGCGGCGCGCACCTCGGCCACGTATTCGAGGACGGCCCCGCGCCGACCGGTCTGCGGTATTGCATCAACTCGGCTGCGCTACAATTCGAACCCAAGTAAGCGCGAGCCCGGCACGCGCGCTCCGGGGAGCGACCGTGCATCAAGCCGTACCGGCGCCCGCTCCCGTTCGAGCGGGCGTTCTTTCCTCATGCGCCTCGCATCCATCCGATGCCCATCACGTCCGGACGCCAATGAAATTTCTGTTCGATCTGTTTCCGATCATTCTTTTTTTCGTCGCATTCAAGGTCTGGGGAATTTACACCGCGACGGCGGTCGCGATCGCGGCGACGCTCGTTCAGATCGCCTGGGTCGCGTTCCGTCATCGCAAGGTCGATCCGATGCTGTGGGTCAGTCTCGGCGTCGTCGTCGTATTCGGCGGCGCGACGCTCGTGCTGCACAACGACACCTTCATCAAATGGAAGCCGACAGCGCTCTACTGGCTGTTCGCGTTCGCGCTGATCGTCGCGCAAATCGGCTTCAAAAAGAATCTGATCGAGGCGATGATGGGCAAGCAGATCGTGCTGCCGCATCGCGTGTGGGGACAACTGAATCTCGCGTGGGCGGTGTTCTTCGCGCTGCTCGGCATCGTGAACCTTTTCGTCGCGTACAACTTCACCACGGATCAGTGGGTGAATTTCAAGCTCTTCGGCGCGACGGGCTGTCTCGTCGTGTTCATCGTCTTGCAGAGCTTCTGGCTCGCGAAGTACATGAAGGAGGACGGACAATGAGCGCATCGTTCGATTTCATGAGCGCGTCGGCGAACGACAAGATCAGGCATCTCGAAGCGCGTCTGACCGAGGCATTGCAACCGCAGTCGGTGCATATCGACGACGACAGCGCCGCGCACGCGGGCCACGCCGGCGCGGCCGCCGGCAGCCACTACACGGTGACGATCGTCGCGGCGTGCTTCGCCGGCAAGGCGCGCGTGGCGCGGCATCGACTGGTGTATGATGCGCTGGCCGAGGAAATGCGGCGCGGCGTGCACGCGCTCGCGATCCGGGCTTACACGCCGCAGGAGTTCGCAGAACAATTCGAATAGACACGCGCGCGCGTCACCGCTTAAGCCTTGCTTCTTGAAACTCGCCTTTAAAGGCGTCTGTTTGTTCAGTTAGGAACCTCCGATGACTTTGAAAAAAACCCGCGTCTGGGTGTTGCTGGCTGCGTTCGCGGCTGCGCCCGCCTTTGCGCAAAACGTCGCCGTCGTCAACGGCACGCCGATTCCCACGTCGCGCGCCGATGCGCTCGTGAAGCAGCTCGTCGCGCAGGGTCAGCAGAATTCGCCGCAGCTTCAGCAAGCTGTGCGCGAGGAACTCATCAACCGCGAAATCCTGATGCAGGAAGCCGCGCGCGAAGGCGTCGCGACGCGCCCCGATGTCAAGGCGCAGGTCGCGGTGGCGCAGCAGACCGTCGTGCTGCGCGCGCTCATCGAAGACTTCGTGAAGAAGAACACGCCGACCGACGCCGAGATCAAGGCGCGCTATGACCAGCTCGTCAAGCAGAACGGCGGCGGCAAGGAACTGCATCTGCATCACATCCTCGTCGAAGACGAAGCGCAGGCGAAGGACCTGATCGCGAAGATCAAGGCGGGCGCGAGCTTCGAGGATCTCGCCAAGCAATATTCGAAAGACCCGGGATCGGGCAAGAATGGCGGCGATCTGGACTGGTCGTCGCCTTCGGCTTATGTGCCGGAATTCGGCGCGGCCGCGGAGAAGCTGAAGAAGGGAGAAGTGACGCCGGCGCCGGTGAAGACGCAGTTCGGCTGGCACGTCATCCGCCTGGACGATTCGCGCGAAGTCGCCCCGCCGCCGCTCGATCAGGTCAAGACGCAGATCGCGCAGCAGATCCAGCAGGAAAAACTGCAGGCGTTCGAAGAAGGTCTGCGCAGCAAAGCGGTGATCAAGTAAGCGCGCTTGCTCGATCCTTCCGTTCGCCATCTGCGAGCCATGACAAAGCCGCCCTCGGGCGGCTTTGTTGCTTCTGGCTAGCGCTAAAAAAACGAAACACCCCTCGGGGTGTTTCGTCCGACGCCTTCGCAATCAGCCGAGGAAGCGTCGCGCGTTCTGGAAGGCCCGCAGCCACGGGCTGCCGTCGGTGGTCCAGTCATCGGGCGTCCAGCTCATCTGCACGTTGCGATGCACGCGCTCCATGTGCGGCATCAGCACGGTGAAGCGGCCATCGGGCGTCGTCACGGACGTGATGCCCTGCGGCGAGCCGTTCGGATTGAACGGATATTGCTCCGTCGCATTGCCGCGATGATCGACGTAGCGCATCGCGACAAGCGCCTGCGCCTGATCGCCCTGCTGCGAGAAGTCGGCGAAACCTTCGCCGTGCGCGACCGCCACCGGAATGCGCGAGCCTTCCATGCCGGCGAAGAAGATCGACGGCGAACGCTCGACCTCGACGAGCGAGAAGCGCGCCTCGAACTGCTCCGACTTGTTGCGCGTGAACTTCGGCCAGTTTTCCGCGCCCGGAATGATCGACGCGAGACTCGACATCATCTGGCAGCCGTTGCAGATGCCGAGCGCGAAGGTGTCGCCGCGGCCGAAGAACGCGGCGAACATGTCGGCGAGGCGTTGATTGAAGCGGATCGTCTTCGCCCAGCCCTCGCCCGCGCCCAGCACATCGCCGTATGAGAAGCCGCCGCACGCGACCGCGCCCGCGAAGTCGGCGAGCGTCGCGCGGCCCTCGAGCAGATCGCTCATGTGGACGTCGTGCGCGTCGAAGCCGGCACGGTCGAATGCGTAAGCTGTTTCGAGGTGCGAGTTCACGCCCTGCTCGCGCAGAATCGCGACACGCGGACGTTTTCCCGTCGCGATGAACGGCGCGGCGACGTCTTCGGCCGGATCGAAGGTTAGCTGAGGCGAAAGGCCCGGATCGGCGGCATCGAGCAGCGCGTCGTATTCGGCATCCGCGCAGGCCGGGTTGTCGCGCAGACGCGCGATGCGCCAGCTCACTTCGCTCCACGCGCGGTGCAGCTCGACGCGCGGTGCATCGAAAATCTTCTTCGCGTCGCGATAGATCTCGATCGCGCCGCTCTCGTTCGGCTTGCCGATCACATGCGAGCACGCCGACAAGCCATGCTCGCGCAGCGCGGCGAGCACCGCGTCGCGGTCCGATGCGCGCACCTGCACCACCGCGCCGAGTTCTTCCGAGAACAGCGCGCGGATCGTGCGGTCGTCGCGTCGGCCGCTCGTCTGCTTCGCCCAGTCCTTCGCGTCGCCGTAATCGGATTCGTGTTCGGCGTCGAGCGTCAGCATGTCGACGTTCAGCGACACGCCAACATGACCCGCAAACGCCATTTCGCAGACCGTCGCCCACAGGCCGCCATCGGAGCGGTCATGGTAGGCGAGCAGCTTGCCTTCGGCGTTGAGCGCCTGGATCGCGGCGAAGAAACGCTTCAGATCCTCGGGGTCGTCGACGTCGGGCACCGCATCGCCGACCTGCTGCGTCACCTGCGCGAGGATGCTGCCACCCATGCGGTTGCGGCCGCGGCCCAGATCGATCGCGATCAGCACCGTGTTGGCGTCATTGACGAGCTGCGGCGTCAGATGACGGCGCACGTCTTCCACGGGCGCGAACGCCGAGATGATCAGCGACACCGGCGACACGACTTCGCGGGCACCGCCGCGCGCGTCCTGCCACTTGGTGCGCATGGACAGTGAATCCTTGCCGACCGGAATGCTGATGCCGAGCGCCGGACACAGCTCCATGCCGATCGCCTTCACCGTTTCATAGAGCGCGGCATCTTCACCCGCGCTGCCGCACGCGGCCATCCAGTTCGCCGACAGCTTCAGCTTGTTCAGCGATTCGATCGGCGCGGAGGCAATGTTCGTCACCGCTTCGCCCACCGCCATGCGTCCCGATGCGGGTGCGTCGATGACGGCGAGCGGCGTGCGCTCGGCCATCGTCATCGCTTCGCCGCGAAAGCCTGCGTAGTCCATCGTCGTGACGGCGCAATCGGCCACGGGCACCTGCCACGGGCCGACGAACTGATCACGCGCGGTCGTACCGCCGACCGAGCGGTCGCCGATGGTTATGAGGAACGACTTGCTCGCGACCGTGGGATGCTTAAGCACATCGACCGCCACCGCCGACAGCGGCAGACCGGTCACGTCGACCGGCGTGAACTGCGCGTGCTCGCGCTTCACGTCGCGATGCATCTTGGGCGGCTTGCCGAGCAGCACGTCCATCGGCATATCGACGGGTTCCTGACCTTCGTTCGCTTCGTCGATCAGCTTCAACTGCCGCTCTTCGGTCGCCACGCCAACGACTGCCACCGGGCAGCGTTCGCGTTCGCAGATCGCCTGAAACGCGGGCAGATCGGCGGGCGAGATCGCGAGGACATAACGTTCCTGCGCTTCGTTCGACCAGATTTCGCGCGGCGAGAGACCGCTTTCTTCGAGCTGGACCTTGCGCAGCTCGAAGCGCGCGCCTCTGCCCGCGCCATCGACGAGCTCCGGGAAGGCGTTCGAAATGCCGCCCGCGCCGACATCGTGAATCGACAGGATCGGATTGCCCTCGCCCATCTGCCAGCAGGTGTTGATGACTTCCTGCGCGCGGCGCTGGATTTCCGGATTGCCGCGCTGGACCGAATCGAAGTCGAGCTCGGCGGTGTTCGCGCCGGTCGCCATCGACGACGCCGCGCCGCCGCCCATGCCGATGCGCATGCCCGGACCGCCGATCTGGATCAGCAGCGTGCCGGCCGGCAGATCGTTCTTGTGCGTGTGCTGGTCCGAAATATTGCCGATGCCGCCCGCGATCATGATCGGCTTGTGATAGCCGCGCACGCGGCCCGCGACGTTCTGCTCGTAGGTGCGGAAATAGCCGCCGAGGTTCGGCCGGCCGAATTCGTTGTTGAAGGCCGCGGCGCCGATCGGCCCGTCGATCATGATCTGCAACGGCGAGGCGATGCGGTCGGGCCGGCCGTATGGCTCGTTCTGGTCGGCCGGATTGCGCGATGCGAGCGGCACCGCGGCATCGCGATCGTTTTCCCACTTTTCGCGCGCGCCGGGCAAATCGAGGTTCGACACGGTGAAGCCGGCAAGACCGGCCTTCGGACGCGCGCCGCGGCCCGTCGCGCCTTCGTCGCGGATTTCGCCGCCGGAGCCCGTCGCCGCGCCCGCGAACGGGGAAATCGCGGTCGGGTGATTGTGCGTCTCGACCTTCATCAGCGTGTGGGTCAGTTCCACATGACGCTGATACTGCTCGTCGCGACCGCGCGGGAACCAGCGCTGCGCGATGCCGCCGCGCATGATCGCCGAGTTGTCCGAATACGCGACGATCGTGCCTTCGTGATTCAGCTTTTCGGTATTGCGGATCATCTGGAACAGCGACATGTCCTGCTTCTCGCCGTCGATGGTCCACTCGCCGTTGAAGATCTTGTGGCGGCAGTGTTCGCTGTTGGCCTGCGCGAACATCATCAGTTCGACGTCGGTCGGATTGCGCTTCAGCCCTTCGAATGCGTTCACCAGATAATCGATTTCGTCTTCCGCGAGCGCGAGGCCGAGTTCGGTGTTCGCGGCTTCGAGCGCCTTGCGTCCCGCGCCGATGATATCGACCGTCTGCAAGGGCTTGGCGGGCAGTTCATCGAAGAGATGCAGCGCCTGATCGCGCGATGCCGCGACGCTTTCCGTCATGCGGTCGTGCAACGCATCCGCGACGGCGGCGCGCGCTTCGTCCGACAGCGCCTTCTTGCCGCCGAGAAAGCCGCTTTTCATGATGACCGAGTACTCGACGCCGCGCTCGATGCGCCGCACCTTATCGAGCCCGCAGTGATGCGCGATGTCGGTCGCCTTGCTCGCCCACGGCGAAACCGTGCCGAAGCGCGGCACGACCAGGAAGGTCTCGACCTGGCCGCGCTCCTGCGATGCGTCGAAAGGCGCGCCGTAGTGCATCAGCGCATCGATGCGGCTGTTGTCATCGTCGGTGAGCGGCTCGGACGCGTTGACGAAATGCAGGAACTGACCGCGCACGCCGACGATATTCGCGTCGATGCGGGCGAGCGTTTCGAGAAGGCGGGTTTGACGAAAATCGGAGAGGGCCGAAGCGCCGGGGAAACACGAGAAGTGGGCCATTGTGACGGTGCGTCGATGACGTCTGTGTGCCGCTCGCGCGACGCTCGCTTTTTGCGAATCGAAAAAATCGCAAATTCGGACTCGAGCGCGCAAAACGGCGTGAGGCGAAAGGAAGACCGCGATTATAACCCGGAAGCGTCTCGAAATCGGGCCGGGCGGTCCGTCCCGGCGCTGTGCGGCGGCGCGCGGCGAGGCGAACCCAATCGGTTCTCATCCCGAAATCACCTGGACGCACAAGGCCGGGGCAAACTTGATGAGTCGCGCACCGCATGACCGCGCGGCTTGCCGTCCCTCGCAAACGATTTTGGCGCTATCATGGCGCGCTCTTCGGGTCCGGCGCGCCGAGCCGCGCTTCAGGATCCGTCGTTTTACCGTCAAGGCGCGCGGCGTCGGGCGCTTCGCTCCCGCGCGTCACACCGCGCAGCACTGCAATCTCGCGCCTTCGGGCACAAAAAGTCATGGATGTCATCGTCATCGGCGGAGGAATCGCCGGCATCGCCACCGCCTGCCAGTTGCACGCGGCAGGTCATCGCGTTTGCGTGATCGAGCGCCACGCGACCGTCGCGCAAGGCGCCACCTACGGCCAGGGCGGCGCACTGCTGCCATCGCCGCTCGATGTCTGGTTCGGGCCGACCTTCATGGCATCGAGCCGCTCGAAGCAAAGCGGCATGGTGGTCAAGACCGGGTTCGACTCGGCCGCCCGCGACTTCATCAAGCAACTCGCGGCGCTTCGCGATCCCGAGGCGTTCGCTGCGCAGTACGCGCATCTGCAGCCGCTCGTCGATCTGTCGCGGCGCGTGCTGGCGGACATCGAAAGCCGCCTGGAACTCGATTTCGAACAACGCCGCGGCATGCTGCACGTGTTCCGGCAGCCGCGCGAGCTCGAAGACGCGCAACCGGCCATCGATCTGCTCAAGGGCTGCGGCGTGCCGTATCGGCTGCTGACGCCCGAGGAATGCGTCGCCGTCGAACCTTCCGTGCCGGACTACCCCGAGTTCGCGGGCGGCGTGCTGCTGCCCGAGGAGCGCA
>Ga0105251_10000209_pt1 | contig 59211 bp, 128 predicted proteins | sample KBSS64metaG_FD_80424 | JGI IMG/M metagenome (GOLD analysis project Ga0105251, IMG submission 80424) | Switchgrass rhizosphere microbial communities from Kellogg Biological Station, Michigan, USA - KBS S6-4 metaG | ecosystem: Host-associated > Plants > Roots > Rhizosphere > Soil | place...
GTCAACAACTAATTAATAAAATATACTTTTTATTAAAATTCTAATAAACTATGTCTACACTTCATAACTTGACAAACCCAACCTTTTCCTTCTTTATGCATTAATTCCATACCTGCTATTGTATTGTTTATTCCCTCAATAATTCCTTCTATTCCTTTAGTTGAACAAATAACCTCTACTTGTTCACTAATTCTTTCATTGTGTACCGCTGAAAACATGAAATCATATGTCAATGAATGCACTTGGAAATATACTCGCAATCCTTCTTTGTTTTCAATTGTTGCGTATGTGCTTCCCTCTGATATAACTGTGAACAAGTTTCTGTCTTTGATTTCCTCAACTGCCTGTTTTAGTACGTCTACCATTTCTTTATACATAGTAATCACTCCTTGTTTATAATCATTTTAATAAAAGAACTATTTTATTTAAGTTAATTTCATTTTAAACCCCAGTTTACTAAAAGTCAACAACTATTTTTTAAAAGTGTACGATTGCGTATGATATACCACGCCCCGCCAGAAACAAGAAACCAACAATAACCAATACTTTTAATGAGCCTCTGAATGACATATACTTTATTCCTCCTCTAGTATAGTTTTTACTTTTAAAACATCTTCTAACATGTATTGTAACGTTAAATCTGTGCTAATAGTACCGCCGTTTTCAACAATACTAATTAAGTCTTTTAACCGTCTTTCTACTGTATTTAGGTTAATACAAGCAAGTGATTTATCTATCGCTTTCATATGTACCAGCTCCCTTATTAAGTTACCCTTATTGTAACATGTGTATTTTCTAAAAGTCAACAACTATTTATTAAATTTTATTCTGATTACCTCAACAATAGAACCATAACAATTTTCGTTAAATACAAACGCGCCGTACTCTTCTAAAGCCTTTAGAACCTCCGGACGGTGTTTATTTTTCCTGCTACCTGTCAAGCCTATGTCCTCTATCGTAATTGTATCAACTCTATCAGATGATACCAGAATACCGCTACCATAACGCCACTTGTTACCCTCATTACTTAGTTCAAAGCCCTCACGCTTTAACGTAGCCTTTACGCTGTTTTTTAGTCCGCCTATTGATTTAAATTGTTTAGTCATAATAACCCGCTCCCTTATCCGTTAATAACTTGTTTTTCTTTTAAAACAGCAACGTCAAGATTAAAACGTTTAATCATTTCATCTAAAATATACTTTTCTTCCTTAAGGCTCTTTTGTGTAACCCCTCGCATGGAATTTGTTTCATTTGTAACGCGGACTACATTCCAGTGAAAAGCGCTTATTAACTCACTATCATTCATTTCTTGAATCTCTTTCTTTTTCCACATATATAACAGCTCCCTTATTTAAGTTACTTTCACCTTAATACTTATTTTACTAAAAGTCAACAACTTTATTCGTCGAAATTCATTTTTAATGAAAAAGTATATTCATGAAATTGATAGAAGTAGTTAACCCCATCATTTAACCACTCTATAAGCTCCGCCACGCTATCGACCTTTAAAAACATTTCTGTTACTAGGTAGTGCGGTGCATCGGTAATATAATGCTTTGTGACGCCTCCCTCTGTAATAGGTATAATCATGTTAGCGTCGTGTAATTGTAATTTCATGTTTACCAGCTCCCTTATTAAGTTGATACCATCGTATCATGTATTTCACTAAAAGACAACAACAAATTTTAATATTTTTGTTTTTCGCCTTTCTTCTATATAAGAGAAAAAATAGGCTTTTCGCTTTCCTTCTATATAAGGGGACTTTTTTCACTTTGTAACACTTATCAATTGTCAGAATATTTACATCACTATATCGCACTTGCCAGGCGTGGCTTTTTGTGGTGCGCTACTTACGTTTTAAAGGTTTTGTGTAACCTGCTACTACGTTTTACAGTCCGCTACTAGTCTTCGATTTTTGGGGTGTGCTACTAAGGTTACCGGGGCTGTTTTGGGGCGGATTTTCTGGTGCGCTACTAAGTAAAAAGCCCACCTTTTACAGTGGGCTACTACTATTCTACATTACTTGCATTGATAATGGTTTGCATTCTCCTGTGATGTTCGACATTACTTGAGCTTTGCGACGCGCTACTAGGTGTTTTTGGTCTGCTACTAGTGTTTCGTGATGCGCCACTAAGTCTACAAGTAGTAGTACTATCAGGGCTAAAAGAGTCCGCAGCTACTACAATTTTAACTTTTGGTTTATAACCCTGTTCCTTCAAATACTGGTTTGTTTCTTCTCTAATTTTTCTAAGTTGTTCTTTATCTTTTTCGCTACGTTGTTTATGCTCTTTAATCTCGTAATTCTTATTTACTATTGTAAGTAATAGGATAAGAGTAAGCAATCCTAGAAAAGCTGTACTTATTTGTAACCATACTTCTGTAGCCATGTTTCTCCCCCTTTTATAGTGTGCTACTACTCTTTCGACTCGTTGTAGAGTGCTACTAACTTATATCGAGATATCCCTAGACGCTCTAATGCATATTCTAATAGTTCACTATCTTCGTAATCTTCTTTTCTACAATATTCACAGCTAGAATCCTGCTCCCATGTTTCTCCCGGAGGAATATAACCTTCTTCCTCTTCTTGTAGTCCGTCTGCATCAGCACAGCTCTCACTACACCAGCTCTTACCGCAGTCACATGATACGAAATGACCGCATCTAGAAAAAGTATCTTCGCAAAAACTACAAACTCCTGTATCGCTACTCATTATATATTGCCCCCATTTTTTTTAAAGTTTTTTCCAACCTGCTACTTACGTTTAAAAGTTATATATAGGTCTTTCTCTTACTATTCCTTTTGAAGTTAATACAATTTCTCCATTACTTTCGTTAACGCTAACTTCTGATACGTTATTATCCTTAGTGTCTAATATGTGTATGTTGTCGGAAAACCCTACCCCATCAGTATTTTCATAAGCCTCATCTGGTATGTTATTCCACCCACCGTATACATGTCTCAAATAAGGGTGATAGTGGCGTTTTATGTAGTCCGTTACTTTGTTAAAGTCCTCAGTGATAAGGGCTATATCATTTAGCCCTCCTGCTGGGTAATAGTCCTGATATGCGAATACTATGAACATATAAATTCCTCCTTGTGTGGTGTGCTACTTACGTTTCTCTCCAAAAATATGAACAACCATCATGGCTACGAGTATAACTATAATACCGTAGCCTATGTTATGTAGGTCGTTACTGAACATGCTTTTCATATGCTTTTGCAAAGATTTCTAGTACATCATATCGTAGTGACTTACCTGCACCTTTCTTCCAGCCCTCTTTACTCATGAAGTAAGGTGAGTAGAGCAGGAACTTATTCTTTCCAAGCTCCGCCTCTACGATTTCATATTTGTTTTTGTCGCCCACTACTACTGTTTCTAATACTGTTTCTTTATCCCAACCCGGAAATTTACCCATTTTAATAGCTCCCATCTGTAAAGTCTACAATAACTACTCGCGGAGTTCCTAGTAAACTACCACGAACCTCGTCTATATTGAAATCATACTTATTACCTACTACAACCACATCCTGTACAATTTCATCAGGAAGACTCGGATTAGAGTCAGTTTCATATACTGTTAATCCTTCTAGTTTACCTGCAAGGTAGCTCTTACCTACTGCTGATTCCCCTTTAAACACCCATACAGTACGTTCATCACAGTATCTATCAGTCTCAATGAACAACTCTTCTTTTACGTCGTAATAACCGCTTGGGTAGTAGCTGTCTCCTCCGTCATATGTAACTTCAAACACGTCGTTATGGATGTCGTCGTAATCATTATATTTATCTGCGGAGATTCCCGGAATTTCAATAACACCTTTCGCTTTATGTGTGTAACCTTCGAATCTATCTATGTACTCTATGCTAACATGCCCCCATGAAGCAGTAGTCCAACCAGAGCCACACTCTCCTTCTTCTTCCCACAGAGTAATAGCTACTTTATTATTCTTTTCATCTAGTCCTAGTAATACGTGTCTAGTCTTTACTTCATCTGTGTATTCAAAATCACAGTTATGACCACTAACAGTTTGTCCCACATATTTTTCTATTCTCATCGCTAAAATTCTAATCATTTTTAATTCCTCCTATAAGTTATGTAATCCTTGAAAACTATTCATTACAACTACTTCATAGTCATCTAGAGCCTCATGTACTAAGTCTGACACGGCTTCTTGTGTCTCTGGTGGTAGCAGCTCTATAAACTCCCATATATCTGTAACAAAATGCGTCTCACCATTCAATTCAACTTTTGTCATCGTGCATACCCTCTCGTTTCTCTAATTAGTTGATAAGAGTTTATAACCACTGTAGTAGCTGTAATACCCGTCCCTTCTTTCCATTGTTTCTTAATGAAGTCATTCAACTTCTTGATAGATGGTTCTGTTAGTCTCTTCTTAGGGATGCTGTACTGACAGTCACCTTCTCCTACTCTACCACTTGGTGTGTACACAGTATAAGCAACATGATATATAAACTTTCTAGCTCTCATTATTCTTCCTCCTTATATAGTTCATCTGCAATCATATTAGATAATGGTGGGAATACCAAGATATCATCTGCATCGTAGTAGTCCTTTCTATCATCAATAGCTTTCTTGACTTCTTCTCTGCTCATACACTTGATTACATCGTGGTCTTCTCCTCCGTAATTAAATTTCGTAAGTATAATCGTCCATTGTGCAAGCTTGTCCTTTCTGGTAGGGAAAATGGGACATGCTACTAAGCTTTCTAGTTCTTCCTCTGATACAGGCATAATAAAGTTATGGTACTCATCTTCAATGATGTACGGTTTCTTAGAACTGTAAGAGGTGTCTACAATTGATGCTGTTGTTCCTGTGTGTAAATCAAAACCGAACTCCTCGTATGCTACTAAAACTTTAATCTCAAATTCAAATCCTACTTTATACTTCATTACTTTTCCTCCTTAGGGTCAAAGTCTGTAAACATCATAGTTTCTATTTCTAATGTCTCAGGGTTGTATGTAAACTTAATTTTAGAACCTTTCGTAGCTGCTTTTGCTACAAGCTCTGATGAACGTAATTTTACTGATGTGTCCCCTTTCTTAACTGTTACATAATAGTTGCAAAACCTTTGTGTACACCCAAGACCATCGATTTCTACTATCTCTGCATTCTCTACCGTTACTAGTTTATCTTCCGTTCCGCAAGCACCTAAGAAAAGCAAGGGAACTACTAATGCTATTTTCCTTATCATATTATCTCCTCCTTATAATTCTATATTACACCATCATTTACTTTAAGTCAACAATTATTTTAAAGAAAAGAGGGAAAATTCCCTCTAATCTAGTGAAATTATGTCGTAATCGTATTTATAATTATATGTACTATTATATGTATATTCATAGGTGACTTCATTATATAAGTCTATGTATTTACTCATAGTGTTCCGCGAGCCTTTAACACTTGTTTTACAATCTGCGGTAATACTCCACCTACAGCTCGTCGAACCTCTCTCTTCTCATGGTCAGCAGGTAATAGCTCGTCCGCCTCTTCTTCCATGATATCTTGATATACTACGTTACCCGCAGCTTTTAAGATATCTCCCATGTCTTGGATAACCAGTACATCAGGTAATACTCCTTCATCAGATAGCTTGTACAAGATTTTATCGACACGAGCCTCTGTTACTGTAGCGTTTACGAATGCGCGCTCTGCTGATGCTTTGTTCGGGTCTTTCGGTGCTTTCTGTTTAGAACCTTTAGAGTTATGTACTTCCAAGAATGCCTCGTCTACTAGTTTCAAGAATACTTGGTCTTTATCGTTGACCTTCTTAACTACGATACCTTCCCCACCTTATTTGTCGCCTACATGACCTCCTAGAGCCGTTTTACCTACAAAGCTCATTAAGTGTTCGAAGTCGATATATTCGCCTCTGTACAGTACAGGAGCTAACTTTAACCCTAATCGTAACGCTTCCAACTCTACAGCTTCATATGGTAAGTACTTCTTGGCTTTTGTATCGTATAGGTCGAATAGGAAGTATGTACGTGTAAATTCTTCGGCGTATCTAACTTTATGTGGTGCTGTCCACTCTCCGAAGTATAGTACGTCTGGTAATAGAGCTTGTCCATCGATAGTCGCATCTACCCATTCTACGAATCCGTTTAACCCCCACTCTTCTGTGAGTTCTAGTTTACGGGAGAACTTTCGAAGCTTGTCCACTCCAGTATCCTGTGCCATTGATGCGTTACTACCATCAACCTTCTCATAGATTACGATTTCGTCTCCCGGGTTAAGCAATCCTTGTGTACCTGATTTCCCGTAACGAATTACCTTTGTGTAATGTTTTTGTTCAAATGAGTTTGTCATATGTATTTCTCTCCTTTTATTATATTAAATTTTCAATGAACTGTCAATTAGTTAAATCGTAAATCTACTGCTCCTAGACTCTTAGCTTTGTCCCAGAATAGTTTCATAATTTTCTTCTTACTTAAGCCTGTCCCATCGTATGTAAAAGTTTTGCCTGTCTTATGTACTTTATAATATCCGCTAAAACCATTATCTTCTTCTTTTAAAACCAGTTGGAAGATTCCCCCTATATCGTATCGCTTCAACTCCTCTCCATAACACATATTGTCATACATCTCTCGTTCTTCGTTATAATCGCAGGTAGCTACTAAGAGGCTCATGACTTTAACTCCTCCTTCGTTTTAGCGTTGCGCTCTAACCATGCCATTGTGTTATCAATCTTCTGCTTAGTTTTGCCTAGAGCATCAAATTCATAGTATGGTAGATTCCACATGTTCTCTGCATGTTTCATAAGTTCAAAGACATGTTGCAACTTAACGTACTTGTGACCTCCGCCTACTATTGTGATAGGCTGTGTCTCTTCGTAGTAAGCTCTTGCGAAGTCCCGATTACTGATATAGTAGTAACCATACCCTGCTCTGTACAATGCATACCTACCTTCCTCATATAAGTTTTCTGCGATTTCTTCTGGTGAATCTAAGTTCATCCCTAGTTCTGGGTCATTTACGTATCTATCCCCGTTGATTAGTTCGATAATAATATTCTTGCTCATAGATTGTCCTCCTCGTAGTAGATATCTGCAATCTCTCTATCTAGTATAAAATCGTAGTTGTATTCGTCTTTGTAAACATAATACCTTTTAGTATGCTCCAGACAACTATTCAAACCTTCGATAGTCATCTGGTTAAGTCCTGTGTACGGGTTATTAATTATCTTAGTTCCATCATGTAGTTCGATAATAATGTTCTTGAACATGTTAGTCTTCCTCAAGTCCTAATGCTTCTCTTATATCTCTTTGCGCTCTCTGTTTACCTTCCGAATAACCGTCACTTCGTTCTTTTGCTGTGTGTAGGCTAATACTATGTAAAAACTCTATCATACCAATTTGACCTATTAGTAGCTCATACAAAAATGTGTATAACTCTTTGTAGGCTTTCTCTCTGACTAACTCTCTAATACTTCCTATCGTGTAGTAGTCTGATATGTACACCACCTGACCGAACCTAGAAATAAACTTATATAGGTTCGGCGTGGCTGGTTCCGCTACTCTTACAAATAACTCATTCTGGTCTTCAAGTGCTTGCGGGTATATTCCTGTTGTTTCTATCTTCTCACCAATCCAGTGAACACTCATGTTCTCTCCTCCTATACATATTCATAAAATTCATTTTCAAGAAAGAAGTTTAATGGTGTGTCTACTTTGAAAGCTCCTTTTCTATCGAACCCTATACCATCCTTAGGAATCTCTTTTCTAAGCATCTTACCACTAATGATTCTATAAGCGTAGTCTGCTTCTCTAGTTGCTACCCACTTAAACTTCATTTCTGCTAATACATCAATACCTCTGAATGGTTTACCTCTCTTGATTCCACTTCTTCTATGTACTACCGTAGTCATACTATCAACTCCTTATTAGATATGAGTCTAGTGTACCACATTAACCAACAGTGTACAACACTTTGCAACACTTATATCATTATTTTTTATCTCCAAATCTAGTTCCTAGTAAGTAAGCTCCGCCACCTACTAACGCTACCCCTAAAGGTCTACTGTCATGTGCTACTAAGTAAGAGCCTGATATGATAAGAAACATTGCTATAGACCAGTCAATCCATTCAAGTCTTCTCAAGTACCCTCACCTCCTTATAGCTTTATATTAAACTATTATTTACTTAAAGTCAATGACTTTTTTAAAAACTTTTAACATCGCTTCTTCTCGTACATCTAACTCATCATAAGCTAGTTGTTGCATTCTGTAATAGTAAGTCCACATCGTAGAGTCTTCTTCCATAACCTTCTCTGTATAGAACTCTGCATACTTTATTAATGTCTCTGTATCTAGGTTTTCGAAATCTACCGGGCTACTAATCTTAGTCTTTGCCAATGTAAAAACCTCCATCCGCTTCATTTGCTCTCTCCGCTGCTTTCCCGTTTGCTTTTACTGATAGGTCTAGGCAAACTTCTCTAAGGTTATTCAATGAACCTAGTAGACTACTAATAGATTCATGGTCTTCTAGTCCGCTAATAGCACCACTAACAATACCTAATGAGCCTAATCTGTCTGTAAGTTCTTCTACAAGCTCGCTAGCTTTTTTAAGTGATTCTTTCTCTAGGTTACTCCATTCAGTCCATTGTTTATGATAAGTATTGTAACGGAATGAGTGAATAACCGCTTCTCCTACCCACAGCTCCACAATAGCCTCTTGATTGCTATATTTCTTAGCTGCAAGCACAACATCTTTAGCTCTTTCGAAGTCTGCACCTATGTACTTAGTGTGTTTACTATAATCCTCGTTTTTAATTAATCCTACGTAAGTAATGATTTCCATTATAATTCCCCCAATTATTTAATGTATTCAGTAACCATTCTATTTCCGCCCACGTTCCCGCTTACGTTCGCATCAACATGTTTTTGTGTCTTATATAACTTACCATCCACATATATTTCTCTTTCTAGTAATCTCTCCGTTGGCGCTCTATACCCTTTACGAACCCAGAAAGACCGATTTCCGTAACCTTTGTGAGTTACGTGTACTACATGCTCCCACGTACCACCTATACTAGCTCTATACGAGGGATTAGCTGATTTTGCTAACTCATGTGTACTTCTAAGTTCTGCTTGTGTAATACCGCCACCCCATAAATTGATGTGCCAGAACAACTTGATGTAATCTTTTATGTACTGTATCATCGTAATTCCTCCTACTCGTTCAAGAATTTGTATTCCTTCTCTACACAATAATCATAAGCCTTTTGTAAGTTCTCTGGTAGCATGTCCTCGAACGGACACTCAACCTCTTCATCTAGTAATCTAGCTACATAGTAGCAGAAAAGAATCTTATTTTCTTTCGTTCTCTCTGCTACCTGTCCAAAGTGAATTTTCGCTTCTGGGCTACTCATCATTTCTTTAATCTCTTTTACTCCCATTGTATTCCCTCCTATAATACTATATAGTCTAACTCTTGTTCTTCTAAGTAAACTGTTTCTGTAGACAGTTCCACACGAGATACATACCATTGATTCTCTACACTATCGAACACATAAAAGTTGTCCCACTTACTTGACATGTACCCTTCAACTAAATCTGCATGATGCTCTTTAATGTACTCGATTCCTTTTGTCAAATCATCTGTAACTACTTGTAAATCATCGAAACCGCCACAAGGATAGTAATGGTCAAACCCGAATATTAGATATCTTTTCATTTAACTTCTCCTCCGCTTCTTTAATAGCTGCTTCTTGTCCTTCCTTATACCATGTATCATACGAGATTAGTCCACCTTTAGTCAAGTCCAAGTCTGGTCTACGTCTCTTAACCTCTGTAACGAATCCCCCACACATAATCGTCTCATCATAATGACATGACCAGTTATGCCCTGTCTCTTCTTTCATCTTGATAATGTCATACTCTGTAGGTAAGCACCCGTAGTTCTGTGCCTGTTCAGAATCATCCGTATAAGCGAACGGGCAAGTGATACAACCGCCTGTACCGTTATTTGCCATCTCACGATTGCACATATAAATCCTCCATGATGTGTTTAATTGTATTTATGTTGTTAGAGATATCTCTAAGCTTATCCGCGTTATGGTTTGGGTTATCTTGGTTGCATAATAACTGCTTTACATTCCCAAACTTATCTAGTTGCCTTACCATCTCACAGGAAGCCTCTAACGTATCGTCTAACATCTTTTTAAGCTTGTCCTCTCTTAAACCCCAATTGTCTCCGATTCTAGACTTAGATAGCATCTGTACTTTCTGTCCGTTGTGCCATACTTCTTTTTCAAAGTCACACAAGATAGAAGTTTTAACCGAAGCCTCCGCTAACTGTTCGTCAAAACCTGCATATAACACAGGAGTCGAACCGTTTAACTCATCATAACCTGTTATTACATATGTGATGTTTACATTAATATTTGACATTCCGTTTCCTCCTCTTATTTAGGTACTCTGATTTTCTCCAGTTCAGTATAGATTGAATGGACTTGTCCAAAGATATTCCGAACAGCTTCTTCTAACTCATTTTGTTCTTCAATGTCTAAGGCTTGTTTTATGTCGTTCATGCCTCTAATCTTCGCAACACTTATCCCTAAATTGTTTATACTAGTTAGCGCGTCTACTACAACATCTTCTGTCTTACCATCTTCTAATGACCAATCGGAACTCTTATATGATTTATAGTATGAACGAACCTTTTTACCATCAATCCATATCTCTTTATAAAAGTCCTCAAGTTCACTAGAAGTTGCAACCGATGTATCTGCTTCCGCTTGTGAGGTTCCTACGTATATAACAGGTCGAGATTCATCATCGTACATATTCGTAGCTTTAACAATGTAGGTTGCGTTAGGTTTTTTCGATAATTGCTCGCTCAACTTCGCTTTTGTTCCACTAGACATAAATACAAACTCTAATTCTTCAAGTATTGTGATATTAATCTCAGCTACGCTACCTGTATACGCTCCGCACGTACTAAACTCAATCTGGTTAAAGGGTTCTTTGTACAAACCGTCATCATTAACCTCTACCGCCTTGAATTTATTCTCGTAGCTAGAACTCCTATTTCCTACCGTGTTTTGTGGTTGTTGTTCCCACACATCTACAATTACATACTTTCCGTCCGGTAGATACACACTACTAATTAGCTGTCCTATTTTAAATTTTGTTTTCATCTTATTGTTCCCCTTTCGTTACATCATAATCTGTTAACCAGTGTTTCACATCAGTAAGACCCAAGAACTCACTATTCATTGTAAATACATCAACGAATCTGTCAATCCTATCTAGAACCTGCTCTTTCTTGTATGTGATGAATGTGATGTCAACCGAAGTCACCTGTGTGTTACCTAGTGGGTTTACTGCACTTTGATTTAAGAATAATTCCTTTTCCACTAACAGCACCTCCTTTCGTTACCTTTATATTATCATCTCTTTTACTTTAAGTCAACAACTATTTTCCTAAAATGCTGTACTTTTTAATTTCTCCACGCATAATGATTTCTTTTACTTCTTCGATGTTTGATGCAGGTACTTCCGCTATCTCATCTACTAGCTTTTTATTCCCTTTTAAGCGTAGACCACCTACTACCATGTATCTTCCGTTCTCTCCTATGATTGAGTAAATTCGTACACCTTTTCCAATCATTGCTTTCTCTTCCATAACTAGCAGCACCCCTCTCCTTCTTTACACATCCACTCTACAAACTCACCTTCGTTACCGTCTCTATCTGTAAATACTGGAACCTTTTCGATTTCATCTTCATTTGTGTTAAAACAAAGGATACACTCTTTTACTTCACTACAGGCTTTTGGTTTACTCATCGTCTTCTTCCTCCTTGCAATTATCGCATAAAGTTTCTCCGTCTTCTACTACATCTCCGCACTCTTCACATTCCCAGCACTCGCAGTCATCAAAGTGATTGTCGCAGTTATGGCACCAATCTTCTTTATTCATTTGTATTTCCTCCTAGTAATTGTTTTTCTTAACTGTCTTTATCTTATCATACTATTTACTTAAAGTCAACAACTATTTTTAAACTTTTTCAGTCCCAGTCATCATAATAAGTCTCAACTGAACCTGTTACAACTAAAGTTTCGAACTTATCCATATCCAGTACATGTTCTACTGTTGGTAATGTTTCTTCTTCATCGGGATGTGTGATGTACAACAGCGCGTTAGCTTTCTTTTGTGCATCTTCATCGTTTTTAGCTAGTAGTAGCCCATTTATTTCTACTTCTGGGTCGTAAAACTCATACTTATACAGTCCACCTTTATTACTCATTTGTATCCTCCCTCTCATTACCTTAATAATATTACACCATTTACTTAAAGTCAACAACTATTTTTAAAAAAATCTCACACGTCATTTCATTTTGTTGAGGAACCAGAACATTAAGTACCCCATTATAATGACTCCTATCGCCATTATAACCATTCCTGTGTGAGAATCCATACATACCATAGCATTGTCTCCTTACTGTCGAGCGCCCGATTCTAATAGCTTTTGTGTACGAGCAATCTCTTTACCCTGTTTATTTGTTATGATGAGAGTTAAGTCTCCTTCTTTAGCTTTCCCATTATGGAACGTATTATTAAAAGCCTGTAAATAATACCCGAAGTTATCCTTATTCGCTCTCACGATTTCATACACCTGTACCGCAGTACCATTATGGACTCTAGCTGCATTGTCAATATCTAATGATACAACTACCGTATACTTATCCGGGATATCCCACTTCATATTGAAGTAACCCATGTTTTCGAATGATACTAAATAATCTAAAATTTCAATAAAGTCTGCTTTATTCTTTTCGTACTTTAATTCATCAATCTGATACTGGTTAGCTCGTTTATCCATCTCAGTGTACGGCATACTCGCTACATTTGTAACAGTCTTAGCTTTCCCAAAGAACGTATGATATCCTGTGAACAGACCTACGACAACTAAACCGATGATAGCTGGTTTTCTATTCTTCAACTGTATCACCCTCTTTCACTTCTTCGCACATCGCTACACTCACATAGGAAGCATCCTCTTTAAAGATGTATGCTTTCTCTCCTTTAACTTCTGGATGGTGAATAATACCTATTACTGTATTAACCTTATTCCCTGACTTAAACGGTTTGCCTGATTTCTTTTTAACTTTCACTTTAATCCTCTCCTTTATTTTGCAATTACATTAACTAAGTTTTTACCTTCCCATACACCTACAACTTTATCCCCAATTCCTAGACGCTTCCCTACTTGTTGAGGTGTTAGCTTTATACCTTGTCGCATACCATATTTATCGAATTCGTTACCTATAGCTAAGTACTCATCCCCTTCTATTGAAGCTACTTCATACTCAACATTTCTCGGTGTATTCTTGATTGCCTCATTTCTCACCTCTTCTTTACGTTCATGCTGTACTTGATTATACCCCCAACCTAGACCAAAACTACAAGCACACATAGTCGCTACACATGCACCCATTATTTTCTTTTTATGTTTCACTTTCAACAGTTCCTTGTTTATCTTATACTTTTATATTACACTATCATTTACTTAAAGTCAACAACTATTTTTATAAAAGAGGAACCCGAAAGCTCCCCTCCCTAACTTACTTCTCAGAATCTTTAACTTTCTTTTCCTGTTGTTGCTGTAAAGGTTTAAGTGTAGCCACTTCATCATGGTACTCTTTTAACTTCGCTTTAAGTTCTGCGATTTCTTTATCTTTCTCTTTACCTGATGCGTTCGCTTTATCTAACTCTTTCTTTGTTGCATCTAAGATGACTTGTGTGTTCTTTAATGCTTGTTGCGTAGCAGTTAAAGTATCTTGTAGGTTTTTAATAGTAGCCTGTTGTTCTGCATTTGTTTTCTCTAAACCATTGATTTTATCTTGAAGACCTTTAACCTGTGACTCTAGAGCCGTTACCTTCTTAGTAAGGTCTTCAATTGTAGCGTTTTTATTCTCGATTTCTTTCTGTAGCGCTTGTGTTTGTGCTACGAAGATAGAGATTTCATTATTTAACTTTGCAATTTCCTCGTCTTTTTGTTGGTTTGCATCCTGCAACTCTTTGTTTGCTTTTTCTAGGTTAGCGATAGAAGCTTGTAGTTCTTTGTTGGCTTGTGTTTTAGATACAACTTTGTCAGTTAACTCATTGCTCCATGCTTTGAATTTAACTAAGTCCTGTGTATTATCATTTAAGTAATTGCTTGCGCCCACTCCACCAACAGCTCCTACTAGTAAAGATGCGATTAAAGCCCCACCAATTGCGAATTTCTTTGTATTGTTTTTCATTATAAATTCCTCCCCAGATTATGTTTTGTTTGACTAACCCAACTCCACTATCAATCTCGGACTCTACTTTTATTATAAAACCGTTAAGCAACACCCCTTTCACTCATCTTCTTCCTCCTCCTCCTCTTCTTCTTCTATGGCAGGTAATTCTACAAGTTCCTTACCACATATTGGACAGAAGTTGATTTTAACAGCCTCTTCAAAACTTGAGTCACAAGAGTAAGCGGAGTAGTCTAAGTTGAGTGTATTCCCGATTACTTTAATTTCAATCCACTCTGCTTCGATAGGTTCTGCGTTATGAAGTTCAGTTATTTCACAGTATTTGCACATTTTAGTTAGCTCCCTTTCGTTTTCTTACTCTTATCTTACTACTATGTTTACTGTTAGTCAACACATTTTATTCTTATTTTTTATAATTTTCTTTAGAAAGTTTTTCTCTTACTTCATTAGCACGTTCAAGAGCTTCCTCTTCTGTAGCGTAGTAACCGAAGTATTTAAACTTACCATCTATAGTGAAATGAACCGCATAAGGCTTAGTCAGGTGTACTCTGTCTTTATCTTTAAGGAACCGTACATTACTATGTTTCGCAGAGTTTAGCTTACAACCTCTTTTATTAGTAAAAACAAGATTACTCATTGCATTGTTTAATGTATTTCCGTCTATGAAGTCAACCATCTGACCTTTTTTCGCGTCCATTAGCAATCTACTCATTGCATACTGTTTACCTTTCATCTTAGCGAATGCGTAGCATAACCCTTTCATTTCTTTAGCGTACCAAGTGCAATCATAGTTAAGTAGTATTTTTAATCCTTCTTCGTCCGTATAACATTTATCAGCTTTGCTACCATTCATATAGATTATTACTTGCTCACCAATCTTTTCCCATTTGTTTCTCATGACTAACAACCCCATTTCTTTATCTTGATTACATCATACCACCTCCTTTACTGTTAGTCAACAACTTTTATACCTATTTTTAAAATATTTTTACCAATCACCTTTATATTCGTTTAACATCTCTTCTGGAATGATTAATTCATATCCTTTTGTCTTAGAAGCATGCTTAACGAGCCAACCTTCTTCTACTAACTGTCCCATGAGTTCTGTCAATGCCTCTGCTTTGATTCCCATGAGTTCTCTTAGCTTACCTACCTTTGTCTCCCTCGTACTAGCAATAATCTTTTTCAGTTTTATCAATGGTTCCTCGGCTACCTCTTTATATAAATCATCCATATTAAGTGTTTCTGGATTAACCTCATTGAAGTAGTCTCGAATACCTTGATACACCTTGCTCTCCTCCACCTCATTAGGGGACACCATAGCACTCTGGAACCGCTGGAACTCTTTGGGGTGCGCTACTATCCTCATGACACCATCTCCGCGACCCAGAAGAGTCGTATTGCCTATACCTTTACCGAATACTGTTTTATAATCCACATTACTATTTAAATTGAAACTGATTGCATTCTGTACGTTCGCTTTAATACGCCCACTGATTACCTTTGAATCCGGTCTTTGTGTAGCGATAACTAAATGGATTCCAGCGGCACGAGCTTTCTGTCCTAATCGTGTAACATATTCTTCTACATGTGGGTTTGTATCGTGCAGGTCTGCGTATTCATCAATCACACATACGATATAAGGCAATTTACAGTCTGCTACTTCATTGTAGACCTTTATATTTTTAACCCCGGCATCTTTAAATGTTTCGTAGCGCTTCTCCATTTCCTCTACGAGCTTATTTAATGATGTACCCGCTTTCTCCATATCCGTTACAATGTCATCTACATGCGCCATATCTTCATATTGAGCCAGTTCTACTATCTTAGGGTCAATCATGACGAATCGTAGCATCTCTGGTGAGTTCGTAGCCATAAGACAAATGATAAGCGTATTCATGAATACAGATTTACCAGAACCCGTAGTACCTGCAATCATAAGATGTACGAGCTTTGTCAAGTCTAGATAGATAGGAGTATCCACTTCATCAACACCTACTATAAAAGGTAGTGCATGCTCACTCGCGTACTCTTGAAACGATGGACTCTCTATAAGTTCCCGCAAACTGATGATAGCTGCTTCTTCATTAGGAAGGGTAAATTTGGCAGTATCAGGCTCCTCACCTTGTTCTATACTAAGCGAAGGAACTCCTAGTGCTGCTTGGATATCGGAAGCCTTTGAAATAAGATGACTTAAGTTCTTCTTCTTAGGTATATCACATTGAATAACAGTCAACCGCGCACCCGCTGTAACAGTACTATTCGCTAGTCTCGCTGTTGGAATCAGACCTACACGCTTCATGGCTTCGGCTAGGTAGCTCACAATGTTCGCATCCACTTTCACTTCTTCTCTTGGATATGTAGGCAACAACGAGACTAGACCTCCGATATCCTTTCTAGGTGTTCTAACTTTATTCGGTTCAGTAGTAGCAGATTGAACGGATTCAACTTCTTGGGGAGCTACTACTGTTCCACCGAATAAGGATACAATTTCACTGTCACTCAATACATTCTCTCCGTTCATAACTAATCTTTCTTCGCACTCATCTTTTAAGCCCTTTAACTTCCTCTTGTACAGGCTTACCGTATTATGTGAATCGTATTTACGTAGTATAGATTCAATCTGCTCCAACAGTCTCTTAGGCTCCTTAGAACGAATGGTAATCCCTAGTTTAAACTTATACACCTTACCGACAATCTTCTGTTCCACTTTCTCACTATATGTTCGAGCCATATCAAACGATGATAACTTATTGATTGCATGTAGGATTTTATCTTGAAATGTTCTTCCTATCTTAGAACCAGCCGGGTACTCATTCCCACTCAAATAACTCTTATACCTATCTATAGAAGTAAGGAGCCAATTATCAATGTATCTTTTGAAGAGCCACTGGATTTCTAGCGCTTCATCTTCTCCTACTTGTATCTCCAGCAATTCACGTAAGAATAAGCCGCTCATGCCCTCGTACAGAGGCAAGAAGCTAGGTTTAGACAGATAACCTTCATAAGCATGCAAGTCGTCTGTATGACGTGCTACTAACGTTAAACGATAAGGTAGAACATTCGTTTCACTAAAACGGATATGAGGAGGCGTAACCACTGTAATATTACGCCCACCTTTATACATCTCCAGCTCTACACCGAATACACCGTCTGTCTCTTGTTCTAAGATGGTTTTAAAAGCTCCTGACACGTCCTCCACTTGTGAGAAGTAGTTTGATGTGTTCTTGTATCCTTTACTCTTCACGTCGCTTCAACTCCTTCATAATAATGAGACACTGTATCGCATTCACAGAAGCCGTAGCCAAAAGCATAGTTGTGTTTAACAAAACCAATGTTGTTACGCTCATAAGTAAAACCTCCTAATGTGTTATAATAAATTTATACGTAAAAACAAGGAGAGATATAATGGAGAGAGAAGTTTGGAAGTCATTGAAAGATGTTGTGGAGTGCGGTGATAACTACGAAGTTAGTACGTTAGGTAGTATCAGGAATAACGTTACTCTTAGAATATTGAAACCTTACACCATGAAGGACTATAAGCGAATAAAAATAGCCAAAGATAACAAGAAGAAAAGTTATTTATTACATAGATTAGTAGCATTAGCTTTTATAGATAACCCGCTTAATCACCCAGAGGTGAACCATAAGGACGGTAATAAGAGCAACAATACCTTAACTAACTTAGAATGGTGTACCAGAACTGATAACTTGAAACATGCTTACGCGACCAATCTAAAGTCTCATGAGGGTGAACGCCACCCACGAGCCACTGTCACAGATGCACAAGCTGTAGAGATAAAAGAAATGATACAGAACGGTTATACCACTAAAGAGATAATGGTTAAGTATGGTGTTAGTAAGTACACAGTCTCAAGAATAAAAACAGGAGTTACATGGAAGCACATATCATAGTGCTTCTTTATTTTTTGCTAATTTTCTTCCATAATGTTAAAGGACTTAGTATAGTTGATTTCGACATTGCGAAGTTTTTAATTAATTTTTTACTTGTTTCTTTCACATTACTTTTCATCACTTCATCTAGACCTTTACCGTTATCCAATTTGTTAGCGATTATCTTTGGCGGATTTTGCATCCTTGCAAATCCTCCTATAACGACTAAGAGCTTTACCGCAGTACCCGTAAATGTCATTGGAAAAGGGATTCCGAATATAAACAAACCTATGATAAGTAAAAACAAGGAGTGGTACACTTGAACCAACGAGAGATGCTTAACGTTTGACCACCACTGTGTGAAGAAATGTCTGTGAGAATCGAACACCCAGCAACTCAGGGCAACAGGAGCTACTACGCCTAATACCAATAGGTCGAAAAACCTTCTTCCATTCGTCCATAACATCGGAATAACTGTAGAAATCAATATCGCATCGAATACTAACAATGTGATAATATCAATCGTACTAAATGTAGTAGTCAAGGCACTAGCTGTCATGATGTCGCTACCCATACTTGTAAGTTTGCCAGAGATGAAATTCAATACTTTAAAAGCTGATTTGAATAAGAATGGCGTTACCGAAGTGACACCAGCTACTAAAGACCAACGCTTCATGATTGTTGTAAACTCCATTGGTCGTATCTTCTTACTTGCTCCAGATAACATACGCTTAATGCATTCTATAATCGTAAGTACTACTACAATCCCTACCGCCACGCCACTAAACCCTAAACTCATAGTTGTAAACCATTCATTATCAAATAGGAACAAAGGAGTTTGCAGGATAAGTCCAGTACATAATTCATATATCCAAGCTAATAAATCTGCGGACATCTTCGCTACATTTGTAGGTATAGTCTTGATGATGGTCACGAACTCACCTAACCAGTTTATTATCTCTTGTACTGGAGTAGGTAATGCGCTTGATACTCCGCCCTTTACGATTGCAGATAGGATTCCCGTACTCTTCTCAAGGACTGATGACGTATCTACTGTTTCCGCGTATGCTGTGTCTCCCATAGTTGTAAAAGTTAATGTAGAAATGACTGCTGCTGGTACTGTGGAAATTTTCAGAATTTTTAGAAGCCTAGACTTAAGAAGTTTAAATTTCTGAATAGGTAGCTTGCTACTCGGTAAATGATGTAGATACTTGGAACGCTTATCAGTACTTGCGTTATCCCTTTTATGATGTCTTGTGTCCATACATTCGCTTCGTGACTCTTTCTGAACATTCTTAGTGTTCCCGCTATTACCAATAGAACTATACTTAGTGCTACTGCTACCCCCACCGCGATAAATGCTATCTGTAGTCCATACTCCACCATGATTCCCGGATTCAGTGGATTGAGTAGAGGAGTATTCCCCGTCACTCCGCTTGCAAATGTTCTGGTTGTAAGACTTGCACTTGCTCCTAAGATTGATAGTGACATTTTGATTATCTTTTTTGCTTGCTTTATTTTTTTGAGCTTCTGCATGCCCTTCGCGCTCATTATCTCCTCCTTTATATTTTGGTACATAAAAACCGACTCATCTTCCATTGGAACCTTCGTAAATGGTGTGTACTCAACCCAAGCAGCTTTACCTTTAGCATCGTAATTTATAATCATCGTTAACATCCCCTTTTATTTGTTTAATCTTGAACGGTTAGCCATGTTATCAAAACGTTCTTCGTTCGCATCTCTACGATTGCGTTTCTCTTTCTTCACTCCTACTTCCATTTCGAATGAATGGAGAAACTTAAACACCGTTGACAAAGCCAATCCAGTCGTACAAACTAATGCGATTCCAGCACTCACAGCAGCGATACCCATAATTTTTTCCTCCTTCATGTATAAATGATTTTATTTTGGTAATGATAGGATTATCAAACAAGAGAGGACGATGATTATATGTCTTGGTTCACAGATTCTTTAGCTCAGTATGAGAGACAAATGCAGAAAGTAAATCATTTAGTTCTTCACGACATCAACAAGGATAGAAATGTAGATATTAGTATGGAAGAATTAGAGCAGATTCTTAAAGTTTTACATGACTACGGGATAGTGAATTAGTCGCTATAAACCCTCTATAAATGTAGGGAATTTCAAGGGAATTACCGTTTTTCCGGGAATTACGGAATTACAGGAATTTGGGAAAAACGGATTCAAAAGTTATCTAATCGGCTTGCAATATCGTTATCAGATGCTTCCTTTTTATTCAATTTGATATCAAGGATTGGAGCTGGTTGTTCTGGTGTAATACTTTGTATGATTTTGTGTGACACAACACCTCCCCGCCTTTCCTGTATTTGATTCCATCTCTTGCAAGCTCTCTCATGACGTGAGCGAAGCTATGGTTCTTTAGGAGAGGCTTTACTACTTCTAGGATGTCGTCATCCATCTTATCTCGTAAGTAGACTGATTTACGCATCTAAGGCACCTCACTTGCTGATGTACGGCTGTGTGCCGACTTTGATAGTAACAGTACTCTTTTTAGCTTTCGAAGCCATACGAGTCCCGTACTTCCTTAAACCACGTACATTTGCGTATCTATCTAGGAACATTACTTTAACTCCTCTAGCAGCGAATCGTTCTGACAAGTATTGTTTAAGTAGTTCAGAGCCTCCACCAGTGAAGATAAGTGTATCTACGAAAGCCCAGCTATTAATTAGTATTCTGTCCAGAGTATTAAGGATTGTATTCGCGTGATTTTCGTAAGCCTGATTGATTACTGGTGTGATGTCCATACCTTTTATTTCTTTGTTCTGGATAATCATTGGTAGCTTTCCGTCTGGTATTGTAGCTCCTAGATGGTTCTCTAGGTATTTCCCAATTTGTAGGTAGCTACTAAACATTCCCATATTCGTATGTGTAGTAAGTTCCGGTTGCTCTTCTAATGAATCCAATGTCAGAACATTCAGTGTTCTTGCTCCGATATCTGCTAATACGTTAAATCCTTTTGCAATGTTGTGGTCTACAATCTCTCCGTTGTTGTCTAGCATTAGGTCACACAAGCTACCGAAAGGTTGTTTCTTTATACATACATCTTCGACTGTGACAGTTCTTTCTATCCAATTATTCCCGTCGTAAGAGATTTTCATCTCGTGTGTACCTTTTACAAGTTGTGTAAGCTGCTCTCTACGCTCTGGTGTATCGTTCTTGATTGGTAGGTTCATCATAAGTGTGTAGATGGTTTCATTTGTGCCTTTGCTCATGAGTCCTAGAACAGTTTTCATAATAATCGGAAACTTACTATCATTATGTTTATTTTCTCCTCCAGTCCACTCAATATCCGGGTCTAACTTTGTAGCATAATCTCCGACTACCCATTTCTTGTCATCAATCTCACAAGCGATGTATTCTAGCTGCTTACCTTCTACTGAAAACTCTGTAGATGGTTTTGGTTTAAAGCTAGTTACGAATGAAGGGATTAAGAATGGGTGACCGTTGTTGTCACATTTCACATCTCCGAACCCATCATCTACTGCACCTACAGATAATCCTACGTTTGTTCCTTGCCATTTCTTTGCCATTTTGTTTTCCCCCTTTGTCATTTCTTAATACATCATATGGAGCATTCGCCTAATTGATACCACAAAATCATAAAAAGTTAGAAAAAAGTTTAAAAAGTTATAAGAAGTGTTACTTTTACACATTAAAAAAGACACGAGAGGTTATCCCGTGTCAGTGTACTATTTTAATAGTTCCGCGAACTTAGCTAATTCTAATTCAGTTTTTTTCTCTGTAGAAAGCATAGTATCGAGTTTCTTCTCAATCGCTTTAACTTGCTGCTCTTCGTTTAGAATATCTTTCTCTTTAATTTTACCTTTGATATCTTGAATCCATTCATCCAATGAGTGTCCCTGTACTTTTGTATCTCCGAAGTCTTCTAATAGTAAATCATCCGCAGCTACGAACAATGCGTGAATCTTAACTAACAAGAATGTAAGCTCGTCCTTCCCGGCTACGTTAAAGTTAATGTTCTTACCTTCCCATTCAAGCATACATTTTGTTGTAGATGTGTGGCGACCTTTCTTTAAAGCTGCTAATTTCTTTTTCTTCTCTTCAACCTTTACCTGTAATTGTAATACTACTGCATCATTTGAGTTTGTCATTATTCTTGCTCCTTATCATCTTTACTTATTTGTGATTCCGGTACTGAACCTTTGTATGAGTAGAACTTCCCGTTTTCTAGGTATCTCTTAATGAAGCAAGGCTCCATGTCTCCAGTGAATCGTTCAAAGAACCCTTCTAATGAACCACGATACACTTCACTATCTCTACCATACTCTCCATTCCTAGATGTAACTACAGCTTCAACACCGATGACTTTTCTATCGTGTCTACGGCTATCCATCCAACTGTACGGTCTATCGTATTTGTTCTCCATTGTGATATCGAACTTACGAGCGTCACCATAAAATTTTGTGTAGAACCCTACTCGTCTTTTCCACTCACTTATATCCTTGTCTAGAACTGTGTTAATAATGAACTCTGGGTCGATTGGGTATAACTCATCTTTACTTTCATCAACTGGTGAGTAGTATTGAGAATGTTCTAGCATGCTTTGAAACGGTGTGAAGTCTTGTACGCACCCTACCTCTAACTCTTTGATAAATTTCTTACCTAAAGAGCTGATTGCTTTAATTCTCCACGGGAAGTCCTTATTACTAGACCAGCGACATTCCTCTGCAAAGAAGAACTTCTTAGCTTTAGACTTCGTAACCTTCTGTCTTCGGTTCGAATCACTGTAGTCTGTTCGGTAATCATACTCGTGGAACTTACCTAAGTAAATGTATTTCTCTTCATCTTTATCGATGTATGTATAACCAACTTTTAAATCTTTACCTTTAATGTGTTCTTTATTCATTAACACATCTGTGTATCTCTTAGACTCTGTATATGTCTCGGAGTTTACAGGAACTAGAACAAGTTCTGTACCTTCCCATGCGTATACCAGCTCTCCCACGATACCTTTACCTTTCATTACATCGCAGCACTCTAGAATGTACATCAGGTTAGCCATGTCAATTTCAAATTCGAATCCTCGTGGGTCGTATACTCGACAGAATGCTTTACGGTCACTCCATGATGGTCGCCCTCCGCCTGTCTTATTGAATACGAATCCTTCTGTCGGCTCATTCTCAAATTCTTGGTTAGGAATCTTCGTATCTCTCCAGCTTTCCCATGACTTTTCTTTTCGTAGTTTACCAGTTTCATCATAATAAATGATATAGGCTAGGCTACCCGTATAAGTCCCTTGTCTGTTTTGATACCCGACATTTAATGTTTTTGGCATAAATAATTTACTTTGCATCTAGTTCCTCCTGTAATCCTTTAATTAATTCTTTTAATGGGATGACATTAAACCTATCATCCAAGAACCTCATCTGTACAACTTTTGTTTCTGGTTGTCCGTTGTAGTCTACCATAAGGATATGTAACTCAGTTTCATTGTAGGCTTCTACAATACCATATTCTTCTCTCCAGTACATTCGTTCCCAATCACTTGTCTCTATTTGCATAACAACCGGAGAGCCTACACTGAATAGTACAGGGTCGAATACTTTTACATCAAGTGTAACCGGGTGTTTATATTTGTATTTAGGTTCTGACACGTTAATCCTCCTCAACTAATGTAAGTTTATATTTCGCTATCTTATATGTTTCCTTATCCCCATTGAATCGTTTGTCTCGAAATGCTTTCGCATCACCTTTTCGTGTAAACGTCTTGGATAGTCTTACTTTTGGGTTACTGCGATATACCACAGCATAACGATATTCTTCCATTCTATTGCTCCTTCTATGTATCTAGAAAACTGATTCTACAACGTTAAACCCTAGTGTTTTTACCCACTGTACCGGGAATCCTTTATCTAAGTGCATGCAGTAAATCTTGTCTCGATTCTTACCTACTAGTTCACACAACTTATTTATGGATAAATGTACATTACCTTCGTAATCAGCTTTACATGTATCTTGATAAAAGTAATCGATGATTCCGCTTTCTAATCTTCCTAATATGTATGGGTGAATATTATTCGAATCTCCGCTGTAGTACACGCATTTACCTTTAATGTCTAGCAAGTACCCGTAAGACAAAATTTCTTCTACATGATGATTAGGTACAGCTTGTACAAATACAGGTTCATTTGCGTACTCTAACTCAACATGTGATTCGAATTGTTTAATATGATAATACTTATTGGTTACTCCCATTAAATCTAGAATCTTAGGAACCTTTAATGTATATGGTGCGTACACCGTAATGTTTTTCTCTCCCATTGTACCCATATTGAAGTATGAGTGGAAGATGAGTCCTCCTAATGAACCGATATGGTCATCGTGAGTATGTGTGATTAGTACTTTAATATTTTTTACTACTCCTAGAACACCGGAATGGTCTAGTCTTTCGAATACGTTGCTACCACAGTCAATCAGGAATAACTCTCCTTCGTGAATGCAATATGCGCTGTTGTTTCCTTCTAATGTGTTGAACGCGCTTCCGCGTCCTATAAACTGTAGCAAGGCTTGTCCTCCTTTGGTGGTATAGTAAGTATGTAACATTCATGTTTAGCTTTAAGTTCTTGCGTCATACAATGTGCTTCTGTAGGTCTATTGTGATAATAGTAAGTTAATACCTTGATAGCGTCCCATTGGAACTCTTCAAGTAACTTCTTCTCTTCATTTAACATGTAGTTGTCATATTCAAGTAAAGCTACCTTATCGAATCTCTTTGACTGTAGACGTTTTCGTAACCCGTATGGTTTAGTCATTGTAACGTTCCTTCCATAGTTCCACTAAGTTGTAAACGATAAGAGCCAACTGACCTAGACCCATGATTCCTAAGAATCTACCTATATCTTTAAACTCCGTTAACTCTCCAAAAGTAGAGTGATAAAAAGACATGATACAGAAACCTGTCCATAAGCTTAAAAAGAATATCGTTAATAAATTTGTTAATCGCAACATTTAAGTTCCCCCTTAATTTTTAAACGCCCAGTAAGCGTAAATCATACACCCTATTATTACTAGTAGAGGGATAATCGTTACTGCACCTAAAACCCCTACTAACCATTCTGGTATTGTAAATTCGATGTGCATCCTATTAACCTCGTACACTTACAGCGCAAGCTTCGCCTACATAAATATGTTGTCTTCCGAAGTGAGGGTAGTTGTCTCGATTAACCTTGTCCGCATCTTCCTCAGATGAAACGAGAACGAATAACTCAGTAATTCTATCGTTCGGGAATCCCATCTCTTCCTCGTATTCGTATAAGAACATTTGTCCTTCTGGAGACTTCATTAACTTACGTTCGAATCGAGAAGTATCTACGTAAACCTTTAGTACATTATCTTTCTTTAAACCTTCTTTTAACTTGTTGTATGTAAGTCTTTCTCCTCGGAAATCAAAGTCCTTCTCCATATTCTCAAACATTCTATCTAGAAAACTACTCATTACAATTCCTCCTCTGTTTTATATCGTCTCTTAGCAGCCACTTGGCTCCTTCTACATCAAATTCCACTTTGTCTAAATTACCTAGAGAAAGCTGTATGTCCCCTGTTACTAACGCTCTCTCAGCTCTCTCTAAGTGTTCTTTAGCATATCTGATTTTCTCTAGTGCTGTATCGTTCAATTTACTTACCCTTTCCTTCTTTGTACTCTGCTAATAATTTGGTTACTTCGTAAACGTTATTTTCTACTGACATTTCGTGTTCACCTCCTTAAAATAGGTACCATTACTTTCCTGCGTCTTTGTCTTTATTTTTCTTCTTGTTTGCAAAGTGACTATAAGATAACACGCTTACAATGATAACTACAACCCAGAACAGTAAGTTGATGATGCCGGGAGCTACTAAGATGATGTAGTTCATTATCGATAACATCCCGATAATGGCTAGTACCGTTACTGTTAGTTCCTTAGCTTTCACTTGTCTCACCTCCTTGTAATTACCATTATATACCGGGTTTCACTTAAAGTCAACAAGTTTTATTTATTTTTTATGTTTATTTTGTCTTTTCCAATAACTAATCGTTCCGTAAGGTACACCTGATAGTTGTTCCATCTGTTTGAACGTGTGTTTACCTTCTCGAAGTAGCTTCATTGCTAACTCTTGGTTACCTTTACCGAAGCCGCCTTTTCTACCTTGCACACCTTCTTTAATCTCTTTACCTTCCATAAGCTCTTTTAAATGTTTAACTGCTCGTTTCTCTAGTCTACCAACCTCTTGATAAGAGATTCCTAGTTCATTTCCTATGTCTTGCTGCTTCCTGTCGCAAAAGAAACGTTGGTTAATGATATATCCTTCTTTTGTAGGGAGTTGTTTTATGTACTGTTCTAACTGAATACGGTTGTCTATTAACTCTTCTTCATTTTCCGATACCAATGTGTCTCCAATGGTAACATCATCACCTACGCGCCCTCTATTGCTCTTATGTACTACTTCCGACATGCCTTTAGGAATCTCTTGCTGCATAAAGATTAACGTGTTGTAAGCTAATTGCTCGTCCACTCCTAGCGCTTCGCTGATTTCTCGTGCGCTTGCGTCTCTTAATCCATTCTTTTTAATCTTTACACTTAAGGCGCTCTCTTCTCTCGCGGACTTAAAGTACCTGTTGTCTCTAAAGTGATTTAAGATAGAGCCTCGAATATAAAACATTAGGTATGTACTAGCCTTGTAACCTTTCTTTTCATCAAACTTATAAGCCCCAGTCATGATAGCGATATTAGCAATCTGTTTAAGTTCCTCTGCTACATAGGGGTCTTTACTGTACTTACCGATTGCTTTCTTTACTAACCCCTCATTGTTAGTAATCAATTGTTCCATCGCTTCTTCGGAACCTTCTTTTGCTAATGCGATTAATTCTTCATTACTTCTCTCTGCTACTGTGAGCATTTTTAACTCCTCCTCTTTGTTTATCTATTAATATCTTAACATGTGCTGTACCAAAAGTCAACAATGAAATTAAAAAAAAGAGCGAACAATGTCGCTCTATGCTAGATACGTATCTTTATTGGAGAATTATTGGAGAATGTCCAAACCGTAGAATCCTGATTCTCTACAACATCAAGAACATGGAACGATACGGTGTCTTTGTACTCGTCTACTATTGTTTTAACCAATGGAAACTCTTCACCCTCCGACAAACGTTTCTGGAAAGCTCGAACACTTTCTGTTATGTGGGCAATCATTACCTCTTTCATATGTTCTTCTTTGTAGCGTAGCCACATCCAGCCGTAGTCTAAACCTTCTACATCTTGCCATACACACTCTGTCGGGTCTTCACCATCTCTATCGTCTCCATACTTGTTAACAACCTCTTCAATTTGTGCAGCTCCTCTAGCCTCTGCTAAAATTTGTTCACAGTCTAAATCAGTTAAGGTAGAGACAGATACCTTATGCGGAGAGCTATCAGTCTCTCTTTTAACAATATTCTCTAAAATCGTGGCTTCGGTTATTTTCGCTTCTTCTGCAATCTCGGCAATTCTTTCTCCGATTTTCTTTATTTCTTCGTCAAGATACTTTTTACCTTCGTTACTAATCATAAATATCCGTCCCTTCATATTTCTTGGAATTTTCTTCTACTTGTCTTTTCCAGAGCTGATACTCCGCGCTGTTCATGTCTACCTTTTTGTATTGACCATCTACATAAATCTCTTTCATTTTGCCATGCCAAAAGCAGTAATCATTTACTTCGTTATCTAGACAGGTACAGATGCCCCAGCCGGAATTACCGCTGTAAGCACCTGCATAAGTACCTCCCATTATTTTTCTTCCTTTACTTTACGTACTGTAAACTTAGGAGCATTCAGTTTGTAGAACTCAGCACGTTCGATAGCTTTTAACTCACCATCAGAAAACTCATTGTCTGTGATTTTCTTCTTAAGTAATGAAGCTGATACACGTACTTCTGTAACTTCGCTGTATTGCTCTACCGATAAGATGTCTTTAATCATGTTTACATCGTAAGTTGTGTACTCAGATGAAGAGTTAGTCGCTTTGTTCGTTTGAAGATAGATTTCTTTACCTTTTGTACCAGTTAAGACTTTCAATTTGTTTTCATCCATATATGTACGAATCGCTTTTTTCTTTTTCTCTAATTCTTTATTAAGCGCTGCGATTTCTGCGTGTAGCTCTGTGTATGCATCTACTTCCGCAATCATAACTGTCTCCTCATCAACCTCTTCTTCAATTGGTTCCAATGGTTTAATCTCTTCAATAACCATAATCTCCGGTTGTGCTTGTAATGGAGCCTCTACATTTTTCATTACTTGGTTCTGCTCAGTTACGTTAATCCAACCTTCTGATGTAAACTGTTCAACTACTTTTTCCACTGTGTAACGTTTATTATAAACTGTAGAGCCTACATCTTGTCGAGTAACTACTACTAGGTCGTCCTTATTGATTTCAACAAATACCTCTTCGTTTGATACTGCATTGATTAACATAGCTTTCGTCATTTTAGCCTCTCCTTTGTTTTCCTTTTTAGTTGTTGTAGCTTTACGTGTTTTTGTCATTTTCGTTTCCCCCTCGTTATTTGTTAACTTTATTATAGCCTATCTTTTACTAAAAGTAAACATCTTTTTCAAAACTTTTTATTGGTGCATCAACTCATGGTCGTCGTCATAATCTAAACCGTATGGTTCCTCTGGTGTATTCGCTAGTCGGAATGACCACTCTTTTAACTTCATGTGTTCATTAACCTCAATAGCATCCCTAATTTCACCATCAATATCGTCTAAGTCGTACCATAAAGGTAATTGTTCACATACTAGGTACGGTTTACCTAAGTCGCATATACCTGTCTCGATAATAAAAATAGCTTGCTTGTCCTCTTCTGCTTTTTGCATATCTTCCAGTCTATCTAACTCGCGCTCTAATAATGATATTTGATGCTTTATACCTTCGATTTTATTTGTGTACGGCATAATTCATTCTCCTCCCTTTCTTATAACCATAGCCCATATTCTCTTACAGGTACTGTAGATAAACGGAATGACCACTCCTTGAACTCAGCACCTACATTTGTGTCTGCGTCATCTTGAATGTCGTCATCAATTTCCTGCATAGTCCACCATTCCGGTACCTCTCTACAAAGTTGGTACTCTTCTCCTGTGTCATCAATACCTGTCTCGATAAGATAAAACACTTGTTTTTCTTCTAACTCAGCAAGTTCCGCTTTTAAATTTGCAATCTTAGTTACATGGTTCATTGCATTAACCCCCCTTTCACAAATACATAGTTTGATTGGTGCGTTAGTCCCCAAGCTTTATTATGTAGGGTTAACTTGGCTTCTTCAATATTATTTAGAGCTTCACAGATGTCTGCTTTCGAAAAACCGTTATCCGTCATAAACTTAACTAACTTTTCTTCCGGTCTATCTGGTGTTGGTGCTTGTACCATTGTCATCATAATTAAACTCTCCTTATACGGCTTGTGCCATTATTTGTTTTTTCTTTAACGTGAGAACTTCATTATTGTAGTGGTCTACGGTGCTAACAATGTCGAAATCAACTAAATACCTCTTGTAATCTACATACTCATCTGGAATCATGATGTTTGTATCATTTGTAAGCCAGCGATACCATATCCAATCTATAAACTTGTTTTGCTCATGGAACTCTTCTCGCGGCTCTGAAATGATAAGCTCTCCGTCTGGTTTTAGCAATCTATTAAACTCTGCAAATAAGATATGTAAGTCTTGCTCCGGGATGTGATGGATTACGTTACGGCAATGAATCGCATCAAACATATGGTCTTCTGTGTCCATTACTAAGTAGTCTTTAATGAAGAAATCGTAATTCGGTGTTCCGATGAAGTCAGAAGACATATAACCTTCTTTTGGTTGTCTTCCAGAACCATAGTCCAGTTTCATTTTTCAAACCTCCCTAGTAATGCTACATTTCCGTATATGAAGTCACAGAAAATCTTATATCTGATAACACTGTTGTTCTCTCTATTCATCATATTGTAATATTCTAGAATTTTATCTTCTGGTAGCGATTCAAACTCCTTATATATCTGCTGTCCTAACTCATACGATAAATCTTGAGACATTGCTATGTCATCTTCAAGTGCGTTTTGTTGTTTAATCTTGTCTTCTAAACTCATGCCCATCTACCTCCATACCTATATTCATTAGAGACTAACTTTCTTGGTACTACTTTAACTACTGCGTATGTGTCACCTAACTCTAACTTTAACTTCTCCGATACAACCTCTGCAATAACTTCTTCTTCGTATAAATCTGGTAATGTACGTGTAAGCATCGGACAATCTTTTAATGTATACTTTACTTCATAAATCCAACGTTCAATTCTCATCTTTGTCGCCCTCCGAATCTAGAATAGTTACTCTAATTCCATCAACTTCCATTAACATCTTTACGCTCTTCGCTACCGATTTAATCTGGTAGTAGTAAATTTCTGATGCTGATTTATATCGTGAGTAATCTTCGTATGTATTCTCACCTTTTAAGTCTTGGTATTGAACAATGTACATTGGCTTCCCATTTTGTAGTTCATCAATCTTATCTAGGATGTCATTTAGTACTATCATTACGATTACATCAGATGAGTCATTTAGGCTGTTAAAATTCTCTGCTTTATCCTCTACGAATTTTCTTAGTTCTTCTATTTTGTTTACCACTTTCTCATCCCCTTTCGTTACCTTTATATTATCACCTTGTTTACTTTAAGTCAACAACTTTTAAGAACTTTTTTTATAAATCCGTGTATACTTTCTGACCTGCATTTGTAAGACCTAACGCTTTGTACAACCCGTCTAGCGTTTTGAGTAGGTCGTTAACATCATGATAGTTATACTCCGGTAAACTTTCTTTTATAGCTCGTTTCGCCGCATTCTTTGATATAAACTTTATAGCTTTCTCGATTTTAATTTTATCGTCGAAGTCGGTTATACCGTACTCTTCAAACGCTAGGTTAATTTTGTCAATTAATTCCGATGCTTTGATTTCTCTATAAAAATTCATATCACTCATCCTCCGTTAATTTATCTGCAAGACGTTCCGCTATAAGTTTAGTACCTTCTACTAGTAACTTACACTTGTCTTCATATTCTTTTGCTCCGTCATCTGTTAAACTACCCGTTAACTTTAAAAACTCTCCGCAAGCATCTAAAGCTTTTTTCTTCTCACGTTTGTACATGCCCAATAACCGGGCTACACTAGCACCTGACATTTCTTTCTGTAAATCATAATGTTCCCATCCTGTTCTTTCCATTATAACTCCTCCTAAATAATTATTTGTGTTGGCTTATCTAACGTAATTGGTTGTATTCTCATATATTTCCTAGCGTAGTCAAACTCCTCGTTATTTCTTGCTTTCTCTGCTTCCCCTAGTGTGCTAAAAACACCATACACATACCCACCTTCATACGGGTAACTCACGTATAGTATATACATATTCATTACAGCTCCTCCTTTAAGGAACCCGCGTGACTAAATATAGTCAACACGGATTTGTTCAATTTCATTTCCATCTTTATGAATCTTTACGTATGCTACTTTATCTTGTATGTATGCTTCTGATTTAACTTGAATCTTATTATGTACTGTTACAGGTTTTTTATCTTCTTTTTCTGTAAGACGAGTAATTTTTCTTTCATCTAGAATCGTGTATAGCCCGTACTTGTTCAAACCGTACTTCGCTAAGATATCTCGGATTGGCACTTCTCGTATGTAATCATCTACGATTCTATCTTTCTCGTATTTACTCAGTGACAATGTTCGAGCCTTACCTTCTCGATTATACTCTGGTGAGCGCTTTTCAATTCCGTTACGAGATAAGATACGATAGATACGACCTGCTGCAATTTTGTACTTCGCAATGATGTCTACTACTCTTTCTCCTCTAAGGTACATTCTAGCTACTCCAGCTTCTTGCTCTGGTGTTAATGGGTTCTTAGAACCTTTAGGTGCTTTTACCTTTTCCTCTACAATTACTAGCTTGTCCTCTACTAAATCATTCTTTAAATCAATCATTATATTTTCCTCCTTTTAATTTACCAGATTTCTTTTGGTTTGAACGGTATTGGCGTCATACTTCTTTGTGGGTAAGTCTCCTTCTGTCCCTTATTCTTCTCGTCAATGTAGTCTTTTGCTTCTTTCTTAGATTCAAATACTCTAACCGGATATCTTTGGTACCCATCATACTCAGAAACAATGTAAGCTTCTTTAAGTTCCATCTCTTCAACTCCTTTTCGTTATCTTGATTACATCTTATCATCGTATTCACTTTAAGTCAACACTATTCCATAAAAAAAGAACAAGAATTTTTCATCTTGTTCTAAAGCTTGAATTTACTTGATACTAATAGGTTTTCTTCGTATAGCACGCTTGGCTCCCGGGATAGTTTATAAGCAAATTCATTTTCTTTTCTTTCATAGACTGATATAACATAAGCTGCATCGAATGTACCATCTGTAGAAGTATAACTTACGTTGTCACCTACTTTAAACTTATTCGGTTTAAGGAAGATACTCGTATCAGTGACTTTGTACACATCCAACAGAGATAAGTCGGTTAAACCGATATTAAATCGCAACCAGTATCTATCCGCTTCATTCGTATCATATATGTCGTATGTAATCTGCGGTATCGTAAACCCTCTTTCTACTACTAACCTAGCTAATACACTTGTACCTGTGTTCTTCTCGTAGTTTTTGATATAGATAATCTCCCCGTGAAGTAACGCTAGAACTTTTTCTTCCAGCGTCCCATACACTTCGTACTTCAACTCTTTCCAGTCCGCTACTTCTGTAATCGGTATTGTCAATGTAATCCCTCCCTATTCTACAAACCAAAAGCTTGCATTGCCTCTTTCGTTTTCTTATCCATCTCAGTTAAGTCTAAGTTGTCATAGAACTCTTGCTCCGCTGCTGCTAAGTCTTCAAATAGTTGTTCGTGTTGTTCTACAGGTACATATTTCATGACTACTTCTGTAAGAGCAGATTCTTTGCATCGTACTTTGATTGCCATTTCTTTTAACGCTGATACACTCAATCCACCTAATGCGTTATTGGTGATTTTAGCTTTAATTTCCATCGCTTTCATCGCAAGCGGAATGTCCACGATATCGAATGAAGCTAACCCTTTAAATCCTTTATGGATAACTTCGTCAAGGAACTCGATATCATTAAATACTTTCTCTACTTTATCAATAGCTCCAATTGGATTGTAGCTTTCTTTCTCCTGTTCGTTAAACATTTCTACACGTTTATCAGATATGTACGTTACGTTGTCTTTAGAACGCTTATCAAGGAGTTGTAGTAACGGTACACCTGTCTCGATAGATTCCTCTCTTTTCTTTTTATAGTTTGTAAGCGAGGCTTTAGAGATACTTAAACCTTGCTCCTTACAGAACTCAATAATGTAGTCGTATGTTTTACCCTCATCTAGCATGTTATCTACTTTTGTGCAGAGCTTTTTATCCTTATATAATTGAACTAATACGCTACCTGTGTTTAAAGTTTTCTTATCTTTCGACATTAATTTTTCCACCTTTTCATCGTTTTATTTTCTAATCCTTTTGAATATTGCTATATATTAAACGAGGTAGTTACCTCCTAAGAATGCGATTATCATAGGCTTTTTTGCACTCTATCTATAATATAATAAATCTATTAGCAATTTCCTAAATAAAACGAAAAAGACAGAAAACTCCACTAGGTAGTGTTACTTTTTATTTTACAGAATATTTGGTATCTTGTACAGAAACTTTTTGTTTACGATTAGTCAACAGAATCCCGTTTAGCGCAAACAAAAAAACCCCACTAAATAGTGGAGCTTTTGTAATGTAAAACCCTTCCATAGTTTCACATTATTTAACAATATTCATCTCTCTTCCACCCAAAAACGAATCACCCTACTCGTTTGGATGTACTACATGTTGGTAGCACACGAATATCTTATCAGATTTCTAAGTAGATTGCAAGCTCTACTTCATCATTTTTAAACACTAATCGATGTGATTGAATCTTCTTTTCAAGTTCTACTGTGAATGTTAACGTATCTAATAACTTCTTATCTAGTTGAAGAGTAGACACATCTGAACGGAAGTAGTAACCACCGCTAAATAAACGGGATACTTGAATCATCTCAGTATGAGAACCAATGAATGTATCGTTACCTCTTACTTTATCACGGAATGATGCACCTTGTACCGCTTTGCCTAGTAAGTTATCTTCTTCAATCAAGTCTAGCACTTCTAATCCATCATCGATTGTAAGTTCTTTACCTACAAGATGAGATAGGAAGCTAAACTTATCAGCATCACCGAATAGTAGATTAACTGATTGCTCTACAAAGTCGTCTTCTCCTAGCGGCATTCTATTCCATACTCTAGCAATTACAAACTCTTCTCCACCTATTGTAACGGTTTCAAATACAATCTTAGGCTCTTTGATGTTCAATACGATATCTGCTGTGAACAAGCTTAACCCTTCTGATATCTTTTCTTCTAGGTGTGGCTTGTCTAGTACATCACCTTCCGCAATGTATCCCGGGATATCTCCAGCTTCATTCATTACTAACCATTCTAATGTGTTATCTAGCTCTGTAAATGAATTATAATCAACTCGCATGAAGAACCCGATACGAAGCTCATTATCTTCTAGTACTGCATCACCCTTAAAAATGTGAGAACGAACTAAATGGTTCTTGGAAAAGAAGTCATTAAAGTAAGAGATACCGTGTACCTTCTTCGTTTCACTTTCTAGCAGCTCTTTTAGTTGTTCCAATCGTTCATTTCCTTTTGTTTTTGTTGTAGGATTTTCTTTTGTCATGTCCGATAACTCCTTTTGATTTCGTTTTAACATTCGTTTTACTAAATGCCCCTTTACCCTCTTGTGCCATAACCTGTTTCTCTTGATACACGAATAGTAGGCTAGTAGACTTCCATGTTCTCTGTGTTCGAATAGACATCTTACCTAAAATAGTAGTACCAACTTTCACATAGTACACTTCATCAAGACTAGTTAATGTAGTTACTTTCTTACTGCGCTTTGTTTCTAGCTTAATAAGCTCTCTGGTGACTCCTAGATGCTTAGAAAGTAAGTCTTTGGCATATTCTAGTTTTAAACCTAATTCACGCTCTGTCAGGTTGTCATAAGGCTCTACAAAAGAGGGCTTGTATTTACCCTCTTTCTTCTTTAGAGCGTTATTATATGCATCTGCCCCGTTATTATTAAGGTTCTTGGTTCCGTCTCCCCGGGCATTAACTCCACGGGATATACTTCTACGGGCGCTATTCTCCTTTGCCACTTAAATACTCCTCTACCTTACTACCGATATAATGACGATAGAATACTCGGTCATACCCATTGATTTTATCAATATACGCTAAGAACATCGGGTCTTTAGTGTCCATGTGTGCAATAACAAAGTCGAAAGGTAGTCTATAAAAAGTTTGCCCTTCAATCCAATCTGTAAGAACACCAGCAGGATATGTACGTTTTATTACTTCAAGGAACTTTTCTCCGATATAATCCGAATTAAACAGCGCCTCATGAGCGTTTAGTGGTGTACAAGTATCTTTATAACTCTTTTTTACCTCTGTATACCCTTTTTCTTCTGTTCTTATTACGAGAGTTATTGCGTCCCACTCGGAGTAAGCTACTATGTAGTCTTCGGCTATCCGGTGTACATCAGGCATAGGAGATGGTGGAAGTTCCTTCGCAGCAGGTGACTTTGTTAACCCCTCGAACTCTACGTCACCTTTAGTTGATATAATGCTATCGTCTGTAATCTTTTGTTCCGCTGCTGCAATTCTATCTAAATCTTTAATAGATATTACTTCTTGATGTACCTTCTTTATCTTCAAGTACCCTTTACCCATTCTACTATCTACACAGTAGTTCAGTTTACCTAGTTCTACTAAAACTTCCACTACTTCTTTAATATCCTCTTTATCCTCGTAATTGTATAAAATCTCAATAGTAGCCATTATTTCTCCTCCTCACGCTTCTGTACTAGCGATAATATATGATTCGTTTGTACCCATTTGAAGAATAACCCACCAGAAAGGTACACGATAATATTCTTCCCCATACCAAACCTCTTTAGTAAACTTGTACATCTTTTCATCTAGCTCTGGTACGTCTTCCTCATGGAATAACATGGTGTCCGTTAAAGGTACTTCACCAAAGTAGTCTTCTTCCATGTCTTCTCTAGGAACACCCGTTTCATTAATGTAGAATCGTTTCGCTTGTCTTTCTGATGGAGCGCACACCCAATCATAATCATTCATTTTGAATACACCTAACATTAAAATTCCTCCCCATGATTCTTTTTATTCTTCTCTTTTTGTTTCTCCCACTCTTTAACTACACTAACAACATCGTCCATGTTTAGCCCGGTATTATTCGCTACATCTTCCAGCATAAAGATTGTTTCTAGCTCCGCTGATAACGCCATTATACTCCCCCCTTAGTTTTTGAAATGATAATATCTTAGATTCTTCTCAATATGTAACTTCTTGTTTATGTATATATTGCATAGGAGCGAATTTGATTTCGTTTCTCCTAATCTACCTATAATCATTTTAATCATATCACCTTTACGAAGACGTTTACTAGCCATAGACTGTACTAGAAGACCGTTCAGCCCTTTCTCGTTACGGCTATCTGCTGTAGACACATTGTATCCAAACTCCTCTAGAGTAGCCACCTGTCGCTTCATGGAACCTAAAAGCTGATTGACTTCATCTTTCCATAGTAACGAGTGGTACATCGTGTATACGTTCTTCTTAGGTGACTTATAACTTTCCTTATAGATACCAACTACAGGCTCTTCACGAAACTCTGTGTAGCTTACAATACCTACATGACCGTGACCATTACGTTCTAGAATCTCTTCTGTCTTTTCTACATGCTTGTCATGTACCAGAACATAAACCCGGTCACAAATAGTGCTGTAACTTTTTAACTGGTTATTCAACCGCTTGGTACTGTCTCGCTCTGTCTTAATCTCTACCCCGATTAACTCGTTCTCAGTAAAGATAAGACAGTCCGCGATGCAGCTACCGATATCGATTGATTTTTCAAATAACACGATTGACTTTGTAGACTTGTCCTTTATAAACACGTGACGTTTATTAAGAATAAGCTCCTTAATATCCTGCTCGTAAAACTTCTTAGCCATTAAATCACTCCATGTCCGCTCCGAATAGCGGCTTATCAAATTCTACTTTCTTGTATGTAATACTACTATCCCATCCATCTTTACCTTCCATCATACGTCTCCACTCTACATGATTCGCTAATCGGCTTAGAGCTTCTTTATAGCTACCAGCTCGTACTGTTTCTGACCAGATTTTTGTAGGTAAGTGACCATTTTCTTTAGATGGTACCGGAATGCCCTCATCAGGGAAAACGCGATACTCTACAAATTGCTGCTCTTTCCCAAATAGTTTAGTCTTCTCTTTTACTGTTACAACAAATACATCTGCTGGATAGTTACCTTCTGGTAGGAATACATATCCTCTGAATGGGATATCGATTTGTTCCTCCCTACGGTATAGTCGCTTCTTTAAAAATCCTAATAAATCCATTTCTGTTCCCCCTTAACTTCTCTATACTTTTATATTAAACTATCATTTCCTAAAAGTCAACAACTTTAATCTAAACTTTTATAATATCTACTTAATGGGTTCGACTTATCCTCGTTGTTCCCAGTTAAATCGAAGAAGTCGCTCTGTTCTTGTTGCTCTTTAATGATAGCTTTTATGATAGATTCGACTGGGATAGACAGGTCTTCAAACCATGTTATAGAACTCAAGCCCACAAAAATTCCTGTGTTCTCTCCGCGCTCCCACTTCATCTCCCCACCGATACTACGTTGTGTGTCTCTTTCACGTTCAAAGAATCCATCTTCACGCTTACCTGTTAAAGTAGATATCCCATTAGGTACGATTGGTGCTATAAATAACGGTGGCTCCTCTACCCATGACTCCTGTTTCTTAGATGGAATCACACTATTTGCCCATCTACCTAGTATTGTCTTTGTACTAAATGTATTAATCTTGGTAGATACCTTTCTAGCTTTCTTCTTTGGTTTAACCCCCTGCCCGATTGGGTGAGGTTTATGTACGTCATACACAACTGCATATAAAGCTGTTCCCGGCTCTTTCACCAGTTCTACTATATAGATTGGGTCACTATTAATAGTTAAGCAGCCGCGCTTATAATACGTTAAATGTTTGTTTGTCAACGCGAATATTTCCTGATTATCGTTCATCTTCTATTACTCCCTTCAAGTACACGTAACATTTGTCTCTAACTTCTGTGTCCCATCCCCATTCATCTGCTTCGTTAAGTAGATACTCTGGTAGAAGCATATAACTGTTAGCGATTTCTAGTTTTGTAGGTATCCTCTTATGTATCTCGTATAAAATATCACTTAAAGCGCAGTATGTATCGTGTGAAAGTTCGTCAGCCATCCACGGATTATCTATACCGTTCGGATAGTTGAATTTGAATGAGCAGTATAATGTACAGTAATCGACATTCGTAAACATTTTCAACTCTTCGCCACACTGTTTGCATCGTTTTCTTTTAAAGAAACCAAGCATATAATTCCCCCTCTCATAGTATAATGTAATACTAGCATTCTATTTACTGCTTGTCAACAAGAAAAAGAAGAGGTTATTCCTCCTCTTCTCCAATTTCTTCTAGTAATTCTTGTTTCACTTTTTTCGTACCCATTTTAACAATAACAGCCCAATACCCCCATACAACAAGGTAAGCAGCTAAGTTTCGAATCGCGTAAATTCCAATAAATAAGCCAACAGCCCACAAGTTAGCAGGTAACTCCCATCTATCATTTAGTATCATTACTAGTAATGTAGATGTACCTAACTCAACTGCAAAGCCTAAAGCAATACAACTTGCAGTTTGGAATGTTAATGGTGTTTCTCCTTTCGCTTTGATTGCCTTAACCTCTTGGATTAATCCTAAAAGGTTTTCGGTGTACTTAATGATAATACTTGCTCCTAGACAAGCTAAGAGTACTAGATATGTAGCTGATAATGTCACTCCATGCCCTCCTTTGATACCTCATCTTCTGCTATCATTGCCCACTGTTGCCATCCGCCATGCTTTATATAAATAGCATTAGGGTCTTCCCCTCGGTATGTCTTGTTATTAGTAATAACCTCTTTCAAGGTAGCTTTGTAGGCTCCTGTAAGAGATATTAACTGCTCAACAAACTCGTCGCTAGGTTTTTCTTTAAACGTAATCGACGTGGAGCCAATTGAGTATAATAAGGTTAATTCATACGTTGTACTACTCGATTCGTCCCCCATTACCATGTACTTGCCAGTGTGTAGTTTGATACCGTTTTTATCCATTTCCATATTAGATAATCTCTCCTTCTTTTAACATTAATGGGTAAAATACTGGGGACTTACGACCTTCCTCAAGGACAATAATCATCTGGGAGCCATAACTTGAAGACATGTTGTTATCCTTAGAGAAATCATTTTCTCCTTGCGGGCTACCTACAACCACTTTATACCGTGCGTAATCCTCTTGTTGGATTAAAGTAGAGTGGAAGTGACCCATAATAATTAAATCAATGTTCTTCGTTTTAACGTGCTTTCCAATTACGTTATGTAGACCTTTCTTCTCTTTGTCACCGTGTACTGCTTTTACGGTTAGCCCGGCAATATCTTGTGTATGAGCATACATGGATTCGCGGTTATCTACTACAGTAACATTAGGTAGTTGTCCTAAATCCTCTTGCAGCATGATTAAAGTAGAAAGCAATACGTATGCAGTACTGTCACCACTGATTACGTCATTCTTTGAAACTTGCATTCTATCATGGTTACCTGCAATTTGAGTATATGTAACGTGCAAATGTTTAGATAGCTTACTTAGTACATCTACAGTTAATCGGGTAGAAGTTGCAATCTGTTTCGATAAGTGCATCTCTGCATCAAACGCTTGGTTTACATTACGCATGTTAATGTGTTCTGTAATATCCCCTAAGTTGTATACGTATAGATGTTTGATGTTCTGCTCTTTAACCATCTTCAATACTTCTGCTACGATATTATCTACGTATTGTGTAAGCATATCGAAGTTGTATCCGCCTGTTGACTCGTTAATGACATACATTCCTACATGCCAATCACTAAAACAAAGAATAAGGCTCTTATCGCCCTGCTGTGGAGCTTTCTTAACCGAAGTAATGTATTTAGACTTAGGAAGGTCTTTAAGCTCCTCAACAAGCTCTGTTTTAAGACTATCGAAGAGTAACTTCATTGCAGTACCGTCACGTTGCATCTTACGGAACTCCCGAAGGTTTGCTGTATTATTTTCTTTTTCTGTTATGTATGGTGTTACTACAGAGAATACGTCCTGCTCTGTTAGTACCTTGTCCTCTTTTCCGGGTGGTTGGATAACATCCAAACTGATTTCTCCTTTAACCGCTAAGTCATATAAGTAAGATAAGGCTTTGTCCTTGTTAATATCCGAAGCTACTGTCTTCATTTCTTTTAAGTTCATACTTTCGTAACCCAGCTCTTTGATTAGCTTATTGAAAGCTGATGTAGGTATCTGCCCGCGCTCTCGTTTTAGGTAACCCATCACGACAGCAGAGGCACCCATGTAACCTACTACTTCTCTTGTGTCTTTCTTGTTCGTCAAATTGTTTCCTCCTTTAAATATCCCCGTTGAGTAATGTAACCATCGAGTTTTTCATCAATTCTGCATAGTTAATTTGTACAAATAGACTTCCTACATTCTCTTTACCTGTAGCTTTTCCGCTAACACCTTTGATGAACTCTCTAGCATCTACGCCTTTAGTACGTACAGAGAACATATCAGTACCTTTCGTAGCTCGTCCTACACACACAACCGTAGGCGCTTCTTGGTAACCAACTTCTAGCAATCTATTTGCAATTTCATTTATGTATCTATCCGCAAAGACAACCTTTAACTTACAAGGGACATCGTTAATTACGACATCTGCTGTCTTTGTTTGTTCAATTTTATCTTTTATGTATTCTGACATAGCCATTAATTGCCCGGCTATTACGCATTTGTTTTCTGTTACTGCTTGTTGTATTGTCTTACCTTCTAGTGCAGTAGGCATGTATTTACCCATTGCATTGTACATAGCTAGTAAGTACTTTGTTACCTTATCATCATACCATGTCCAAGTGCGATATTTATTAGCTACTACAGCTAACTGTTTCGCTTTCCCTGATTCCCAATCTCCTTCATACGCTATGTACGGAAACATATTACTTGTCTGTAGAATTTCGTAGACATCTAGAATCGGGTCTTTGTCTTCTATCACTCTTGATATAATATGTTCGCCCGGTAGTTCTTCACCATATGTAGCTACATGAATGAAGTTCGTAAACGGGTTGTTCAGTTCAATGGTAAATTCCACTGGTAAGTTTCCACCCATATACGCAATACCTAGTACAATGATGTTGTTGTACCCTCTAAATCTACTAACATCTCGAAAGTCGAGAGATTTCGTATATTCCACCTCCACATCGATATTGCTGTTCAGAAATAATTCTTCTAGAACCGCTACACCTGTGACTCCTTCAAATGATGGTGGAACAAACACTTTTAAGATTTCTTTCTCCAAACATACTCCTCCTTTCTTCATCATAAGAATATTCTACCAGTTAATCTACTAATAGTCAATAGTTTTTTGCATAAAAAAATAGAAGGTTTTTACACCTTCTACTCTTTGTTATTTATTCACTTATGGAGTTACAACGCCAACATCTAGTAACTCGTCTCCACCTAGTCGGAAGTCGTTTACACCTAATGAGAACTCTGTGTTAGCGAACTCAATGAATGCAAGTACGATTTCTTTATCCATTTTGTCAGCAGCGATACCTTTAACCTTTTTGAATCCACGACCTTGATAACCGTCACGGAATGTTGGGTGGTTACGTCCTACTGTGTATGTAAGTTCTGTACCTTTCGCTACGATAACAGGGCGGTCTAAAACTTCTACCAGACTCTTATTATCTGGAGCTAACTTCATCGGAACGATTAAACGCGCACCGTCTTTGTCAACTACTTTGAATAAGTATTTACCTAGTGCTAACGAGATAGTGTCCTTACGAGATGGTAGGTAACCTTCTGAACGAGATACTGTCGCTAAGAAGTCCCCCGGATTCAATTTTACTGTTGCTAATTTTAATACGTCTGCTAATTTCTTTGCCATAATTACTTGTCTCCTTTTTTATCTAGTGTAATTTGCTCGGTAGCGTGTGCCTTGATACGAGCTTGTTTAGTAATGTTGTTGTTCTTCCATGCCATATGTAAGCTTGAACCCATTAAGAATAATGCAGATAATACATCATACAATGTGTTCTGGTCTACTTTTAAACCTAGTTCATGTCCGAACATAGCAGCCCCCGCATTTACTAACGCCACTAAGAACACAATAAAGCGCACAATAGTACCCGGTGCGATTGGTGGTGCCTCCTGTGGTACAAATACTTCGTGTTTATCTTGATTTTCCATTTACTATTCACCTCTCCTTAGTTATCACAGTACTAATATAACACTTTGACTCACTTTTCAGTGGTGGTTTTACGTTGGTTCTCTCTATGGACAGGCTCCGTTATAGCTCGTTCAACAGACCAACCTTTTTTAATCCTAACACCTACTAAGTCTTTACTTCCTCCTAGTAACCTAGACCACTCTGTAGCGGTTTTCGTTTCACCGTTCAACGTATACTTAACATTACTACGTCTATTGAAACATTGTTCTTGCATAGTGCTCCATGTACAGTTACTAGGTTCATAATTACCATCAACATCTATTCTATCAAGTGTTAACCCTTCTTCATAACCATTACTCTCCGCCCACTTACAGAAGTTAGTGGAGCCGCTATCTTCATTTAACCAGTCATCGCATATTTTTATTCCTCTACCTCCGTAGTCCTTGTACTGCGGATGTTTAGGGTTTAGTACGCGAGTTTTCATGTTACTCCAGACAGCATATAATTTTGTACCTGTGTACTTATTTTTATTGTTACACTGTAGTAAGCATCCGCAACTTTTGTACCTATTTGCATATTTCGCAGGAAGTACTCTAGTGTTTCCACAGGAGCAAGAACACTCCCAAGTGTGTTCTCCCTTTTCATTTTTACCTGTGTATTTAACTACGGTAAGTCTATCGGTAGTATGCCCTGTTAAGTCTTTATATCTTGCCAACTACCATTTCACCTCTCTATAGCACAAAGTACTGTTTATTCTTCTGATTCAATCACCATAACCGACATACCTAATGAGTATGTATGATTCATATGCTCGATAATCTCTTGTAACAAGTCTGCTTTGTTCTGGTTACTAAGGTCTGGGTACTCATCCATAGATAACTTTAGCTCTACTTTCATACTAACCCTCCAATGCAGCTTCTAGTTTTAGTTTTACGAACTCCTGTACATCCGCAATTTTCTCTCGGATAATCGTTACTGTTATCCCTTGCTTACTGTACTTCGCTCGTAACGTTTGTTCTATGTATGTATCTTTATGTTCTTGCATTAATAAGTACAAGATGTCTTTCTCCATCTCATCGAAGGACACGCCTTGTAAAACGTACTCTAGTGTCTCATAGTAATCTAATTCTGTATCAGACACTTCCACACGTTCTAGAAGGTTCGTAACATCAACTTCATTCTTGGTAACGAATACACGATTTCTATCACGATAGTTACCTTTGATGAAACTGTTCTTTACTCGTAGTGTGAGCTTCTTTAGGATGTACCCCGGGAAGTCTACAGCACCATTAATCTCGTACTCTTTCACAAGTCTTACAAACTGTTCAGAAATATAGCTCCATAACTCTGCACGAGTAGCGGCATCCGGCAAGTAGCCTTTATACTGGTTATACACGCTCATACGGAGGTTTTTATATTGTACGAATAGTTTATCTACATCTCGTAAAAAAACACCTGTATGAGCGTCTGTGTTCGTTAAAAACCTATTTCCATTTAGCATAATGTCCTTTTCTTTTTCTACGTTTCTAACCAATAGGATTCATCCCCTCCATAATGGTTTTTACACCAATCTTTTTACAGAGGATGTCAGAATAGTGGACTGTGTAAGGGACGCGTAGCTCCTCACCTTCGAAGTAGCAAATAGAAGTTCCCATTGCCCAGCGGTCATATGCTTTTTCAAAGCGGATAACAACTGTCTGTGTACTATAGGAATCTTTAATCTCTAATAATACTTTTTTATCATTTTTGATGATATTACGAATCTTCTCACGGATTAGTGTATATGATAATGGTGTAGACGAGTCATCAGTAATCGTTCTCTCTCTATAACAATCTAGTGTCCCGGAAATAATATCCGTTCTAGTTTCTTTCCATTGTGCCAAATAAATTCCTCCCTCTGATGTACGAGCGTAATAGAGAAAAAGGAAAGGGGATTACCCTAACCTTTTAAAACCTCATTTACTAAGTCGTCTTCGCTTTTAACTGGTTCCTTATGTAATTCGATTTCTGGTGTTACCTCTTCTACTTGGTCAATCCAACCATCAATCGATAATGTTGCGTTATTTAATGCCGGGTACGGAGCGTCACCATAAGAAGCTACGATTAACTTGTTTAACAGTTCTTGACGAACATAGCAACCGTCTTCTCGTAACCATTCAATGAAGTTCTCTTTCTTCATTTTGTGATGTTCGCCTGTAGCATCTGTGTACTCGTAACTTTGTCCAGTAGTTCCTAAAATCTTTTCATCTTCTGACATCTTAGCAATGTTGTATTCGTAGTCAATACCAGTAAGTGATAGTAACGCTGCTTCTGCTTCTTGTAATGGTGGAGATACTTTAGATTTACGAGTTTTAACCCCCATTGTATGTCCTAAGTGTTCCGCTGTAGCTCCAGAACCTTTTTTGATAGCTGATTTCTTTTTAATCTCTAATCGTAATGTTGCAGCATGCTCCCAAGCTTTACCGCCCGGTACTTTGTATTGTTTGAACATTGGATTTCCACCGATATCGTCACGTACTTGGTTGATACCTACGAATAAAGATTTAGATTGAGAAATCATTGGTGTTACTTTTGTTACGAACTGTGTAATTGCTTTCGCTCTAGCACCGACGTTTTGGTCACCGAAGTCTTTATCTAACTCTACTTTAGAAGGAGTTTGTCCTACAGAGTCCCATACGTAAACAACCGGAGCGTTCGGGTACTTCGCTTTGAAGATTTCTAAAGTTTGTTCGATAGTAGAGCCTACTTCTTCAACTGTTAATGCAGTCCCTTTACTTAAATCCGGCTGCTTAACTAGTACTTTAGAAATATCAATACCTAGTGCTGCTAGACGTTGCTTATCGCTCGTACCCTCTACGTCAATCAGTACACAAATGCAACCTAGTAGAGAAGCTACGCGTAATACGTGATGTGTAAATGTAGACTTACCACCAGATGGTACACCTGCAACCTCAATCATACGACCAAAAGGTAATCCTCCACCTAAAATTTTATCGATGCGCGGCAAGAATAATGGTAATCTGTCTAATACTTCTGCATAATCAGAATCTTGTAAAAGTACTAATCCCATGCTCTCGTCTGCTAAAATAGATAAATCTAAGTCTAGTGGAGCTGCTGATACTTTAGTTTGTTTTTTTGCCATATATTAATAATTCCTCCTATGTACTACTTACTTTCCCCTTTATCGATACCCACTACCCAATCTGGTGTGCGGTAATCATACGCTAGTGTAGGAATGTTAATCATCTTTGTTGGGTCACTAGCTGGTTTTTCTATGTACTCTTTAAACTTAGTTGATAACCCACATATTAGCGGTCTATCTCCGACGATACGATGCATGTGGTAAGTCCATATCTGTTCTCCCATGAACTCGTCAACACTTAATAGCACTTCTTTATCTCTATCAAAACCCTCCAAAAAGTCTTGTAACTCCCCGACAGTTATGACAGGTATCTTCATACCTTATGCGTTCCTTCAACGCCTCTAGCTTTACGTTCGCGTGTACGGGCTGTTAAATGGTACAACGCTTTATGTAAGCCATTTAAAGCTTCTTCATTATCGTGACAAGCATACTTCGTTTCTTGGAAGCATTCTAAACGTTTCATAATCATAAGAATTAAATCTTCGTTTGTGACACCGTTTACACCGTGTTCTTTAATTGCCCCTTCTTGGAATCGGATAAGAGCTAATGTGTCACGGTCTTCTGTAGCAACTACTTGGAACTTATGTGGTGCGTGATGGACATAATCTGGTTTTGGTTCATCACACCATACCTCTGTATACTCACCATCTAGTAATTCGTGTTCTAATTTCATATAATTAGTCATTATTTACCTCCTATTTTTAATAAAGATAACCTACCCCGGAGGGTAGGACTTACATCTTACTTAAGCTCATCAGCAATCATAGCGTCGATATCAGGGAATCCCGCATCGTTTGTAGCTACTTTAGTTAAGTCAGGTTGCCCTTGTGGGGCTGTCTGTTGTACCGTACCTACTGGTTGTTGTGCTGGTGGAGCTGGAGGTGCTGTTGTTACTGGTGCGCCCACTCCGCCATTTTGTGATAAATCAGTAGATACTCCGATGTCAAACGGGTCTGGTTCATTCATGCCTGATGGTAACTGAATGTTAGGCTCTGCTGGTGGCTGGTATGCAGGTGGTTGATACGCTGGTGGTGCTTGGTATCCATTACCTGCTGGTTGACCATAGTTAGGTGCTGCTGGTGGTGCTTGGTATGGATTTTGTTGTGCATATGTATTAGCTGCTGGTGGTGCTTGGTATGTATTAGCTGTCTGTCCGTAAGGATTCTGTCCTAAAGCTGGAGCTTGTCCATAAGGGTTTTGACCTTGTGCCGGAGCTTGTCCATAAGGGTTAGCTTGTTGTCCGTAAGGATTTTGCTGTATGGCTTGTCCTTGTGGCTGTTGTTGAGCCTGACCTTGTGGTTTACCTTCTTTGATGCTGATGAATGTTTCTACCCATTGGTAACCATTCTCTAAGCGCTCAGTCGGTACCGCATGTGCGGGTAAGTTTTCTAACTGTGTTTCCCACCCTTGCCCTAATGGTGGTAAGTTTGTTTGGTAAACTGTTACTGGGTACTCCATTTGACCTTTAGCTGGTTTAGCGATTTTAATAGGGAATGCGCCGTTAGGGTCGATGAATGATAATTCACGTCCTCCAGATAAGAATGGGTCTTGTAGATTCTTAAGAATCGTTTTGAACGCTGTTTGTGGCATTTCGAATAGTCGAACTACTAGGTTGCCATGCTCATCGCGCTCTTGGTATAATTGTTGTGGGTTCTGCGGGTGCGGGAATACACGAACCACGTTTACTAGGTAAAGATTCTTAGGTTTTTGTTGTCCACCGAATGGCGTAGGAATCATTCCTTTATCTGTCCACTCTGCAATCTTGTTATCTAGTAATGAACCTTCGTTCACTTGGCTATCTAAAGTGAAGTTAACATTTAACTCTTTACCTTTAGATGTTTTAGCACTTAGGAAAATCTTACGAGTATGCGCGAAGAACGGGCTTACTAAATCACCAGATGGTAATAATTGAATCATTAATTCCGTTTGCCCTTTCTCGAAGAACAAGCGTTGGTGTTTTGTCTCTGGGTAAACTACCTTCGGATGGTCACCGCCACCTTGTTGTTCTAGGTTCTTCTGTTCCTGTGCAATAATATCAGCAAAATTCATATATGTATTTTCCTCCTAATTGTTTTTAAATTTTATTATGTATTCTATGTACTTCCCAAAAACTAAGTGACGTTGTTACCTTTCACTTTCTTTGTCCTCCTCTCTTAACTGGTACTCTATTATAATACCATGTTACGAATAGGATGTCAACTAATTTTCTGAATTTTCTGAAAATTTATTAGTCGAATCTATCAGCCTCTCCTAAAACCCATTCAAGGGCTAATCGATAGCATCTATTTTGAGTAAGGTAACTTTTGTAATCCTCGTAACTAATTTCTCTATTTTTCCACGCTTCTCTTACTTCTTTATCTGTCTCCAAAGTCTCGTTAAACACTACCATAATCTCTTCACGAGTCTTCATTAGTATCCCCTTCCTATCTGGGGATTGACTTGTTGTTGCGTGTAATTATAGTAAGCTTGTTCATCTTGCATAAACTTACTACCCGCTCCTTGACCATACGACAGGTCGTTAGCTACTTGTTTACCATACGACTGTAACATGTCTTTACGTTGCTCAAACGCTTTCACAATACGTTGCAAACGCCCAATAACATGCGTATAGTGTACGCAAACTTTCTTCTGTTTTAAATACGACTCTTGTTGCTTTATGTATGCTTCCACTTGGTCTTTCGTTGCTTTTCCGCCTTGTGCGGTAATATGTACTCGTGCTTCCCCATCTAACCGTGACCATTCAACTTCTAACTTTAAATCTTCCATCTCTTGATAGTAACGTAGCTTCTCTAGTAAAGAAGACCAGTATATATACTTCGACGGTTGTTCCAACATTTCCTGCTGCAAAATAGACTCGTTGATTTTTAATTCATTACGCATATCGAAGATTAGTTCTTGTCCAGACTCGTCCTTTATACGTAAATTTTGAAAATCAAGGTTGTCCACATTGATGTCTATCAAACGGCATTCTCCTCCTTTTAAATAGAATAGAGAAGACAACTATCATCTTCTATAATTATAATACCACTATTCTATTAATAATGCAACTACTTTTTTAAAGTTTATTTATTTTTTTAACAAGTCTTAGCTGGAACGAATCTTTAGAGTAGTGTTTGAAGTGCGGGTTGCCTTTGACGTTCTTAATCATGTCGTTAATACTACTCCATGCGCCGTTAGCCCAGTCTTTATGATTATCGCAGAGAAGATAGTATTCATCTTGCGCTGGAGTTTTGGTGATAGTATATGTACCACTCTTTAGGATAATAATATCACCTACTTGGTAATTTTCAACTTTAGCTGGTTCGTTTATGATAATACGCATTTTATTCTTCCTCCTTTTGTTTATACCATTCTTTTTCTACTCTGTCTACCTTTTCTTTATGTATAACATCTTCACAGTTCTTACACTTATGTCTAGTTGTTGTAATTACTAAGTTGTCATTACCGTCTCTTACTGATGCGATTGTCTCGTACTCACCTTCATAGTCATGTTGACAAAATAGTTGCGTAAAGAATTTAATCAAAATATATCCTCCTCGTGATAGTCATGCTCTAACTGTCTAATAACTTCCATATGGAAACTAGTAGTTCTAACTAAACCCCAATCAAATTCGTTCTTGTGTCGATACACATAACAGATGCCATTCCACTTATATTCAAAATCCCCTTCGTAATAAACTCTCCCTGTCTCCATTTAACTTCACCCCTTATTTAAATTTAAAGACAATTTTAAAGTTCTCCACTCTTCTAGTGTCATCTTAGGATGTTTTGTTTTAATCCATTCAAAATCTGCTTTCTCGTAAACGCTTTTCATCCATCTTACATCTAATCTATTACCACCATACACACGCCATTCTTTGTAGCCACCTACGTTTGTACTAACTGTTACCGATGCAGCCGCCATTATAATTCCTCCTCTGTGTCCCATCCCCACCCTACATTTTCTTGGAACTTGTCAATGTCTACGTATTCGATTAGTCCATAAGCTTTTTCATTCGGGTCTGGGTCAGGGTCTATAAATAGTACACCTACATACCCTTCAAATAAATCCACTTCTCTAATCTTACATTTTACTTGTAGATTTCCTAGCCACTCCATTTCTAATATATCTGCCGGTAAGGTACAGTAGTGACCTTTTAAGCTGTTACACAACTTTACAAGCTTGTCCACTTCTTTTTTAATATTTAGTAAGTTGACTTTAGCCATTACCATTACCTCCCGGTAATAAACTTCTTCTATTTTCATCTACTAGTTTAATAAGGTCAAATCTAGAGTGACCGAAGCTATAGTCGTGGTCTTCTAGTACATACACGCATCCTTTGTACTCATAAGTTTTTCCGTAGTCATAATCCGGACTACCCATACCTGATTCTAGAATAACATCATCCATATCCACCAATTGCCAACTAGGTTTATCAATCCCAAATACTTCTACAGCTATGCTGAACGGTGGTTCTTCTTCCTCTTTGCGTTCTTTAAATGTAACTCCTTCTGATTCTATAAAACCTTCTCTATTATCCGTATAACCTATGTATACACCTTTATAATACATATACCATCTCATTTAAAACCCACCCCCGCTTTAGTTAATAATCCTTTTACTTCACTACCATACTCATCAAATATAAAGTACTTACCATCATCTTTTATACTTGATAGCGTATATAACCTACCTTGAAACATGTAAACTGTATCGAAATCTGCTGTAAAGTTTATTTGTGTTTGATAAACCTTGTGACCTTCTGCGTTGTATACCATTGTTAAGTAGTTTCCATTGTCCCAATCCCATATCGTGTATACTTTAATCATTCTCCCATCTCCTTTTCTTCTCCAATAACAAATGTGTGCGGTACAGTATGCGCTACTAAGTCTCCTGTTGATATTCCAGTGAAGAATACTAAATCAATTGTCACCTCTGTACCTCTAATACTTTCTAGTATTTCCTCTGTAGTCATGCTCTCATCTCCTTTTGTTGTTGCCTGTAAGTAAAGAATACCATCAAAAAAGAGAAGGGTCAACCCCTTCTCTTAAACTTTTTTATTTTTATGTCCACATAGCGTTTTGAGCAAAGTCAGCTTTAGGGATGTATGCGTATCGCTGGGTTGCTGTTCCTTCTTCACCTCCTACATCGTCCGGATGCGTATAGAGTACATAGACAGTCTCGGTAACTTCGTCAATATAAGCTACGCGACAAATTGTGTACATAACTCCTTCTATTTCCAAACCTAGTAAATAGTTAGGTAAGTAGCATTCTCTACCTACCCAGTCATTCTCTTCATAGTTTAATTCGCTAATATACATATGTATTTCCCTCCTTATAGTCTATAGAAATTAATTTGCCAAAACTCTTTGTCCATTAGATGCGGTTCGCCCTCATTATCGATAAAGAACTTATAATTTTCATCGATTGGGTGTTCTACTTCGAACTCGTTATTGATAATATCGATAAACGCCTCTTCTGAAATCCCACCCCAATCGGTAGATGCTCTATCAATCTCCGGGTAAAACTTGCTCTTTGTAAAGAACTCGCCAGACTCTCCAATAAAAATCCATTTTGCTTTCTTCTCCATTAAAATCTCTCCCTTTTATTAAATTCTATTGTTGATTTCTATGTTTACTTTGTCTAGATTTTCTGATAGAACCAGATGCAATTCTAATAAGTCATGCCATTCCATTGCATCTAATTCTTCTTCTGTAAATATTTTTATACCCGCCATAAGTCCTCCTTAAGCTATTTTTTGGTATTGCGGTTTATTTGACTTGATTACTTCTACTAACTCATCATACTTCTCTTCTGTAATCGCCTTAGAGTTCTTATAGTTCTTAACGTTCTTTAAGTCTCCGTGGTACTTACAGTAACCAGCTACAGAATCGAATGTGTCTAGGTCGTCTGGATTGTAATCTACCATGTCATTATATGTAACACCAATCTCGACATCAGCCGTGATAGGGAATCTTCTTCTTTCCCCTTCCCAGTCAATCCATAACCAATCGATAGGTAGGTTTTCCATGACCTTCTTACCGATATGAGCCATTAACTTAATCTCTTCTGGTGGACAGTCAATTACGATACTATCGTGTACCGTTAGTACGATACGAGAGCGTAAGTTCATTTTCTCAATCAGGTTATTGATGTAGATTAATGAGTTATTCGTTAGGAACGCACCAGAACCCTGTATACGCGTATTGGTAGCCTGACGTAATGCACCGTTACGTTTCTGTTTATCTTGTGAATACACATCTCGTAGATTACGAGTGTATCCTTGTAGACACGAGATACTACCAGCTTTCATTGCGATTCCTTTATTCTCTTCTATGTACTGTTCTAGTCGCGGTTTCCCTGCGAAGAAGTCTTTAAATAGCTTTTCCGCTTCATCTACAGTCATGTTATGTTTAGGTGCGAATGAGAATGGAACCTCACCATACGCTAAACCGAACGATACGGCTTTCGCTTTTGTACGTTCATCGTCTGTAACATCCTCTGGTGGCTTACGGAACGTTAAGGCTGCGGTCTGTCTATGGATATCCTCGCCATCGAAGAACGACTTAATCATATCCATATCCATTGCATCTAAAGCCATTACACGAGACTCTAATGAGCTGTAATCGAGCTGGATTAATGCTCCACCTTCAAACCTAGAAATAAACATACGTTTGATTGGATGCTTATAATCGAAACGGTATACGTCCCCTGATTTACGGGGCATATTTTGCATATTAGGATTCGCTGATGATAAACGGCTTGTCTCTGTCCCTTCACTGTTGAACGAGCCATGCAAGATGTCATTATGGTCTACCATACTTAAGAACTTGTATGTGAAGTTCTGTTTGCGAGTCTTAACCAGTGAGAACTCTACCAGTAACTCTGCTAGTTCTTTCATCTCTGGGTAGTGCTGCGCTATATACTTCATGTTGGCGGAGTTAGACTTGTAATGGTACCATTCGATTTCGTCCTCTTCTAAGTTGTTCTCTACAGCGGAATCTACTAGATGCTCACGGTTGAATGGAAGTTTAATACCTGTATACTTGAACATGACTTTTTGCTTGTCATCGGATGAGTTCGGGTTAAACTCTCTGTCCGCTTCATCCTTATACTTGTCACGTAACTTCGCTATTTCCGTATCACGGAACTTAACAGGCTTCATCTTCTCTTCTAGACCCTTACGATACAGCTCTTCTTTTTCCTCTTTTAGCTTCTTAATCTCAGGAAACTTACGCATAAGAGCAATAAGTCTGTTTTCTTCCTTCGTATAAGCTTCTACAAGGCTCTTGATGTATGGGATATCCGTTTTGATACCTGTAGCTTCAATCTTAGCTAGAACGTTCACAAGCTCCGGATAATGACCTGTATAAAGGTCTTGTATCTTCTTTAGACCTTTCTTCGTGCATCTAGCAGCTAATTGGTTATAGATGCGTAAACACGCGTCAACGTCACCAGAAGCGTAAGGAGAAAGCATTTCCCATAAAGGAATCCATTCATAGTTGAAGTCTCCACCATCTATCTCGTTAACAGGAGCTTTTACTTCATCCCACTTCGGAGTTTCTGGTTTCTCATACTTCCACTCTTGCGCTTGTCTATCACGTAGTTGTTTAAGCTCTTCAATTCGGTTTGTTAAGTAATCCGGTCTACCAGCTAAGAACTCTGTAAGAGGCTGTTCATCTTTCTCTAACTTCTTAATCGTCTTATTGACAACCTTTAACTCAGAACGAAGTTCCTTGATTGTAGCGTTGATATCCGCTTTCATTTCTTTAATCTTGTTACTAGCTTGTTCACGCTCTGCATCGCATTTTAACTTCCAATCAAGTTTCTCTTTGTCGATACGAGCTTTTTCTTTTGCTTTGTAATCTTCTATGTATTGTTTCTTGTAATCTTCTAGCGCTTTATCATATCCACCCATATCTGTAAATTCATATGTTAGGTCTGATAATCGTAATGAACCTTTTACATCCTGATTGACAAGTAAGTAGTACATTGTCTTCGTGTCACGGTTATTTTTAAATCGTGTAATATTTCTTGTTAATCGTAGGAATTTCATATCATACTTGATATTGTGTCCTACTTTTATGATATTTTCATTACCTACAAACTCTTCTATGTATTTATAAATCTCTGCTAGATGTCCCGGGAGCCACATAAAATCTTTGTGTTGTAGCGGAATAGTAGCGCCTGTACCTTCTTTCCAACAGATAGAGATTACTAGAGGCTTTGCACCTATTCGTTCTGGACTTAAGGTGTTTGTCTCTAAATCCCATGATACTACTGGAGCTTCATGTACAATCTTCGTAAATATTTCTCGTACACGTTCGATAGTGGTTACATCTTCGTATTTAACTTTCTTAGCTACGAATGCATCCTCACCTTCGTCTACGAACTTCTTAAGCGTACCGAAATCGGCTTCTACTAAGTTTTGAATCTTCGGATTTACAAGCATATACTCCATTGAATACATCGGTAAAACCCAACACGTATGACTTTCTTCTACCTCAGTAACAGGTAGTTCAAAATCAGGAGTTATACCAGATAGTCTCAATTCAGATATTTCCGCTTCTAAACCTTCAACTAGAGCTACTGCGTCATCCCGTTCTTGTTGAACCTGCGGGTACCGTAGCACTAAATCACGGAACGGCTCACGAACACCAACAATACCACTATCGATATTTTCAAGTCCGCGTGTAGCTGTTTTCAAACTGTTTTCTAAATCTCGTAAAACACCGGATAATCTGTATTCTTCAAATATGTCATCCGGAACATCAGTTGTCTTTGTTGTCTTATGTACAATTCTTACTTTTTGCGGTACCCCACGCATCGTAGAAATAGATGCTTTACCTAAAAGAGCCTTACAACCTAGATTACCAGAAGGAACGATAATATCAGGTCTTTCTTTTACGATACGCGCTCTAAACTCTTCATGCAAGGGGTTCGCGTCTTTCTGGGCGGGCTGCTTATATTTAACGGCTCGTCCACTCTTATCCCTACCAATAACTTGCGGTACTGCATAATAGGCGTAATCGATGTAAAAATCTTTGTTGTCTAGTCCTAACCCATCTGTAATAAGATTTTTTAATAACTTCCCGCCTCTAGTAGAGAGAAACACATTTTTAAGACTTCCATCTTCCATCTTCTTCATGTGGTTTTCCCTTAGGTATTCCTGTGCGAATAATATCTTCAACCTATCTCCTCCTTCTCTCTCTATTATATCACAAACTCTATCAGTAAACAATAAAAAAGAGAGACAAATATGTCCCTCTTATGTTATACTAAATTATTTTAGGATGTCAGCAGGTAATTGTAACATATTACCTCCAGAGCCTTGAACTTTTGATAATTCTCCATTCCATTTCTCAATTTTCTTAGATTCAAGAAGTTCTGGTGTTAATGATTCTTTGACGATACGGTTAGACTCCGCTTTACCGCGAGCTTCTTCAATTAACTTCTCAGCAGTAATTGTAGCTTGTTTCTTTTCGATTTCCGCTTTTTCTAAGTTCTGTTGAGCATCTACTACGCCTTGAATCGCTTTAGCTGTGTTTGCATCTGGTTTAGGTGCTTCTAACGTTACAGAGTCCACTAAGAATCCTGTATTAGTTACCATTGCTTTAAACTCTTTTTCGATTTTAGCATTAATATCTCCTTGATGTTGGAATACTTCTAGTACTGAATAGTTAGAGAATACATTTAATGTAGCTTTCTTGATACGAGTTTGTAACCAACCATTCTCTGTTACATCCGGAGCTTGTCCTTTAAACTTGTTGTAGATTGATGGTAACTTGTCCACATCGTTCGCGTAGTCATACGATAAGCTAACTGTTAATGGTTTACCATCTTTCGTTTGTACGTTGAACTTGTCCACATTTACTGTTGCTGTAGAAATTGGATATGCAGTTACGCGTTTCCACGGTGCAACCCAATGCCAACCTTGACCTAATGTTTCTTTCTCAATACCATATCCACGGTTGTAAACTACACCTACATGACCTTGTTCAATACTTGTGACGCTCATTGCGGTAAAGATACCGCCACCTAAAATCATTACTCCTAATACTGATGCTCCTACTACCTTTTTCATGTTCCATGTGCTTTTTGATAAATTCATATTATTTTCCTCCTAATTTTTAAATAGATTAATAAATTTTTCTACTAAACCGCCAATGTATTCGAAAATACCTTTCTTACCTGCTAATACCCAAAGACCAGCGAATAAGATTAATAACATTATAATTCCTACTAATAGAGAGTACATTATTCTCCCTCCTCTAAATCCTCTTCTGTAACTTCTAGTGTTTCTACTTTCTTAATTTTAGAATCCCATTCGATAAAACCATCTAGGTTATACATCTCATGCTCGATGGACGCTAATGCAGAGTCACCGTATGTATCTCGTGTATCAAATACAACCGACATTACGAATACTTCTTTTTTAATAGCCATTTATTTCCCCTCCTTTTTAAAATACTCTTCATAGTCCTTCGTTGTAGCGTTTGTGTAGTTGATTTTTAATTCATCATCCCACTCGAACTCTTCTGATGACTCTATTTTACCTACATGGCTCATAGTATCTAGTTGCAAGTCTACATGTTGCTTAACTTCTTCTGCAACCTCTTCCTCTGTGTAGTTATCGTAATCACCATTTAAATCTACAACATATAGTGTAACCTTATGTACTTTTGGCATCTTAACCCCTCCATCCTAATGAATATGCTCCTGTGTCATAGTTATCCCAAGCGTCTTTTCTTAGATTTTCTAAAAACTCTTCTAGTTCTTCCTTTGTACGCTCAATCTTTTTACTCTTATGCGGTTTTCCTTCCCACATAAATGATTGAATTTGTCTAGCGTAATCCTCATGTGCTTCTACCATATCTCTTGCGTAGCTACTCATTTTACGTCATGTCTTTCTACTCTATGACTATAAGGGAAACCTTCTTCTTTACATATGTTATCTTTCGATTCCATCATACTGATTGCGTCTCCTTTGTTCCTATGTACTCCAACTACTTTGTCATTACCAAACGGATTCTCGATGATAGTTAGGAACACTTCGTCACTTACTATTTCTCTTCTGAACACCGCTTTACCAGCTTCGACAGTTATAAAGTCCCAACCATCTTTACCATAGTTATTTAATTCTTCTTCACCTCTTCTAAATAGTGAAAGACTTGCAGGTACTAACTTGTATTCGAATTGCTTCATTTTTGCACCTCCTTGTTTTTGTTTTGTTATCTTATGTCTTTATATTACACTCTACTATTCTAAAAGTCAACAATAAAAATAAAAAAAGAAGAGATTTTTTATTTCTCTTCTTTTACTAGTATCGGAACAGGTGCATCGAAGTACCATAAGGTCTTTAAACCGCAGGTAGTACACGTATATCTTACACCTTCGTTAGTATCAGATTTAAAACTACCATTTCTAGTTAAGTTGTGTTTACACCGGGGACAGAAGCATGCACAGCTACTCATCCGCATTCTCCTTTTTAATAGGAATCTCTATTTTCTTTAACCGTGATAGTAGTTCAAATTTAGGGACTTTCTTAGGCTCCCTGATGACATATCTTTGGTTAAGGTTATCCCAACACTTCTTATAAGGTAAATCGTGCAGGAAGAGCTTGTAAAGCTTCCCAAACTTCACAGTCTCTCCGTTCTCTATCGCTTCTTCGATAACATCCTCTATTGTTTTGATAACCTCCTCCATCTCACCTTTCGTGTAACCGCCTGTAATCGCTACACGTCTAGCAATCTCTTCACGGTTGACTAATTTACTCATCAGCAACCCTCCATGAGAGATACGTGGTTCGTGTACTTAAACTTCTTATTATCCTTTTCTATTAATTCATCCACTTTCTTTTTATCTCTCTCATCATCACATACTAACCAGATATTCATCTTCCATGTCGATAATGGGTCTTGTAAATGACAGAAGCATTCGTACTTGTATTCCGGTTTCATATAGTACTTACCATTACGCAGTCTATAGTACTTCTTGTGACGGTCTTGAATCTCCTCTTTCGCTAATGCCGGGAATGACACACGAACCTTATCTACGTGGTAACGTAATGGGTATAAAGAGAATAAGTAATCGTATACATTGATATCCGGTAATACAATTGGTACATCGATTACAACACTAGTAGCCATTGATGATAGCTGCACATTTTTTACATCTTCTAATGTATGCTCCTTTTGACAAGCATAAATGATTTCCGATTGTGGTACTTGTGCTAATGAAGTGATAACAGGTACAGGTGCTTTCCCTGTGCTGTAGTATTGTACGAATCCTCCGTGTTTAAAAATCTTATCTTGTAATGTATCATTGCCGTACTTCTGTTTAAATACTAGATACTTATTATCGTCACGTACTGGGAATAATTCTGATTTATTTTCTAATTCTGTCATAGCAGCTTCCAATTCTTCTTCGTTTAATCGTGTGACCTTAATTGCATCCCCTTCTTTTTGTGCTGTTGTCAAGTTCACATTCTTAGAGCGGTCAGTATTGTAAACATTCAAAATTCTTTTTCTAGACATTTGTTTAACTCCTTATATTTTATTTCCTCTATCTTAATTATACCATAAACAAAAAAGTAGAGGCTAAATGCTCCTCTACTTAGTGGGGTTTTGTTAATAGTCGAACTCTCCGGTTATTGCCCAGTATATCTCTGCTGCTACCCATATTACCCACCCAAGAATGATAGGACTCATGTAAATGACTAGGAACCAGAAGTCACTCATCCGAAGAAGCTCTCACTTCTTGTATCGATAAGATAGTTTACGAATAGCTTCTTCGCTTTCTTCGTTGCAGCTATAAGATTCGCTACTGTTAAGTCACCTACACCCACAGAATCTACTTTAGCTGTATTGATGTCAATATAAATATCAAACTCGGCTCCAGCGTCATCACAGTAACAAATAAACAAGTCTCCTTCTACTTTTGTTTTGATTTCCACTTCTGCATATCCTCCTTTGTCATCGCACTTAAACTAGGTCGTACTCCGGGTACACTTTTAAGGTTTTCGTTATCATCAGGAAGTTCTACAGTCCACGGACGTTCAATTGGTTGGTACATGTTATCTATGTATTTATTGATTTCCAATAACTCGCTTAGTTTTCTTCTTCCCGCATACATATATATTAAAGTACCGGGAGAAACTATTTCCAACTCTTTATGTAAATCTATACCTTCGTCTCGTTGGTTCAACATAAAGATTAAAATTTTAAGTCTGTCGTCATAAGCCATATCGTCAATAGAATCTAAAATACGGTAGTATAGATGGTAAACCCCAGCTTGTAAATCCTCTCGTATTGATGACGGACAATCTAGTTCATTCGGAGTAGCTTCATTAAACCGTTCTTCACTGTCCGGACAGCATTGGTCAAA
>Ga0105251_10000210_pt1 | contig 59171 bp, 47 predicted proteins | sample KBSS64metaG_FD_80424 | JGI IMG/M metagenome (GOLD analysis project Ga0105251, IMG submission 80424) | Switchgrass rhizosphere microbial communities from Kellogg Biological Station, Michigan, USA - KBS S6-4 metaG | ecosystem: Host-associated > Plants > Roots > Rhizosphere > Soil | place...
GCGGCCGTTCGGTCGCCAGCGTCGCGTTCATCGAGCGTATTCAGCAATCGCGTTTTGCTGAACGGGCGCATCTGCACTTTGATGACCAGCCCGAGACGCGACTCGACGCAGTTCAGGCATTAAGCGGCTATCGCGAAGGCGATCACCTGTATGTCTGCGGCCCCGGCGGATTCATGGGATTCATCCTGGAGCAGGCCCGGTTGGCTGGCTGGCCTGAGGACAGTCTGCACCGGGAGTATTTTGCCGCCCAGCCACAGGCTATGGCTCAAGCCGATGACGGAAGCTTCGAGGTGATGCTGGCGAGTACCGGTCGCTGCTTCGTCGTGCCCGCAGATTATTCGGTGGCTCAAGTGCTGCTCGAGAATGGTATTGACCTGCCATTGTCATGCGAAGCGGGCATTTGCGGCACGTGCCTTACCCGTGTACTCGAGGGTGAGCCGGACCATCGGGACATGTTCATGACCGCGGCCGAGCAGGCCCTGAACGATCAATTTACGCCCTGTTGTTCGCGGGCTAAAAGTCCACGCCTGGTGCTGGACCTTTAGCCCGTGAGGCGCTGTTCCTAATGACATTCAGCCGAATTTTCCTGTGCTGGCAAGACGAGATTGTGGAGGGCTCGGCACGCGGTTTCGATCCTCATGCCGAGGGACGCGACACGCTGTTAGTCGTCCGCTGGCGGGGTGTGCTTCGTGCCTGGCTGAACCGCTGTCCGCACATGGACGTCGCCATGCAATACCGCAAAGACCGGTTCATGTCCGCAGACGGCCAATACATTGTCTGCTTCGCACATGGCGCCCTGTTCCAACCGGATGACGGGCGGTGTGCGCTGGGCCCCTGTCTCGGACAAACGCTGCAGCAGCAACCGATCGTCATCGACGAAGACGGTGCTGTCTGGCTGATGGATATCCCTGCGCAACACCTCACGGCATAACAACAAGAGAACCCAGCCATGGCTCGCACTCATGTCAATTGCAATACCCTGTTTACCGGCCTCGAAGACACTGCGCGGCAGCATCAGCGACTGATCATCGAAGACGGCATCTTCACGTATGTCGGCCCGCAGGACTCAGCGCCGGCGATCGGTGTCGGTGAGGAAGTCATCGATACCGGCGAGCATTTCGTCATGCCGGGACTGGTCGATGTTCATACTCATCTCGTGTTTGGTAACGCGAAAAGCGAGGAGGACATTGATCTGCATGTGTCGCCTGAGTTTCGAGCCTTGCGCGGTCTGTTTTTCACCCAGCATGTGCTCGCGGCCGGTTATACCTCCGTCGTGGTGCCAGGTGATGCAGGCCAGTGCAGTATTTCGGTTCGCAACGCGATTAACGCCGGCATGTTCACAGGCCCGCGCATCGCCGCCAGCAGCAATGTCATTTCCAACCGGCAAAGCCTCAACGACTGGTTCCCCAGTTGGGTCGGCACGCCTGAGTACTTCAGTGGCCGACTGTGCGCCACGCGCGACGAGCAGATCGCCGAGATACGCCGTCAGGCAAAGGACGGTGTGGACTTGATGAAGATCGCCATGGATGGCCCGCATTTTCGTCCCAACGGTGAGCACATTGCGGCCTTCACCGAGGATGAAACGCGCTTCATGGTCGACGAAATCCATCGTCTGGGCAAGAAAGTGGCCGTGCACGCCTATGGCCGCGAAGCCGTCCTGTACGCCGCCAAGGCCGGCGTTGACGTGATCTTTCATGGCTTTTTCATGGACGACGAGTGCATTGAAGCGATCCTGAAATCCGGCAGTCATGTCGCCCCGACTTTCACCATGCTCGCGAACAACACGGAGTTCGCCGAGCCCTACGAAGCGTCGACCAAATCCGGCTACGCCTCCATGCAGCGCAGGGTGATCGAAGCAGGCTGTCGCAACCTGAAAAAAGCCTTTCAGGCCGGGGTTCCCTTCATGACCGGCAGTGATAGCGGCTTTGCCATTACCCCTTATGGCGAATGGCATGCGCGAGAAATCGAAATCCTGGTGGACTGGTTAGGCCTGAGTCCAGCCCAGGCTTTGCGGGCCGCCACCTCGGTGTCGGCCAGGATGATGCCTGCCGCGCAACGGGTCGGTGCGCTGGAAGTGGGGCGCCGTGCAGACTTCATTCGCGTCGACGGTTCGCCGCTGCAAAACGTCGCCATCCTTCAGGAACGCCAACGCATTTGTGGGGTGTATCTCGGTGGCCGCCGAATCGAGGCCCAAGTGCCGGGCTATGACCCTAACCGCGTAAGCGATTTCAACACCGTGAAGTGGTCGGAGCTGCACACGCGGCAACGTGCTGTGGAGATGGGCAAACGCCCGCTGCCCAGCCTGAATCGATAATGAGGAGTGTGTCATGAACCGACTCACACTGACCCTCGCTGACCGCATGGTCGACGAGGCGCTGAGCGAAGGCGCGCGGCAAGGATTTCAACCCCTTTGCGTGGCGGTGCTGGACGCGGGCGGACATCTGTTGGCACTCAAACGTGACGAGCGTGCCAGCCTGCTGCGTCCGCAGATTGCCAACGGGAAAGCCAGCTCCGTGCTTGGCATGGGCTTCGGCGGGCGTGAGCTGGCGCGTCGGGCGGAGCGGATGCCGGCCTTTTTCGGGGCGCTGAGCGATCTGGCGAGCGGGAACATGCTGCCTGTCCCCGGTGGCGTGCTGATTCGAGATGACGCTGGGAGCATCGTTGGCGCCATCGGCATCAGCGGAGACACTTCGGACAATGATGAGCGTTGCGCCCTGGCGGCCATCGCTGCCGTCGGACTTTTTGCCGATGCAGGTTGATGCTCAGACCGCTTGGCGGGGGCGTTACCTGCATTGAATACAGATACGCATACCTAAGCGCGATCAGGGTTGATCGGTGTGCGACAGCCATCGCTTACGCAATGCTGCGACCCGTTCAGGTATCCAGGTTTGCAATACATCGCATCTCAAGAGTCGATTAGTCAAAACACCTGTTTGGCGTGAAGCTGTACCCAGCCAACCCATTGTTACTCGGTAATTGCTACCCGGTAATAGTGGGGGTCATAAAATAAGAAGAGTGAGGTTCACCATGATCTCGAGCAAACCGTTGCCAACCTCCTACGCAAGAGGCGTCGCCTTCTTCGGGAGATATCCCTCAGCATTTTTCAATCTCGACACTTACCCCACCTGAGCCTGTAGCCCGCTGAAACTCGTATACGAGGAGCGCTGCTCGCCTGCGTGAAAGCAGTACGTCAGTCCTACGGATAAAAACAACAAAGAGGGATAGTTGATGGCCACTCATAAAGGGGCAAAGGCAAACTCGCGCCCGACATTTGCCCGGCACCCACTGGTATTTGCATTAACAGCCGTATTCGGCAGCGTGCCGTTCGTGCAAGCGTTCGATTTCGACACGGGAAATCCGGATATCCGGACGCGTTGGGATAACACGCTCAAGTACAGCTCGGCATGGCGGACCAAAAGTGCCTCGTCGCAACTCACGAACAGCAGTACGTCGGTAAACGGCGACGACGGTGATCGCAATTTCGGCAAGGGCTTGATCTCCAGTCGCCTGGATTTGCTCTCTGAATTCGACTTCAGTTATCAGAATTTTGGTGCACGGCTGAGCGGCGCAGCCTGGTACGACGACGTTTATAACAAGCAGAACGACAACAACTCCCCGGGCACCGTCAACAGCGTCTCGGTGAATGACGACCATTTCACGGATCGCACGCGGAACTTGCACGGCCGCCAGGCGGAACTGCTAGACGCCTTCATATACGGTAAAGGCGATCTGGGCGAAATGCCGGTGTCGGGACGCATCGGTCAGTACGCGATGCAATGGGGTGAAAGTCTGTTCTACGGCATGAACGGTATTGCGGGAGGCATGGCGCCTATTGATGTTGTGAAGGGTGTGTCAGTGCCCAACACCCAGTTCAAGGAGTTGATACGGCCGGTCAACCAGATGTCTGGACAGTTGCAGATCACGCCTGATGTCTCGATTGGCGCGTATTACCAGTTTGAGTGGGAGGCAAACCGGTTACCGGGCTCGGGTAGTTACTTCTCGTCCTTCGATGCCATCGGTGAGGGCAATGAGCGGCTGTTCGTGGGGGCACCACTGTTCCCCGGCGCTCAGCCGCTGGCTTTTTACCATGGCTCTGACAAACAGGCGAAGGACTCGGGGCAGGGTGGCGTACAGGTCAAGTGGCGCACCGAAAACTATGACTTCGGTGTCTATGCGATTCGCTTCCACGACAAAAACCCACAGTTACTGGTCCGCCCGGACTTCGCCAATCTGAACCCGCTGACCGGTGATGCCGGTGAATACAGCTGGGTGTACGGGGAAGGCATCAAAGCGTTGGGCGCCAGTTTTTCCACCACCGTGGATGCCTTCAACATCGCAGGCGAGATGTCGACACGCTGGGACCAGCCGCTGGCGTCGACGAATCAGCACACGCTTCTGCCGGGCGAAGGCATCTCCAATGAAGCCGACGATGCGTTGTATGCAACGGGGCGCACATTGCACGCCAACCTTTCGTGGCTGGCGACGTTGAGTCCGAACTTTTTAGCGCAGGAAACCAGTTTTCTGGGTGAGTTCGCGTGGAACCGCACCCTGAGCGTTACCCACAATCCAGACGCTGTCGATCACAACGCCGATCGTGATGCCTGGAGCTTCAGAACGGTTTACGAGCCCATGTACCGCCAGGCGTTTTCCGGCATGGACATCAGCGTCCCCTTCGGCGTGAGCTTCACCCATGGCGCTTCGGAGTCGCTGGGGACTGCCTTCGGTACCGATCGAGGCGGCGACATCAACATCGGGGTCAAGGGTAACTACCTCAACACCTGGAACCTGGGGCTCACGTACACCCACTATTACGGCCCGGCCAACACCTTTCTCGATGCCAGTAACAACTACACCTTCGAACAGTCGCTCAAGGACCGAGACTTCGTCGCCTTCAGCGTCAGCCGTACTTTTTGAGCCTGGGAACAACTGCCATGACTATGCGTAAAACCGTGCCCCTTCGCAAAAAAATGACGCTCCTTCTTACGTCGCTGGCGGTCGCCATGCTGGTGTCTCAGGGTGCTGTGGCCGCCGATGTCGCTGACCTGAAAACCACCCTCACGCCCTTGGGCGCCGAGCGGGCGGGCAACGCCGACGGAAGCATTCCTGCCTGGACCGGGGGCTTGACCAAAGTCGACCCTGGCTACAAAGAGGGCGGCAAGCGTACCGACCCTTTCGCGGCCGAGAAGCCGCTGTTCAGCATCACCTCGAAGAACATCGGGCAGTACGCCGACAAAGTCACGCCGGGCATCCAGGCGATGTTGAAGAAGTACCCGGACAGCTATCGGCTGGACGTTTACCCCACGCACCGGACCGCTGCAGCGCCACAGTCGGTGTATGACGCCACCTATGCCAACGCAAGCAAGACCCGACTGGTCGACAGTTCAGCCGGTCTGATTCCACAGGACGGGGAGGGCGGCATCCCCTTTCCCCTGGCGAAGGACGGCGTTCAGGCCATCTGGAACCATTTGATGCGGTGGCGCGCCGCGTCATGGCATACGGATTTCTCCCAATACCTGACGACGTCCGATGGCAAGCATGTGCTGACCAACGATTCGCGTGCGGACTATCAGATGCCTTGGTATTTGCCGGACGGCGGGAAGAAGGACGGCACCTTCTGGAGCATTCGCATGATCAACGATGGCCCGCCGTTGCGCGCCGGCGAAGCCATCACGGGTCGTGAAAACGTGAATGCCGACAACACCGGCGCATGGACGTATTTGCCGGGTCAACGGCGCGTTCGCCGTCTGCCGAACGCGTGCTGCGATACGCCGACACCGGCCACTGCCGGGGTGATGAGCTTCGACGAGCTGTACGTTTTCACGGGCCGGGTCGACCGTTTTGACTGGAAACTGGTGGGCAAGAAGGAGATGTATATCCCTTACAACTCCAACAAGGTCTTCACGGCGGCCAGTCCCGAAGCCTTGCTGGGTGATCACCACTTGAATCCCGATGTGCTGCGCTGGGAATTACACCGGGTGTGGGTGGTTGAGGCAACGCTCAAATCCGGCAAGCGCCACGTGATGCCACGCAGCACGTATTACCTGGACGAGGATACCTGGGCTGCGGTGCTGGGCGAGCGCTATGACGCTCAGAACCAGCTGGCCAAAGTGCTGTGGACCACGCCGGTCGTGCTGCCCGATTTGCCGGGTGTCGTGACGGTGACCAACGGCTTCTACGACTTGCTCTCCAGCACCTGGTTCACGGGTGACATATTTGCTGGAAAGAGTGAGCAGTATCGTGTGGTGCAGGCGTACAAGGATTCGGTGTTCACACCGGACGCCCTGGCTGGCGAAGGCGTGCGCTGATATGAACGGCAAACGTTGGCTGGCCCTGTGCCTGGTGGCGGTTGTACCGCCGCTGCTGGCAGCCCCTCCTGTTGATGTGCTGAGCCGCCCGGCAACCCAATCGGTGCAGGCGTTGCACGGCGTCATGCAGGCCATTACCCGTGCCGGGGATCGATTGGTCGCGGTGGGAGAGCGGGGCGCAGTGCTGCTCTCTGATGACAACGGCGCGAGCTGGCGTCAGGCGGCGGTCCCTGTGAGCAGTACGCTGACCGCCGTGCAGTTTGTGGGGCAGCAAGGTTGGGCGGTAGGGCATGCCGGCGTGGTGCTGCACAGCACAGACGGCGGCGAGCACTGGACGCTTCAGCTTGATGGGCGGGTTCTCGCCGCCCTGGAACTGAAGGCCGCGCAGCAGCAAGGCGACGAACGTCGGCTCGCCGCTGCACGGCAAGGGGTCACCGATGGCGCCGATAAGCCGCTGCTGGCGCTCAGTTTCACCGATGCGCTCAACGGCATCGTCGTGGGCGCCTACGGGCTGGCCCTGATCACTCAGGACGGTGGTCAGACGTGGGCATCGCTCGCGGGACGTCTGCCGAATCCTCAGGGGCTCCATCTGTACGCCGTCGCACAAACAGGCGGTCACGTTTACGTGGCGGGTGAACAGGGGCTGTTTCTGCGATCACTCGACCATGGGGAACATTTCGAGGCGCTCGACACGCCCTACGAGGGCAGTTATTTCACCCTCGCAGCGCAGGGCGATGGCTCCGTCTGGGTTGCGGGCCTTCGCGGCAAGATTTTCCGGGTCGGCAATGACGGACAGACCTTCGCCGAGGTGGTCAACCCGCTTCCCGTTTCCATCAACGATATGCGTTTGCTCGGTCAGCAACTTGTCCTGGTCAACCAGGCGGGCGGCTTGTTGCAAGCATCGGCTGATCGCACCCATCTGGCTCCACTTGCGCTGCCACCCGGACCACCCCTGACGGCTATTGCCCAGGCGGCCGACGGCACCCTGGTGGGCGTCGGATTCGCCGGACCCGCGCGTCTGGCCACGCCCTTGAACGCTGTGGAGTAAGCCCATGCATGCCGCGAATCAACCAGGCTCGATGCCCTTGAATGGCAACCTTGCCGATTTTGACCAGGGCTCTGGCTCTCTGCTTGAGCGGGCCCTGTTTAACCACCGTCGTATTGTCCTGGTGCTCTGCCTGTTGGTGACGGCGCTATTGGGCTGGCAGGCGACACGGCTTCAGCTCAACGCCAGCTTTGAAAAGATGATCCCGACCGATCATCCGTTCATCGCCAACTATCTGCAGCACCGCCAGGAGCTGTCCGGACTGGGTAATGCCGTGCGCATCGCGGTCATCAATACCCGCGCAGGGATCTACGACGCGCATTACCTGGAGACCCTGCAAAAACTTAACGATGCCGTCTACCTGCTACCCGGTGTGGATCGTGCGTTCATGAAGTCGCTGTGGACGCCTGCCACGCGCTGGGTAGGCGTGACCGAAGAAGGCTTGGAGGGTGGACCGGTCATTCCTGACGGGTATGACGGTTCCGCCGCCAGTCTGGACGCACTCAAACGCAATATCGAGCGTTCCAATGAGATCGGGCAGTTGGTGGCGTTTGACCAGCAATCGAGCATCATCTACGTGCCCTTGCTGACCACCACCGCCGATGGCAAAGCGCTGGATTACACGGTGCTCTCGCAGCAACTGGAGGCGCTTCGGGCCCAGTATCAGGATGCATCCATCGAGATTCGCATTACCGGTTTCGCGAAAGTGGTCGGGGATCTGATTCAGGGCCTCAGGCAAATCCTGCTGTTCTTCGGCGCAGCCATCGCCATCACCGCGGCGGTGCTCTACTGGTACACCCGGTGCCTGCGCAGCACGGTATTGGTGATGAGTTGTTCGCTGGTAGCGGTGGTCTGGCAGTTGGGCCTGCTGCCGGTGCTCGGGTTCGAACTGGACCCGTATTCGGTGCTGGTGCCCTTTCTGATCTTCGCCATCGGCATGAGCCATGGCGCACAGAAAATGAACGGGATCATGCAGGACATCGGCCGGGGTATGCACCGGCTGGTGGCCGCGCGTTTTACCTTCCGCCGTTTGTTTCTGGCCGGGCTCACGGCACTGCTGTGTGACGCCGTGGGTTTTGCGGTGCTGATGATCATCAAGATTCAGGTTATCCAGGACCTGGCGGTGATCGCCAGTATCGGCGTGGCGGTGTTGATCTTCACCAATCTGATTCTGCTACCGGTCCTGCTGTCCTATCTCGGTGTCAGCGCGGTGGCCGCCAAGCGCAGCCTTCGCAGTGAGGAGGCCGACATGGCGGGCGCGGCGCGCCATCCAGCCTGGCGTTTCCTCGATCTTTTCACGCAGCGACGCTGGGCGGCGACTTGCGTGCTGGTCGCGTCCGTTCTGGCCGTGGCGGGTTATCTGGTGAGCCTGCACCTCAAGGTGGGTGACCTGGACGCCGGCGCCCCTGAGTTGCGTGCCGACTCCCGATACAACCAGGACAATGCCTATCTGACGCAGCACTACGGTGCAAGCAGCGATGTCTTTGCGGTCATGGTCAAGACGGCCCCCGGCGGCTGCTCCAGCTACGACACGTTGCAACGGGTCGATAACCTGGACTGGCAGTTGCGCGGCCTTGCGGGTGTGGATTCCACCAACTCGCTGGCGCTGCTCAACCGTCGGGTGCTGGTGGGCTTATCCGAGGGCAACCCCAAGTGGTACGAGCTGCTTAACAACCAGGCGACCCTGAACATGGTCACGGCGGGCGCGCCACGGGGTTTGTACAACGAAGACTGCAGTTTGCTGACCCTGTACGCCTTCCTGACCGATCACAAAGCCGACACCCTGGAGCGCGTGGTGTCCAGTGTCCAGGGCTTTGCGAGAGAAAATGACAGCGACCAGGCGCAGTTCCTGCTGGCGGCCGGCAGCTCGGGCATCGAAGCGGCCACCAACATCGTGGTCAAGCAAGCCAGCCACGAGATGCTCTGGTGGGTCTACGGCGCGGTCTGTCTGCTTTGCCTCGTGACATTCCGCAGTTGGCGGGCCGTCCTCTGCGCGGTCTTGCCGCTGATGCTCACCTCCATCCTGTGCGAAGCATTGATGGTCTGGCTGGGGATCGGGGTGAAGGTGGCGACGTTGCCGGTCATTGCCCTCGGCGTGGGCATCGGCGTCGACTATGCGCTGTACGTGATGAGCATTGTCCTGGCCGAGATGCGCCGTGGGTCGACCCTGTCGCAAGCCTATTACCGAGCACTGCAGTTCACCGGAAAGGTCGTGATGCTGACCGGCGTCACGCTGGCGATCGGTGTCGGCACCTGGATGTTTTCGCCCATCAAGTTCCAGGCGGATATGGGTGTGCTGCTGGCCTTCATGTTTGTCTGGAACATGGTCGGCGCGTTGGTCCTTCTGCCCGCGCTGGCTTATTTCCTTCTGCCACAACGGCAGGTGCGGGTGGACACACCTGCGCCTGCAGCATCCGCTAGCCGGCCTTCGTCGAAGCACAAGGCACTGCAGCGTCTGGAGGTGCGTCATGAAAGTTGAACAACGCTCTGCGGGCATGCCCCAGTCTGTTTTGCTGCTGCTGGGCAGTTGCCTTCCGGTTCTCGGTGCGGTGTTGCTGGCGCCTGTGCTGCCCCGCATGCAGGCGCATTTTGCCGATACCCCGGGTGCCGCTGTACTCGTACCGGTAGCGCTGACGCTTCCCGCGCTGATGGTGGCCATCCTCGCGCCATTTGCCGGGATGATCGTCGATCGCGTCGGGCGCAAACCGCTGCTGCTGATGGCAATGCTTCTGTACACCACCTGCGGCACCTTGCCGCTGTGGCTGGATTCCTTGCAGGCCATCGTGATCAGTCGGGCGGGAATTGGACTGGCTGAAGCAGGCATCATGACCTGCTGCACCACGCTGATGGGGGACTACTACCAAGGCGGGCGACGTGAGCGATTGTTTGCCCTGCAAATGGTCGCGACCTCGTTGTCTGCCGCTCTGTTCATGGGCGTGGGTGGCTATCTCGGACAGGACAGCTGGCGCACGCCATTCACGCTGTACGCGGTCGGCCTGGTGTTTTTGCCGCTGATGGCATTCTGGCTGTGGGAGCCGGTGTCGCAAAAGGCGTCTGAGCAAGTCGGGGCACCGATGCCTTGGTCGAGATTGCGACCCCTGTTGGGTCTGGCCTTGTTGGCAGGGTTGAGCCTGTTCATCGTGCCCGTGCAGGCTGGTTATCTGCTCAATCTGTTGGGCGTGGACTCACCTCAACAGATCGGCATGACCATGGGCGGAAACCAGTTGGGTGTTGTGCTGGGAGCGCTGAGTTTCCGGTTGATTGGCAGCACTCGACCCGCCCGATTGTTGCTGCTGGCGTTCGCACTGGCCGGTATCGGCGGATTACTCATGGCGGCGGCAGGATCACATCGAACGCTGTCGATGGCTGTCTTCATCAACGGCCTGGGCATTGGTCTGATGTTGCCAACGCTGATCACCCGGATCATGACACTGGTTGATTTCAACCAGCGGGGGCGGGCGAGCGGATTCTTTACCGCCGCGATATTTGCCGGTGAATTCATCAGCCCGCTGGTGGTGCTGATGATGACGCATGGCGTCAGCTCGGCGCTGCCACCAGCGCTCACCATTATCGGCGGCCTGCAATGCGTGATCGCGTTGTGCTGTTTGAAAATTTCCTCTCCGGTAGTGCTAGGGGAGAGGGCATGAATCACGATCTGTTCACCCGACCTCTTACCGACGATCCAACTCTGGTGATGGCAATTGATAAGGACTGCCAAATGAATGAATTACCTGCTTTCAAACGTGTTGTGACGGGTCATACCGTCGATGGGCTGGCCACGGTTAGTCATTGTGCGGCTGCGCCCAACACGTTTGCGCTGAAGTCGGTGCCGGGCACCGTGTTCCATGAAATCTGGAGCACCGGGTCCAGCCCGGCGGTGATCGACAACGGCGACGATCCCACCGCGCGTCCGTTGCACCTGAGTCCTGCTCCACTGGGCAGCCTGATTCGAGTCGTGGACATCCCGCCCGACAGCGTGCAGAACGCGGTCAGCGACGATGCCGCCGCGGCTGCCTTCGCCGAAATCGGCCAGGCGCATGCGGGTACGGGACATGCGGACGCTCGCCACAAGCTGATGCACCGCACTGAAACGGTGGATTACGGCATTGTCACCGAGGGTGAGGTGTGGCTGGTACTGGACAACGAGGACGTGCATCTGCGTAGGGGCGACGTGGTGGTCCAGCGCGGTACGAACCATGCCTGGAGCAACCGGACCGACGCCATGGCCCGAATGGTGTTCATCCTCCTCGATGGCCAGTTCGCGCAGGAGTTGCAGTCATGAAGCTGGCAACGCTGCGCGACGGCAGCCGTGACGGTTATCTGGTGGTGGTGTCGCGCGATTTACAGCGAGCCGTCGCCGCACCGATTGCAACGATGCGCGAGGCGATAGAGGACTGGGAGCGATCCGAACTGTTGCTGAGGACGTTGTCCTCGGCACTGGATGCCGGGACCGCGACAGGCGCCTTCGCGTTCGATCCGGCCAAGGCGATGGCACCCTTGCCGCGGGCCTATCAATGGTGCGATGGCTCGGCGTTCCTCAACCACGGCACCCTGATGCAGAAAGCCTTCAACCTTGAGCCTATCGAAGGTGCCGAGCAGACGCCGTTGATGTATCAGGGCGCTGGCGATGACTTCCTTGGCGCACAGCAGGACATCTGTTTGCCGAGCGTCAGTCAGGGAATCGATTTCGAAGGTGAGTTCGGCGTGCTGGTCGATGACGTGCCGCTGGGTTGTTCGGCCCAGGACGCACTGCGCCATATCAAACTGTTGGTGCAAATCAACGATGTCAGCCTCCGTGCCCTGGCGCCGCGTGAGATGAAAACCGGCTTCGGCTTTCTTCAGGCCAAGCCCTCTTCCGCGTTCGCCCCTGTTGCGGTGACGCCCGACGAATTGGGCGATGACTGGCGGGACGGGCGTGTGCAACTCCCACTGAATGTGGAGTGGAACGGCCAGTGGTTCGGCAACCCTCATGCTGGCGAGATGAATTTCGGGTTTGGGGCGTTGGTGGCTCACGCCGCCTTCACCCGCAAGCTGGGGGCGGGCACGTTGATCGGGTCGGGCACGATCTCCAACAGGGATCGGTCAGCGGGTTCTGCATGCATCGCCGAGCGACGCGCCATTGAAATGATCGACCACGGCGGCGCGCGTACGGCCTTCATGCAATTTGGCGACAGGGTGAAAATGGAGGTGTTCGGCGCAGACGGCCAGTCGATCTTTGGCGCTATCGATCAACGCATCGTTCAAGCCAAGGGCTGAGGGGCTTCCATGCGTGTCTTGATAAGCGGCGCCAATGGTTTTGTCGGTCGGCACCTGACGCTGCAGTTGCTGAGGCGAGGTGCCATTAACGGTAGAGTGATCAACACGCTTCTCCTGCTCGATGCCCAGCTGGAGGGCTTCCCGTCAGACCCGCGGATTCGTTTGCACAAAGGCAGTGTGACCGACGCCGCCCTGACCCGACGGGTCTTGGCGGATGGTATCGACGTCGTGTTCCATCTGGTGAGTCTGCCGGGCGGCGCGGCCGAGCAGGACTACGACCTGGGCTACCAGGTCAACTTGATGGCGAGCCTTGAGCTGCTGGATCAACTGCGCCATCAGCCCCGGCCACCGGTGCTGGTGTATGCGAGCAGCGTCGCGGTGTACGGCGCTCATTTGCCCGACCGCATGGGCGAGGATGCGTCGCCCCGGCCTCAAATGTCGTACGGGACGCACAAACTGATGATCGAGACTGCGCTTCGCGATCTGGCACGGCGTGGTGAGGTCGATGGTCGCGCGTTGCGATTACCCGGCATTGTTGCGCGCCCAAGGCAGCCTAATGGACTGCGCTCCGCGTTCATGAGTGACCTTTTGCAGGCATACGCCGCAGGAGAGGCCTACACCTGCCCGGTCAGTGCACAAGCGACCGCCTGGTGGATGTCCGCTCACTGCTGCGTCAGTAACCTGATTCATGCCGCAGAACTGTCGCCGCTGTCGTCCGACACCGATCGGGTCTGGCAGCTGCCCGTGCTTCGTCTGTCCATCCTGCAAGTCATCGATGCACTGGCCGGACGGTTTGGAGAAGCGGGGCGGGGACGTATCACGTTCGAACCCGATGCACACCTTCAGGCCTTGTTTGGCGCGATGCCGGCGCTAAAGGCGCCACGGGCTCGTGCTGCGGGCTTTAGCCACGATGGCAGCGCCAGTGCGCTGATTCGCAATGCCCTTAATCTGACTGCCGTGAGGAAATCTCTGTGAGCACCACGAAGCGCCGCCTGGTCGACCTGTCTGTCACCCTCGAGAACAATCCCTACACCGATCCGCCACCGCTGCTGCCAAAAATCGAGTACATGGACCATCAACAGGGATGGCCTGAAATGGCCGCGATGTTCCCGGGGCTGCGTCTTGATCAAATGCCCGGCAATGAGTCCTGGGCGGCGGAGCGTTTGCAGATCACCACGCACAGCGGAACACACATGGATGCGCCGTGGCACTACGCGTCTACCACGGACGGCGGTCATCCTGCGTGGGGCATCGATGAACTGCCGCTGGAGTGGTGCCTGCAGCCAGGGGTGAAACTTGATTTTCGTCACTTGCCTGATGGCCACGTCGTCACTGCGCGCGAGATCGAGGAGGAACTGGCCCGCATCGGCCACGACCTTCAACCACTGGACATCGTGCTCATCAACACCCGTGCCGGGGCCTTGTTTGGTCAACCCGGTTATCTGGATGCAGGCGTGGGAATAGGTCGCGAAGCGACGATGTACCTGTTGGAGCGGGGCGTTCGGGTTGTCGGGACAGACGCCTGGAGTTGGGATGCACCGTTCAAGTACACCCGTGAGCGTTTCGCCCAGACAGGTGATGCCGCGATTATCTGGGAGGGGCACAAAGCGGGCCGGGACATTGGTTATGGGCAGATGGAGAAACTGGCCAATCTCGACCAACTGCCGGCCCATGGCTTTCAGGTATCCTGTTTCCCCTACAAGATCAAGCATGCGTCGGCGGGCTTCGTCAGGGCGGTGGCTATTTTCGACGAGCCGGTGGGGTCGCCATGAGGCAACAAACGTTATGCGGTTGTCGAGCTTTATGGTTTTGTCAGAGTGTGGCCAGGCGACCAGCTACCGCTTTCGACTGTGGATTCAACCGATAGCGGCCAGTCAGGGCAGGGCGTCTTTTACCCGCCTTGCCCTACTAACACCTCCACAGATCTTACGTGAATGAAGCGACACGCCAGTGGTTTTCGCCAGCATGTCTGCGCGGTTTAGAAGCTCCCTTTCAACGTCACCATGTAGTTGCGCGGATCACCGTAATAGTTGCTGCCGGTACGGTTACCGATGGTGGCGTAGTACGTGCGGTCAAACAGGTTGTTGCCGTTGAGCGCCACGCTCCAGTGATCGTCGATGCGGTATTGCAGGCGCGCGTTCCACAAGGCGTATCCGGCCTGTTCGGTCTTGAAGCCGCTGGCCAGGCGCGAGATTTCGCTCTGGGCGGTGACGCCGCCGCCCACGGTCCAGCGGTTCAGGTCGCCGTCGAGCTGGTAGTCGCTCCACAGGCGCAGCGAGTGGCGTGGAATCAGCGTGTTGTAGGTGGTGCCGTTGCTCACGGCGACGTTGAGATTGTCCACCGGGCTCAAGGTTTCGGTGGTGGTGTAGGTATAGCCTGCGCTGACCTGCAAGCGATCGAGGGGCGAACCGTTGAGTTCCAGTTCCACACCCTGGGCGCGAATTTTGCCGCTGTCGACTGAGCATGAATCGCAGATCGTGGCGTCGTCGACAGCAACGGCGGCGTGTTCCTGATAAGTCCGGAACAGGTTCGCCGAACCGTTGAGCGCACCGTCGAACCACTCGCCCTTGATCCCCAGTTCGTAGTTCTTGCCGGTCTTGGGGTCGAGCACCTTGCCGCTGGCGTCGATGTCGGACTGGGGTTGGAACACGTCGGCATAGCTGGCGTACAGGGTCAGGTTCTGCGTGATGTCCAGCAGCACGCCAGCGAACGGTGTGACCTGGCCAGTCTCCCGACGCTCGTCAGTGGGCGCGACGCCAAAGGCGTGGCTGTCGTTGGTGTAGTGCCAGTCACTGACCCGTGCGCCCAGCACCAGGGTCAGCGGCTCGGCCAGTTTCAGACGCAGATTGCCGTAGACGCCCTGTTGCTTGACCGTAGTCTTGGCCGGGTAGGGCGCACCGCCGCGGTAGCTGTTGTCGACAATGTAGCTGTCGCTGGGCTGGACGAAGTGCGTCGGGTTGAACACGTCCTCACGCTGCGGCATGAAGGCCAGCGCCCAGACGTCATGGCTGTGGGAATAGCTGGTGTTGGCGCCCACGGTCAGTTGATGCTCAAGGCCGAAGGCGCGGAATTTGCCATCCAGGTAACCGTCGATACCGTAGTCAACCGAGTCGTAATCGAACAACGCGCCGATGGACTGGATCGATGAAGACGTCGCGCCCGGCGCTACCGTGCCGACCCCTACGCCTTGCACGTACTTCATGTTTTGCTGGTTGTGGGTCCAGGTCCCGGCCAGGCGTGCGTTCCAGTCGTCGTTAAGGCGGTGTTTGACGTCGGCGAAAGCAGTCGTGCGCTCGCTGTCCCAGTGGTTCCAGCTGGCACCCAGGCAGGTCGAGCGCTTGAGCTTGATGTCCGAGCCGTCGCTGTAGCTGGGCAGGCCGCCGAAGCAGGGCGTGGCCTGCAACTTTTCGTAGGCCAGGCCGAAGCCTGCGGTGGTGTCGTCGCTGAAGTCATAGTCCAGCGCGCCGTAGGCCACCTGGTCCTCGCGCTTGCCGTAGTCGTAGAAGTAGTGCCGACTTTGTTCCCCGACGATCGCCCGGCCACGCAGGGTACCGGCTTCGTTCAGCGGGCCACCGACGTCAATTTGGCTGCGGTAGTTGTCCCAGGTGCCGCCGGACAGTGTGAAGGTGGTGGTCGGCGTGCTCTGGCCGCGTTTGCGCACCAGATTTACTGCGCCGGCCGGGGTGCCTGCGCCTTGCATCATGCCTGCGGCACCGCGCAGAAATTCAACGTGGTCGTAGAACGCCATGTCGCTGCTGAAACTGTTGGCCTGCACGTAGTTGCCGCCCACGTCCAGCGGCACGCCGTCGTACTGGAACGGCGCGTCCATCCTGAAGCCGCGAGAGAAAAAATAGCTGCCACCCATGGGTGAGCCGGTGACGGTGACGCCCGGGGTTTGCCCCAGCACCTGCTCGATGGTGTTGAGGTTCTGGTCGTCCATGCGCTTGCGGGTGATCACGGTCACCGATTGCGGCGTTTCCTTGATGCTGTGCTCCCCCTTGCCCAGGGTGATCGCGCCGGTGGTGTACGAGCCCGTGCCTTCGGTGGTCGAGCCCAGACGGCTGTTGACGTTGATCGCACTCAGTTCCATCGCCGAAGTGTCTGCAGCCTGAAGGCGGTATTGATTGTCGCCGGTCATCTGCGCGGCCAGGCCGGTGCCGGCGAGCAGCATCGTCAGCCCGGCGTTGATTTCATAGCGGCCATGCAGGCCCTGGCTGCTGCGACCCTGTGCCATCTCGCTCAAGCCCACCAGATAGATGCCTGATTCAGCGGCGAAGCGCGACAGTACGTTGCTGAGCGGGCCGGAGGCGATGTCGTATTCGCGGGTTGCCGTTTCAGCGGCCAGGGTCATGGCGCTGGGCAAGGAGCAGACGGCGAAGGTCAGAAGGGAGGCGCACAGGCCCAGGGGGGCGCAACGGGGACGGTAAAACATCGGTTCCTTGTCCTCAAGACGATGAGTTGGGTAGGGATTCACTCCTAAACCCGGCGAGGCACTGAAAAGCGGAACCGTATTTGAAGAAAAGTTCAGGGCGCACTGTTTTTGGCACTGATCGTGGTCCACCAGGGCATGCGCCGCTCAACTGTGATCGGCAGAGACGAGGCGAGGATGGACAGTGCGGCGTCGACATCACGCACCGGCAGGGTGCCGAATACATTCAACTGCGCTACCGCAGGATCGATGGAGATGTGGCCGAACTCATAGCGCGACAGTTCGTCGAGTACCTGGCCCAGGGGAATGTCCCGAGCCAGCAACATACCCCCGGACCACGCCTGCCTTGCAAGGTCTGCCGGGGCCGTCGGTGGTAACGGACCCATCGTGACGGTCTGTTGCTGACCCGCCGGAACGACCCGATGTTCGCTGCTGTCGGGACGGCTGACTTCAACTGCGCCCTTGAAAACCGTGAGATCGGTTTCCTGGTCGCGCAATCGGACGCTGAATTCGGTGCCCAACGCCCGGAAGCGGCCTTGCGTGGTACTGACGATAAAAGGTCGCTCTGCATCGTGTGCAGTATCGATCAGAATCTCGCCCATTAGCAGGCGCACCTCGCGATTGCTGCCGGAGAAGTCCATATCAAAGGCCGTCGTGGTGTTTAGCCACACGCGGCTACCATCCGGCAATTGCACGTTCTTCAGCTCGCCAATACCGCTGCGGTAATCGGCGATCACGCTGGCACTCCAGGTGGGCAACGGCGTCAGGCGCCAGGTCGACCAGAAGGCACCGATGCCGGCGAGCAAACCGAGACTGCGTAACACGGCGCGGCGTCTGACGCGCTGATGCGCCAGTAGCAGATCGTCCGCAGCGCGACGGCGGTCCGGCAGCTTTCGCAATGGATCGAAGCGCAGGTTGATGGATTGCACGGCTTCCCATGCGTCACGATGGGCTGGGTCGGCCTCAATCCATCGATGCCAGGCTTCTTGCTGCGCCGGACCGACTTCGCCACAGCGTAATTCGGCATACCACTCGGCGGCCTGCTCCATGACCTTGAACCCAGATTGGGCAGGCATCAGTAGGGTGTCTCGGCGCAGAGCGCCGTCGCCTCGGACGCCGCCTGTAGCTGCAGGCAGCCCAGCATCGCCCGCGCCACGTACTTGCGGACCATGCGATCGGACACGCCCAATTGTGCTGCCACTTCACGGTCAGTCATTTGACACACCACCGCCAGTACAAACGCCTGCGCGGCTTTGGCGGGCAGCTCGATCAGCATCTGGCCGACCTCCTGCAAGGCTTGCAATACCGCCGCACTCTGTTCTGCCGACGGCGCGTAGCGCTCTGGTTGAGCGGCCAGGGTGTCGAGCCACGCTTGCTCGATCTCTCGCCTCTGCCAGAGGTTGATGCAGATGCCATTCGCGATCTTGCGAAGATAGCCGCGAGCAGCCAGTGCGTTATCGAAAACAGGCTGCACAGGCTTGAGCAGCAGTCTGACAAAGGTGTCCTGTGCCAAGTCCGCCGCATCCACACTCGACCCGAGACGCCAGCTCAGCCAGTGACGTAACCAGGCGTTGTGCTCAGCATATAGGTGCTCGACAGACGCAGAAGGCGGGTTCGGCATTGGTTTGACTTACCTGAGAAATACTATCGAAAGAGAATTGCTATCACTTGGGCAGGATTATTGAGAGTTTGATACTGAAATGCAATTGGTTCATCTCTCGGGTACCGTTCCTTAAGCTCGCGCCCGAAGCCAGTGCGAAACAGGCGCTTTATCTCATCGGCTGGAAGGCTAGTAACCAGGTGCGTTCATGGGGAGCAGCTGGGTAGTGGGTGTATTCGCAGTAGCGACGACGTGGACAGGCCTTGGTTGGAAAAATGTCCGCGCGCTTGAAAACGGGGATGGCGTTTGATGAAAGTCATGAACGACTTGGCATCGGCGCTGTTCCAGTCCTGCAGTGGCTTGTCGCGGACTGTCCAACTCCAATGCATCATGGACTCGAGGATCGGGCAGAGTTTCTTGTAGTGACGCTCTTCGAATCCGGGCTTTGCCGACTCTCGCACGAGGAAATCTACCCCGGTTCGCCATGTTGCCAAGGCATGCAGGTGCTCGGGTGTTGCCTCCAAGCGTTGCAGCACCTCCAAATTGATTGGTAGCGCAGATCGTGCCTGGTCGTTGAGCAGGCTTAAAGGTGGGAACAGAGGATATGGCGGTTGCGGCTCTGCCGTGTAAAAACCCGTCCTGATCGGATTAGGGGCGCTTGGTGTTGTTCGGGCGGCGCTTCTGGACTCAAGTTGTCAGCTTCCGTATTGGCGCCAACGCGGGTGTTACGGACGGTGACTGCGGCGCGCCTTGGCGTTTGCGAATCATCTTGGCAGGTTGAGGTGCCAAGCAGCCGTTCCATGACGAGAAGCGTAGACTGGATATGCGCCTGTGGCGAACGTTTGGCGGTCGACTCGAATGGTTGTTGCCGCTAATCGCAGTGGCAGAACCGGCGGGCTGAGAGATTGGGATTCTGGTGTTCAGTTCTGCAGGATTTGGACACTGGAACCCTGAAAGCTCGAAAGGTGCGAAGGGAATGCAAGGCCTTGATTTGACTTGATTCTGGTAATTCAAGGCAAATCCCGGTTTTCAGGTACAGGTGACAACAGGCTTACCTGACCTTCGCAATACGCAATTTAACATAATATACATTATACGTAATAGCGCATTCGTTTCCCGAGGCTGGGTGTCTCGCTTTGCAACGCCTCAAAACCCTGAACCTGGCACTGCCCACCCCATGCCGCTCATCACAGCTTCGATGCTCATCGATTCCATCCCGACGCTCTCCATCCCCGAACGGCCAACTCCGATACCTGGCTCCCAGCACGCACAGAGAATTACAATCCACCCGCACCACATCACCAGCACCAGCATCGCTTCCCATCTCAAGGACGAACAATGAAATACGCGACGGTCATTCTGTTGGCTTGCATCTATCCCAGCGCATGGGCTGCCGATCCTGTGACGCTGCCGATGGTTATCCAGATGCAAAGGCTCGCCAATGCGTCGATGTGTGAATCTTACAAAGGTGACACTTCAGCACTTGGCAAGGCCATGAACCAGAACTGCAAGAACAGGCAGCGCGCCGAGTTCGAGGCGTTGCAGGATGAAAAGCCTTTGAAAGACTGCATAAAGCCTGGGAATGTGATCGACGACGATGTCAGGAAGTGTATGAAAGGGATTTGATCTGCCTTCAGACCAAGTCAAGGCCAGATCGACGTTAACAGGCGCAAAGGCCAGATTTAGAGGCTTGGAGCATGGAAAGACGCATTTGCAATATCCGATAACTGTCAGACCCGGATATTGCACATGCCCGCTGCCAGGGCTGGATTTCCAGCCCTGGCACGCATATCAGCCTAGGCTCTCAAAATTCGCTCTATCCGCTGACGCGCAGCCCCCGTTAACCGTTTGACGCCGAGCAACCTCGCAACCTCCAATGCAGGGTCAGCCGCATCGATAATGCTTGCAGCAATGCGTAGCTCCTCTGCGGCAATTTCCTCAATCGAACGCGCATCATTGGCCGATGCCGGAATCCGGTATGTCGACCACTGCATCACATCACCCTCGGCGTGCCAGATGAATACCTCTTCGAAGTCCGCCTGCTGCACGTGATGGTGCTGATCCGCCAGTTCCAGCACTCGATCCCGAATGAGTCGCCCGGACCGTTGGAATCCATGCGCACGCGCCACACGCTGCACCAGGAGCGCATCGAGGATTGGCGCTTCCTGACGAAGCACCTCCTCGATGATCAGACGAAGCACCGGGGTGTACTCAGGCACGTGAAACTGCTCGGCCTGGATCAATGGGGCCAGGGACGAAAGATCAGCTACTCGATATTCGCCTTGTCGCCCAACGGTGGCTTGGCCGCCATAGGAACGAGCGATTCGGCTCTCTACGACATCCAATGACGACTCATCACTCGTCGCGACCGGGGATTCAATCGGGGCTTCAATCACCTCATCGATTTCCGATTCAATGGCGAAGTCGATGACAACCGATGGCGCTACGGGCTCAACAGCCTGGACTGGATCGACCGCCAACCGCGATTGAGCCAACAGGTCATTAAGAGCAGCGTGCAGTTTCTGCAGAGCGCCCTCCTTGTCCACCCACCATTCTGTGGACCACAGGCGCACCAGGTTCCATCCCAGACCCTTGAGAATCGCTCCCCTGACCTTGTCACGATCCCGTGCGGTGGCAGCGCTGTGGTACGTCGCGCCATCGCATTCAACGCCGGCCAGGTAATCACCCGGGCGATCAGGGTGGACAATTCCCAGATCGATACGGAAACGCGAGACGCCGATCTGCGGAACTACCTGCCAGCCGAGGCGCCGCAAGCCTTGGGCGACCGCTTCTTCGAATGGGGAGTCATAACCGCCGACAGATCCATGGACCGCCTCGGCCAGCGCTCTCGGGCCGCGCTGAGCAAACTCGATGAAGTGCTTCAAATCCCGGACGGCCCGAGCGTTCGTCCGATTCAAGTCGATCATCGACGGATCGAAGGACGAGAACACCAACATCTCTCGACGAGACCGGGTAATGGCGACGTTCAGCCTGCGCCATCCGCCGTCCTTGTTGAGCGGGCCGAAGTTCATCGACATGACCTGCGCACCTGGCTCGGTCGGCCCGTACCCAATCCCGAGCATGATCAGATCACGCTCATCGCCCTGGACTGTTTCGAGGTTCTTCACCACAACGGGTTCAGTCTGAGTGTCCTGAAAAAACGGCTCGATTTGCGGGTACTGCTTGCGTGCCGTGTCCAACAGATCGTTGATCAGCTTTTGCTGATCGGAGTTGAGCGTGATGATCCCGATCGAGTGACCCGCCGCGACAAACGCTGGATCCGTGAGACGCTTGACGGTCTCGCAGACGATGGCCTCTGCTTCCGCCTGGTTGTACCGCCCTTTTCCTTTCGCGTACACGCCCTCTACCCTGCGCCACTCGACTGCACTGGCACGGGTTTCTGCCGCAGGAAAGGTAATCAGGTTGCTGTCGTAATAACGATGGTTGGAGAACGCAATCAGGCTTTCATGGCGACTGCGGTAGTGCCAGCTCAGGCTGTGGCTCGGCACCCCTGCCCCCAGGCACTCATCCAGGATGCTCTCCATGTCTTCTGCGGTGTCATCGTCGCCAGCGTTCGGGCCACGGCTGAAGAAGTTGGTAGGCGGCATCTGACGAGGGTCACCGGCAATAACCACCTGCTTACCCCGCGCGATCGAACCTATCGCATCCCATGGGGCAATCTGCGAAGCCTCGTCGAAGATGACCAGATCAAACGCAGGCTGGTCAGCGGGCAGAAACTGCGCAATCGACAAGGGACTCATGAGCATGCACGGCGCCAGGCGGTTCAGTGCATCGCCCATTTCGATCGCCAACTGGCGGACAGGTTTGTGCCGGCGAGACTTCTGCAACTCGTGTTTGAGAATGGCCCAGCCACTGCTCTTCGGAATGTCATTCTTGGAAGGGATCACGCCACACAGTTTCGCCCGGATGTAGCGGACCGTCAGTTTCGCGAGTTCGTCGTCCAGGCGAATGAAAGCGCCAATATCGCTCATGTGCTCGGCAGCGACGAAGTTTCTCAGAAGCGGCTCGCCATCGATGCCTTGTGTCGCAAACCAGTGTGCATAGGCTGTGACAAAGGTTTCCTCAGTTGCCGAGGGCAGCAGACTTCCTGCTTCCAGCGCTTGAGCCAGAGTCGCCAGCCCCGCTTGCGTCGCCTGCTCCCGCACTCGGCACCAATCGCACCATGCCTTGAGCTGTTCTTCCTGCTGCTGGATGGACAAGGAGGTAGCGCGCAATGCAGCAACGCCAAGGTGCGCGTCTGACTTTGTTCCTGCCAGTCCTGCGAACAGCCGAGCTGCATCGTCGTAACGGGACAACGCCTGCTGCAGTGCCGAAAGCGCGGCACCGATCTGTCCGCCTGGCGCCAACATCTCGTTCGCGTCGATCACCAGACGCGCGACTGCGCCGCGCAATGAAACCAGGTGGTCGGGTGATTCGGCTAACGCACTCAACAGGCCCCGCAGACCCTCAGCCAGGGTAACGGCACCCAGTATGCGAGTGGTGTCACTGGACAGACTTTGCCAGCCCGGGATCGACTGCAGGTCTCCCGACAATGCGTCCAGCTCCGACAGCTGGGTATGCAGGCGCTCGAAAATGGCGAGGTCGCTCAGCGTATCCGGAATGCCTGCTGCGCCGCCCAGGGAGGCAAGTTTCCTGGCCACCTTTTTCTTTGCGAACGTGGCCAGGAACCAGAACTTGCCTTCTGCTTCGCGCCAGTCGCTGTGCATGGCCCCGAAAGGAATGCGGCGGCAGGCTTCATCGGCATAATTCAACGAGAGGCTTTCCTCAAGCTCCCTATAGCTCTCAATCAACTGGCATGCACGGCGGGCCGCATCGATACGCGTGACAGCATCAGGCGCGAACGCGAACGAGAGGTTTACGCCATGGGACTGAGTGATCAGCGTCACTAGCTCACTGAGCTGTTGCACCTGGAGGACTTCGGCTATCGGCAATGCCAGATGCGTCAGGCCAAGCAGCCTTTCGCTTGCCACATTCAGCGCGTCCAGGGCCTGCGGCAACTCACGCGATGTGCTTGCCATCTGTGACTGCCAGGCGTTCGACCATTGGGTCTGCGACAGAGCACCAAACTTGCCTGACAGATCCCGCGCGGCAGTGCCGTTCAGGCCGAGTCGCCGCGAAAGGTCCAGCAGATTTCCGTATTCGGCTGCATCGTGCTGAGTGGTCGGCGCCCAGGCCAGTTTCGGCGTCTGTGGGCTGTGGTCGCGTACTACGCGGCCAATCGCCTGGTGCAGGGAAAGCCCGTTATCCCAACGTCGGTGCAGGACGTCGACCAACTGGTTGAGTCGCGAACGAAGCGTTTGCAGCCGGGCAGCTTCATGTTCCCACTCCTCGGCGGTCAATGCGTCGCTCACATCCCACGCACGATCCAGCTGCTTGAGCACTTCAACCTTCGACGCCTTGCTTGAATGCAGCTCCAGGCAGAACTCGCCCAGGCCTTTCTCTGCCAAGCGACGATAAACAACGTCCAGCGCAGCTCGCTTCTCAGCCACGAACAACACGCGACGGCCCAGGGCCAGGTTATGAGCAATCATGTTGGCGATGGTCTGCGACTTGCCGGTCCCGGGAGGCCCGTCCATGACGAAGCTGCGCGTGCCACCGGAGGCCACTACCGCAGCAAGCTGGGAAGAATCAGAAGGCAACGGAGCAAACAGCTGAGCGGGCGACACTGTTGAGTCGAGACGCTCAGGCCTGGGGAAATCTTCTGAACTGGCAAAGCCCTCACCCTCCTGATCCGGCTCCAGCAGGTGCTTGACCAGCGGGCTTTGCAGCAACTGCGCCGCGTTGGCGTTGAGATCTTTCCACATCAGGTATTTGGCAAACGAGAATGTGCCGAGCACCAGCTCTGTGCTCACCTCGAAACCCGGCACGTCGCGTACCGCTCGCCGGACCATGTTCCAGATGCCTGTCACGTCGATGCCACTTTCATCACTCGGTAGCTCGCCATCCAGACCTGGAATCACCAGCTCGAAATCATGACGAAGCAGTTCGAGCAGGGTCAGGTTGAAGCGTGGTTCTTCATCAAGCAGGCTGAGCGTCACACCCGACAAGGCACTTTTGCGCTCAAGCTTCACCGGCAGCAAGATCAGCGGTGCCGAGTACGTTTTCGGATCATCTGCGCTTTTCTTCCATTTAAGGAAACCGATGGCCAGGAACAGCGTGTTGGCCCCCCCCTCCTCCAGGTCGCTCCGCGCTTTGCGGAACAGCTCGATCAGCGTTGCCTCAAGCTTGACCTTTTCCAGGCTCGCGAGGACTTCACCACGGCCAAGCGCCTGACGAGCGACTTCATCGACAAGGCTTTCATTGTTCTGCTGCTCATACAATGCGATGTCGCGGCCGCTGCTCTTCAGGTCGGGCACGGGGACGACGCGAATGCGTCCGCCACTGGAGAGAACATCCTCGAGGGCGGCAGGATCCGGGCAGAGCAAGCGCACGCCTTTGGCGCTGTCCGGCAGGTGCAGCAGGCGGTTACGGGTGGTCAGATCAAGCAGTTTGCGCTGCCAAAGCGTGAGCTTGCCGGCTGGACCGTCGCTGCCTTCGTTGATTTCGACATCGAACCCTGGGAGCGGCGGAGCATCTTCCAGTCCTTCGGCAGCGGGCAACACATCGGCGTTGGCATCCAGCACCTCCAACGCTGACACCAGCGCCATCGGGCGAATCTTCTGCATGCGGGCACGGTGCAAGTCGATCGCCATGATGAACTGTTCGTCATCGAGCTGCCGTTCAGCTGCGGCTACTGCCTGGCTGAAGCTGGGCGGATGCGCTTGTGTGGCCAAGGTGGTCTCGAAAACCACCATCTCTTTCAGATCAAGGCGTTTGCGCACTGCCGAAGCTTCGTCGGTCAGCAATTGCGAGAACTCTTGAGGTTGTAACCAGACGCCAGCGAATGCATGCCCTTTTGTCATCAGAAGCAAGGCGTTCAATCCTGCCTGCTCCAATGCCGCGGCGAACAGCAAGGCAGTGTCGAGACAGGTCGCGACGCCGTTTTCCAGCACAACACTCGGGGGCCTGATCTTCTGACCCTGTTGCTCGAAGCTGGCCGGTGGCAATGCGTAGCTTAATTGAAAGCTGCACACCCCTGACCAGATGGCAGAAGCCAGCTCCCAGGTACGGGTGCGTGATTTGCTTTCATAGCCGTCAATGCCGTCTTTCTTGCCTGCCCGGCGCAACACTTGCGAAGCAGCTTTGAGCACACGGTCTACTGCCGGGTCATTGGGCATGCAGAAAGCAGCCAGCAATTCCGGCATTGCGCTCAAACCGCCCCACTCCGTACGCGCCAGCAGTTCGGTGGGAAAGCGCTGCTCAACAATGAGGCTTTCGCCTTGGGACAGGCGCAACACGACATCCGCGGTCAGGCTTTCACTCAGCCCGGACAGGTATCCGGCGTTGAGCTTGATGTCGCGTTCAGTGATGCTGAGGCGATCGCCGGCGTTGAGCCGATCGATATGCCAGGTTCGGCTCTCAACGAAGTCAGGATCAGTGCTTAAGGTAAGGACCAGGTTTTCAAGATTTGTCTCTTCCTGATTCCAGATGCTCAGCTCACGAACGAGCGGAACCGCATTCTGGTGGGAGGCGAAGCCGATTTTACGGGCGATCAGCGCCTCAATCTTGATATTCATTCACGGGCTCCTACAGCTGCGAGCGCGCGCCTCATGAAGAGGCCGCCAAATGGCGCCTATAGTCCATGAGTAATCGTTGGTTGGGAATGTGTTTATTGGCGAATTTGGACAGAATCACCACAGCGCCCGGCTGCACCCTGCCCCTGCGGGGTTCAGCCGGACTGCTGGGCGTTCGATATCAGGCCGACTGCGCCAACGGCGCGACTGTCACATCGTTCTGGCCGTTATCGGTCAAGACAGTGGCCACGAAACCTTCGGCCTTCTTACGCTCGACGAAATCCCGGACAAAGGCTGCCCCGGCTTCACTCGCTCTTGGAACCGCCATTGCCTGCCGGATGGAAGTAAACGCGCCATCGAGCACCCGATAGGCAGGGTTACCGGCTGCAACTTTCTGCAACGGCTGTCTCACACCTGCTGCCGCATCCAGAGACCGCTCAATGTACAGCTCCACGGCACCGGCAGATGTTGGCGCCCGCTCAAGCTGTGCATGCTTCAACGTGCGAGAAAGGAACAGATCGTAGGCTGCGCCTTTGCCTACAGCGATTCTCAGTCCTGACTGATCCAGGTCCTGAACGTGCTGATAGGTCGAATCTGCGGCTACCAAATAAGTGCCCTCGATGATGACGTAGGGTTCACTGAACGCGATCTGCTCTTCGCGCACGGGTTCAATGGCCAGGAACGCCACATTCCATACGCCCTCTTCAAGCGCCGCGAACACCTTGCCGGCGGCGTCGAAGGTGACCATCTCCAACCGCACGTTCAGCTCCTGAGCCAATGCCTTGGCCAATGCCACAGACACGCCTTGAGGCGAACCATCCGGCCCTTGTTGGGCCAGGACGGGGTTGCCGAAATTGATCGCGGCACGCAGCACGCCGCCCGGGGCGAGATCATCAAGCACAGCTTGGTCAACAAAGCTCATGGGTTTGCTCCAGGTTTGAATTCATCGTTGTTGCCGTTGGCAGGGTGCAGGGCACAGTTTAGTGAGCTTCGCGGGTCAGCGGATTGCCGGTTTGCGCTTCATCCTTGTTGGTGACGCGCATCAGGATGGTCATGAGGAAACCGGCAACCAGCAAGGCACTCAAGAACAACAGGCCAGTGGCTGCACTCTGGCTATTGCCCTTGACCATGCCGATCAGCGAAGGCCCGGCGAAACCACCCAGGTTGCCAATTGAGTTGATAACCGCAATCGAGACAGCCGCGGTGGTGCGGTCGAGAAAGAGCGTCGGCAGTGCCCAGAACGGCGATTTGAAGCTGTACAGTCCGGACAGCGCGACGCAGATCATCGCGGTCGCAAGGTAGGGATTTTGCAGCACGCCGGCACCGACCATGCCGAACGCCGCGATGAGCAACGGGATAGCGGCGTGCAGCTTGCGTTCATTGCGCTTATCGGAGCTGCGCGACCAGACGATCATGGCTGCAGTCGCAACGATGTAAGGCAACATCGCGATCAGTCCGATCTGGGTGTGCGTCAGGGACTCTGAAAAACTCTTGATGATCTGCGGCATCCAGTAACCGATACCCAGGCTTCCGCACTGATATACAAAGTAGATGAAGCTCAGGTACAGCACTTTGGGGTTGGTAATAGTCCTGAACACACTAAGACGCTTCACGTTCTTGCGACTCTGACGATCACGCTCAAGCTCTTCGAGCAGCCAGGCTTTCTCATCAGGCTTGAGCCATTTGGCTTGCTCAGGCTTGTCGGTGAGGAAGAAGTAGCAGGCAACGCCCAGGAACACGGCAGGAATGCCTTCCAGGAAAAGCATCCAGCGCCAGCCGCTCCAGTTGAACCAGCTGATGTTGTCCATGATCCAGGTGCTCAGCGGGGCGCCGATGATGTAACTCACCGGGATAGCCGCCGTGAACAACGCAACCGTCGTGGCCAGCTCTTTGGAGCGAAACCAGAAGGTCAGGTAGACAATGATGCCGGGGAAAAAGCCCGCCTCGGCCACGCCGAGAAAGAAGCGCAGGATGTACAGCTGATTGGCGGTCTGCGCAAAAGCAGTCAGCGCGGCGATTATTCCCCAGGTGACGAGGATCCGCGCAATCCAGACCCGAGCGCCGAACTTGTTCAGCATCACGTTACTTGGTACTTCGAACAGAAAGTAGCCAATGAAGAAGATGCCGGAAATGAAACCAAAGGCCTCGCTTGAAAGTGCGAGTTCCTTGTTCATTTGCAATGCCGCATAGCCAATATTGGCACGGTCCAGATAGGAGACGATGTAGAGCAGGAAAACGAACGGAATGATGCGCAGCGTAACCTTGCGTACGATGGCGGCTTCGTCAAGTCTGTTGTTATTCATGGTGACCTCGCTGGAGCAGACCGTGGCCTGCCCCTTCATTATTGTAATGACTCGACCGGTCAGGCCGAGAAAATCATGCAGACCGGGCTACCGGTCGAAACCGTGAATCCGGTCTTGCTCAAGGCACCTGTCTTGGCGTCAGTCACCATCGAAATAATGGTGTCGCTGTCTTCATTGAGTGCGAACAGGAAGCGCTCATTGGGTGTGAGCGTGAAAAAGCGCGGCGTCTTGCCGGCAGTAGGCATGAACTCCACAGGGCTGAGCATCCCGGTGCCCTGATCTATGGCGAACACTGCCACGCTGTCGTAACCCCGGTTAGAGGCGTAGAGGAAGCGACCACTGCGGTCGATCTCGATTTCCGAAGCCCGGCTGTTGCCCGTGAAGGTCGCCGGCAACGATGGCAACACCTGAATCGGCTTGAGCGCGCCTGTCTGGGCATTGAAGCGGTAGGTGGTCACGCTGGAGTCGAGCTCATTGACCACATAGGCAAACCCGGCCTTGGGATGGAATGCCAGGTGACGCGGCCCTGCGCCCTCACGGCTGACAACAAAAGGCTGATCGGCGGGATAAAGCTTGCCGTTGTCGAACTTGAAGCTGAACACCCGATCCAGGCCTTTATCTGGCACCAGCACGAATTGGCCAGACGGATCGAACGGGTTGAAGTGCGGCTTGGCGAACGGTTGTTCGACACGGTGCGGGCCCAGTGGCCCTTCCAGCTTGAGCAGCTGGTTAAGGCTGCCGAGCGAGCCGTCTTCGGCGATATTCATCACCGCCAACGATCCACCAATATGGTTGGAAACCACCAGAAAGCGCTGAGTCGGGTCGAGCGCCAGGTGAACCGGGTTCTTGCCCTCACAGCTTTGGCGGTTGATGAATGTCAGCTTGCCAGTGGCCTTGTCGACGCTGAACGCGCTGACTTCAGTCAGATCTCCATGCACCGTATACAGACGGTCTCCAGCCTTGTTCAGGGCAAGAAATGAAGGGTTGACCAGATCCTTGACGACCTGCACGAGGGCCAGCGTGCCGGCTTCCTGATCGACCTTGTAGACAGTGATCCCTTCACCGCGTGCATTACGCTCACGTGTAGTGCGCGACCCGACATAGGCGTACATAGGGGTATTTCTCCGTGACTCAGCATTGTTATTCAGAAGGCTAGCGGCCTGGGCGAGACCTGCGGGCAATAACGCACTCAGCGCGGAAATCCCGGCTACAGTGCCCATCTGTTTGAGTACAGTGCGGCGGGTTGCGCCGTTTGAAGCAGGCAAGCGGGTACCTGCGTCTTGATCGTCGCCGTGCATAGATGCGTCCTTTTTATTGTTAATCGCATTGTGTCCGGCCCCTGCACGAGGCCGGAGTCGAATCAGTGCTGCGTTCGCGCTACCACTTTGCGGATGACGAACGGGAGAACGCCGCCATGCATCAGGTAACGAATCTCTTGCAACGAGTCCAAACGGACACCGAGCTCGACCTGCTGCTGGTCACCATTGCCGCGATGGATAACCAGAGTCACTCGGTTGTCACCTACAGCCAGGTCATCCAGGCCAATGAAGTCAAAGCGCTCGTCACCCTGAAGACTGAGGTCGCTCACTGACTGCCCGTTTTTGAATTGCAGCGGAATCACGCCCATGCCAATCAAGTTGCTGCGGTGGATTCGCTCAACGCTTTGCGCCACCACCGCCTTTACTCCGAGCAGAGCCTGAGCTTTCGCCGCCCAGTCACGACTGGAGCCGGCGCCATAATTGATTCCCGCGAAAACGACCATTGGGGTCTGCTGTGCTGCGTAGCTTTTGGCTGCTTCGTACAGCGGCAGGCATGCGCTGTGATCAGCATTCCACGCCCAAACTCCCAGCCCTGGCTGGTTGTCACCCAACTGCAGGTTCTTGACCGACTTGTTGGTAAAGGCGCCGCGCAGCATGACTTCGTGGTTACTACGACGGGTCGAGTACTGGTTCAGGTCTGCGGGATCTTCACCGCGTTCGAGCAGCCACTGGCCTGCCAGGCTGTCTGCCGGAATCGAATAAGCCGGCGAGATATGGTCGGTAGTGACGTTGTCACCCAGCACCATCAGCGTACGAGCTCCGCTGATCGCAAGACTTGTCTTTGGTTCGCGAGCGATGTCAGCCAGGTATTGAGGACGACGAAGGTAGGTCGAATCAGGGCTCCAAGGAAATTGCATGCTTCCTTCCGCCGACAGAGCTTGCCAGTGGTGGGTGCCTTCCCAGACTTTGGCTAGGCGCTGCTGAAAGAACTCGGGCTTCACGGCCTTGGCAGCTTGGTCGGCAATTTCAGCGTCCGAAGGCATCAAATCGCGCAAATACACAGGCTTGCCATCACGATCATTGGCCAGCGGATCAGACTGCAGATCGATGTCGATGGTGCCGGCGATGGCGTAAGCCACACACAGCCCCGGCGAAGCCAGGTAGCCCGCTGGAATCTTCGGGTTCACTCGCCCTTCGAAATTGCGGTTACCCGACAACACCACCACGCCCTTCAGACCTTGATCTGCGAACTTGTCTACGTGCTCCTCGAGCGAGCCCGAGTTACCGATGCAGGTCATACAGCCGAAACCTGCCAGATCAAATCCCAGCGCAGAAAAGTCTTCGAGCAGGTTTGCCTCTTTCAGGTAGTCCGCGACGACGCGAGAGCCTGGCGACAAGGAGGTTTTGACCCAAGGCTTGCGCTGAACGCCAAGCTCACGAGCCTTGCGGGCCAACAAGCCAGCCTGGATCATCTGCGCCGGGTTCGCGGTGTTCGTGCAGCTGGTGATCGCCGACATCACCACGGCGCCATGGGTAATCGGCTGACCAAACGATGGCTCGAAAAAGCTCTGTTGCGCACGCGCTGTGATCAACTTCTCTTCACCCATCACTTCCTGATGGAATGAAGCGGCAGCGTTCGAGAGCTTCTGACGCTGATGCGGCTGGTGTGGGCCCGCGACACTCGGCTCGATATCAGCGAGATCCAGATCGATCAACTCATCAAATTGTGGTTCATCGAGCTCATCACGGCGCCAGAGCGGCTGCGCACTCATGTAACTGATGACCTTGCGGCACAGCTCTGCCGAGCGGCCACTGAGCTCCAGGTAGGAAAGCGTTTCGTTGTCGAACGGGAAGAACACCACCGTCGCGCCGTACTCGGGCGCCATGTTCGAGACGGTGCCACGTGCAGCCCAGCTAAGGCCGGAAAGACCGGGGCCTGTGAACTCGACGAATTTGCCGACGACTGAACGCTTACGCAGAATTTCCGCCACATGCAAAGACAGGTCGGTAGCGGTCACGCCTGGACGCAGCGCGTTGGTGACGCGGATACCCACGACCTTTGGAAAGCTGATCGGCACCGGCTCGCCGACCATGGCTGCCTGACCTTCCAGACCGCCAACACCCCAGCCCAGCACGCCAATGGCGTTGATCATCGGGGTGTGGCTGTCGGTCGCGACCATGTCGTCTGGGTGCAGCAGGCGCTGGCCGTCATCGGTGGTGCTTTCCCACACCACCTGCGCCAGGGCTTCCATGTTCATCTGGTGAATGATGCCGGTGCCTGGAGGAATCACACCGAAGTTGGTCAGGCTCTTCTGGGCCCATTTGATAAAGCGATACCGCTCGCTGTTGCGGCGAAAATCGATGTCGAGATTCTGCTCGACCGCATCTGCTTCGGCGTAGTGCTCCACGATCACCGAATGGTCGATGGTCAGCACCGCCGGGATCAGCGGATTCATCGTGGTTGGATCACCGCCCAGCTCGGCCACAACGTCACGCATGCCCGCGAAGTCAGCCAATGCCGGCAGACAGGTGGTGTCATGGAACATCAGGCGGTTGGGCTGGAATGGCACTTCACAGTCCGGCCCTTGGCCAATGGATCGAGCCAGAACGGACGGCAATGCCTCAGGGGAGCAGCGCGCTACGTTTTCCAGCAGGATGCGGATCGAATAGGGAAGTTTCGCCAGCTGGGCCGAGGGAAGCATCCTGGCCAGATCGACATAGGCAAATTGCTCTTCGTCGATCACCAGATGATTGATGAGGTCGTAGGCAGTCTCGGTCATTCTCGTATCGCTCAGGCTTTTTATAATGGTCGCGGGATTCGGGGCTAGCCGATCTATACCGCTGATGAGCCGATACTAGGACTACTACGCACAGCTGAAAATTGATGAATCGCCATAGCTGCGTTCTCCAAAGGAGAACGCTCGTTCAGTCTTCTGCGAGCCTCAAGTTGTCGATGAGGGTTTTGAGCGTGGACGATGCCGTGTCATATCTCTTGACCACCAACTGCAACGACCTGTGGGCCCACGGCTCGTCCAGCGTCACTGCCTTGAGCTTGTGGCTGCGCAGGTATTGATTGATCACACTGCGTGGCAATACAGCCACACCCAGGCCTGCGGACACCATCCGGCACATGCAGTCGAAGCTGCTGATCCTGACTCTGAGCTTGAGCGCCATGCCGAGCTTCTCGGCTTCGCTGGTTAGCAACGTGTGCATCGAACTCTCGAGGTGGGGCCCGACAAACTCATGCTCCAGCACCTCCTGAAACCGGATGGACTTGCGGCCCGCGAGGACATGCTCAATGGGTACAACCAGAGTGAGCTCGTCATTGCGATACGGGATCGCTTCCAACCCCTGAGCCTGTGTCTGGCTGGCGATGATGCCGAGATCTGCTCGGCCGTCGGCGACAGCACGAATCACCGCCGACCCCACCCGTTCCTCGATGTCGAACTTGATTTGAGGGTAAAGCGAAACGAAATCGGCAATATCCTGAGGAAGGAACTGAGAGAGCGCCGAGGTGATGGCATGTATACGCAAATGCCCTTTGACGCCGGTGGCGTAGTCGCCCAGCTCCTCGTCGAGCTGTGCGAGCGTCTGCCGGATCTGGCGGGCGTAGAACAGCAGGGATTGGCCTGCAGGCGTGAGATCGACGCCTCGGGCGTTGCGCACCAACAGTGGCGCTCCGACCTGGCTTTCAAGCTCTGACACGCGCTTGCTGATCGCAGAAACCGCCAAGTGCTTCATACGGCCCACACGCGTCAGGTTTCGCTCTTGTGCGACAGTGATGAAGATATCCAGGCTGGTCAGGTCATAACGCACGGCGGTTTCCTTGATACCCGATTCAAACCGTCACATTGCCTGCATTAACCGACTTCATCCAGTCCCGAGGATTCAACCCCGTTCTGCGCCGGAAGGCCCTGGCCAGGGCCGACGGGCTTTCGTAACCCACCTGGTCAGAGATCAGGGCCATGGAACGGCCTTCCCTCAACAACTTTTGCGCAAGGCTTATCCGCCACCCCAATAGGTATTCCGCGGGCGTCTGGCCTACCACCTGCTTGAAGTGAGCCGCGTAACTGGCTCGCGACATGTTGGACGTGGCCGCAAGTTCGGCAATCGACCAGGGGTGCTGCGCCTGCTCGTGAATCCCCATCAGCGAACGCGCCAGACGAGGGTCCGCAAGGCCTGCCATCATTCCGGACTTGAGCTGCTGGTGGTCCAGCAGGTGGCGCAACAGCTGAATGACGACCAGCTCGAACAGGCGGTCCAGTGCCGCGTGACGGCCGTAGTGATCGGCTTCGGCTTCGGCAAATAGCCAGTTAAGTGTGTCGGCCAGCATCGGTAGTTCGGCGAGCGGCAGCACGATCAGATCCGGCAACGACGCCGCCAGAGGGTTGTTCGCCCCGCCTGCGAACTCCAGGGAAGCGCATCGCAGCTGTGCCCCACCCTCCTCGTCGCCTATCAGATGATGACGGCTGGGTCTTGGCACAAAGATCAGGCTGGGCTGGGTCAGGCGCTGAACCGGCTTGCCCGAGATGGCCAGCCCCAGTTCTCCCTGTTGCAGCAGGTGCAGGTAGCCTCTCTGGACAGCACCGTACAACGGGCTCACGCCGCACAGCTCGCCGCTGTAGTACATATTGGCGCGTACACCGAACAGCGACAGTAACGTGGACAGGCGATCCATAGTGCTCACCTACTCTGGACGATCTGCAGCATAGTATCGAGTGTCTGCGTCCAATACGATGATGTTCCGGCGCATGATCTCTCCATACACAGCGCACAACGCGCTGCAGCTTCGGAGAGACATCATGACTACCTTCACAACTGGCAACAACACAGGTTCCGTCAGCCTGCTCAAGAAGGGCTTGGGCGACAAAGTGACCAGACTTGGAATCGGCGCGCTCTACTTTTCGATGACGGTGATTTACCTGTGGTTTGGCGGGATGAAATTCACAGGCTACGAAGCGAACGGGATTCATGGTTTTGTCAGCAACAGCCCATTGCTGTCCTGGATGTACAGCTTCATGAGCATTCAGGGTTTCTCGAACTTCCTGGGTGTGCTGGAAATCTCGGTGGGTGTGCTCGTCGCTGGCCGGCTGATCTCGCCTAAACTTTCCCTCTTGGGCGGGGTTATGTCAGCCGGGCTGTTCTTCACGACGCTGTCGTTCATGCTGACAACGCCGGGTGTGTTTGAGCCATCCCTGGGTTTCCCGGCCATCTCGGTAGTGCCCGGGCAGTTCCTGCTCAAAGACCTCGGCTTGTTGGCGGCTTCGATCTTTGTCGCGGGTACTTCGCTGACGGCGCTGGAAAAACAGGTGCAGTGAGTCTGCCTACTGCGCAAGCGCCAAAATCATAGGGCCTCCCGTGTCATGGGAAGGCCCTTTTTTGGTATTACGCTGGAGCGCCGATTTGAAGAAAAACGAGTTGCCTACAAAAATCTGCGCCACCTGCGGGCTACCGTTTACCTGGCGCAAGAAATGGGCACGCTGTTGGAACGAAGTGAAGTACTGCTCCGAGCGTTGCCGCCGCAGCAGGCCGTAGGGCGATTCACCTGACCGCCCCGCTGCGCTGCGCTGTCCTGAGCCGCCCCGGCGTCATGCCAAACTGTCTTGAAAACATCCGGGTGAAATGGGGCTGATCTGCGAACCCGCACTCCAGACCGACCTGGGAGATGGACAGATCCGTCTGCTCCAGCAGCTCCTTGGCCTGGGTCAGTCTTGCCATTTGCAGCCAGTCACGCGGGGGCTGCCCGGTGCTGTTCTTGAACGCACGGGAGAAATGGCTGCGTGACAACGAGCACTCCCGGGCGACGTCAGCAATCTGGATGCCGCCATCAAGGTTGTCCATCATCATCTTCTTGGCAGCTCTCTCCTGCCACGCGCTGAGTCTGGCCGGTTCACTGCCTGGCAGCAGGCGCCGCAGGTAACGGTCCAGCACGATCAGTTGCCCAGGGCTGAGCCGGGCGAAATCGATGCCTATGGATGCAGCGGCTTTTGCAACGCTCACATGGCTCATCGTGACCTCTGAAGTACTGGATGAGGTCTATTGTGCCGAGCATTGACTGGGCGCAACGGCTCGATCGGGCCGCTCATGTGCCCGTTTGGGCCATTCCTTCAGCGGGGCTTGCGAAGCTCGCTCGGGCTCAGGCCCAGATGGCGATGGAACAGGCGGGTCAGGTACGAGGGGGCCATCGCCACGCCGGCTGTGACAGGTGCTTATGGAAGAAATCCGACAGCGCCGTGATTTTCATCGAGCGTGTGCGTGCCGATGGCGTGACGAAGTACAAGCCGCCTTTGGTCATGCTCCACTGGGGGAGGACTCTCTCCAGGCGCCCATCGGCCAGGTACTGGCTGGCCATGAACTCCGGCAGTTCGGCAATGGCCAGGCCCTCGAGCAGTCCCGGGATCGCTGCTTCGGAATTGGTCATGCGCAGGGGGCCTTTGGGCTCGACGTCGGCCTCTTCGCCATTTTCATGGGTGAAGCGCCATAACTGGGAACGGGCGCGGTAGGCGTAGCTCAGGCATGGCCGGCTTGCCAGCTCCCGGGGGTGTTGGGGATGGCCGTGCTGCTCCAGATACTCAGGGGACGCCACCAGATACTGGGTGACCGAACAGAGCCGCCTGGCCACCAGGGATGAGTCTGGCAACGCGGCAATTCTCAAGGCGGCATCGAAGCCCTCGGCGATCAGGTCCACCGAGGCGTCGGACAGGTGCAGGTCGACCGAAAGCTCAGGGTAGCGGCGGATTAGGCTGGGCATCAGCGGCGCGACCCATCGCACCCCGAAAGCCATCGGCACCGCCAGGCGCACCAGCCCGCGGGGCTGCACTGACAACTCCATGGCCTGGCCTTCGACTGCTTCAGCCTGACGATAGATCTCACCGGCGCGGGCGGCCATGCTCTGGCCGAACTCGGTGAGTGACAACTGGCGCGAGGTGCGGTTGAGCAAGCGCCCGCCCAGCCGCTCTTCAAGCCGGGCCACGGCGCGTGAAACCGTCGGCACGGACACGCCCATCACCCTGGCTGCGGCAGCGAACGAGCCCTCCTCTGCCACCTTGGCGAACATCGCCAGCCCTTCGAAATCCGGAAGTCTGCTCATTTCATTTCTGCAACGATGAGTTTCAGACAATTCTATTTTGAAAAGACATGAGGGTCGATAGGATTCTCCCAACGCAACAACTTACTCAATCAGGAGAAACACCATGATCGGCAAACTTGAAGGCAAAATTGCAATCGTCACCGGCGGCACCAGCGGCATCGGCCTGGCCACTGCCAAACTCTTCGCCAGCGAAGGCGCTACCGTCTATATCACCGGCCGTCGTCAGGCAGAACTGGACGCTGCCGTCGCGCAGATCGGCAACGCCACCGGCGTACAAGTGGACTCCTCGAAAGTGGAACAGCTGAACGCCTTCTACGAGCGCGTCAAAGCCGAACAGGGCCGCATCGACGTGCTGTTCGCCAACGCTGGCGGCGGTTCGATGCTGCCTCTGGGCGAAATCACCGAAGCGCACTACTACGACACCTTCGACCGCAACGTCAAAGGCACGCTGTTCACCGTGCAGCAAGCATTGCCGCTGCTGGCCAAGAACGCTTCGGTGATCCTCACCGGTTCCACCGCCGCCAGCACCGGCACGCCGGCCTTCAGCGTCTATGCCGCCTCCAAGGCCGCGATCCGCTCGTTTGCCCGTAACTGGATTCTGGACCTCAAGGACCGCAACGTACGGGTCAACACCCTGAGCCCTGGCGCCACCCGCACGCCGGGCCTGGTCGACCTGGCAGGCCCCGATGCTGCCCAGCAGCAAGGCTTGCTCGATTACCTGGCTTCGCAGATCCCGCTGGGCCGTGTGGGCGAGCCTGAAGAAATCGCCAAGGCTGCGCTGTTCCTGGCCTCCAGTGATTCGAGCTTCGTCAACGGCAGCGAACTGTTCGCCGACGGCGGCCAGGCGCAAGTCTGACAGCCCTTGAAGCACCGGTAACCGACGATCCTGATTCACCAGAAGCTGCGATTTACCTCACAGCAGCTTCCAGGTGTAACTCAGGATCAGTCGGTTTTCGTTGATGTCGCTTCGGTAGTTCGAACGGGCCATGGCGTTGCGAACCCGCACGCCCAGCCCGCTCAACCAGCCGCTCTGAAACGCATAAGCGATGTCAAGGTCGCGTTCGCGATCCTTGCCTTCGAAGCCTGCGCCGGTATCGACACTATCCCCCGTGATGTAGCGCACTGTGGTCGTCAGGCCGGGAATACCCATGGCGGCAAAGTCGTAGTCGTACCGCGCCTGCCAGGAGCGCTCATCGGTGTAGGCGAATTCATAGGTGGGTACCTCGTTGCCCAGCGGCGTGATGTTGGCGAACACCCGAGGAAACGCCGAGTCTCCGTACATCGCCTGGTAACCGGCATAAAAGGTGTGGCCGCCTCGCCTGGCCGAGAGCAACGAGAAAAACGCCTGGTTATTGATTTTTCCGAGTTTCTGGCGGCCGTCTTCATGGGCGTCGTAGTAACCCAGGTTGGCACCCAACACCCAGTCGCCCACGGGTTGGCTGTGCTTGAAGCCGATGAAGTTCTGCGCGTAGATATCCTTCAACTGGCCGTGCCAGAAACTGACGCTGGTGCGGTTGTTGTTGAAGCTGTAGTCGACTCCCAGGTAATTGAAGGCATCGCTGTCGGCCTTGCGCTGTGGGACATGGCCCAGCATGGCGATCATTTTCTCATCGCCGGCCTCATTGCGCAGGTGGGTGGTGCTCAGGTGCCCGGCCTGCACGGTCAGGCCGCTGATCTCACTGGAGCTGATGCTCGCGCCCTGGTAGCTCGGCGGCAGCAGGCGAATATCACTGAAGGCGAGTACAGGAATGTTGGGTTGAAGCTCGCCGACTTTCAGTTCGGTCTTCGAGACTTTCGCCTTGAAGGTCAGCCCCAGGCGGCTGTATTCGTCCGGCGCGCGGCCATCGTCCTTGACCGGCAACAGGCCGGTGTTGACCCGATCCGGGCTGCTGTCGAGCTTGAGCCCCAGCGTGCCCAGTGCATCGACGCCAAAACCAATGGGGCCAGGCGTGTAGCCGGACTTGAAATTCAGGATAAAGCCCTGCGCCCACTCCTCGGCGCGGGATTGTTGGCTTGCGCCGACAATGTCCGAATAGTCGCGGCTGAAGTAGTAATTGCGCGCTTGCAGGGTCGCGGTCGAACCCTCGATAAAACCTGCGTTTGCACCCGGGTCGGCAGCCGATGCCGCCAGAGGAACGCCCAGGAGTGATAGCCAGAAACGCTGAGTGGTCTGCTGATTCATTTCGTCGCTCTTAATTATTGTTATCGACAACCCGGCGCCTGGGCGCGCGGGTTTTGCTGCGTGGTGTCAGGCCTGGGCAGGTGGCGTGGGTGCTGGAAGCTGGCCACCACGGCGCTCGTTGAGGGCGAACGCGGTCATCGCCAGTGCGGCGATCGCGCCCGGCACGGCGAAGGCCAGGAAGTTGAGTTGCAGGGGCAGATCGATCCCCATCAGCGCGCCGCCCAGCATGGGGCCGGCAATCGCGCCATTGCGGCCAACGCCTGAGGCCCAGCCAAGGCCGGTGGACCTGATGTGCAGGCCGTAGAGCTGCGCGGTGGCGGCATACAGCAGTATTTGCGTGCCGATGGTGGTGGCCCCGGCGACAAAGATCAGCAGGTACAGCACCGGCATCGGACTGTTGATGCCCAGCAGGCTGATGGACAGCGCAGCCGCCAGAAAGAAACCGATGGTGACCCTGACCAGATTCAGGCGATCCCCCAACCAGCCCCCGAGAATGGCACCCGCCATGCCGCCCAGGTTCAGCGCCACCAGGAACGACAGGCTTGAACCCAGGCTGTAACCCGCGCCGGCCATCAGCTTGGGCAACCAGGAACTGAGTGCGTAGACCATCAGCAGGCAGCAGAAGAATGCGACCCAGATCGACAGGGTCCGGACCGCCAGGCCTGCCCGGAACAAGGCCATGGCCGAGGCACCTTTGCCTTGCGGGTCGCTGATTTGAAGTCTGTCTTCGGGGTTGATTTCACTGTCCGGTGCCAGGCGCATCAAGAGTTTGCGCGCCTGTTCGACACGGCCCTGGCGGATCAGAAAACCGATGGACTCGGGAAGCAAAAGAAGAATCGCCGGCAGCAGCAACAAGGGCAGCGTGGCGGCAAAGAACATCGATTGCCAGCCAAAGCGCGGCAGCATGACAATGCCGACCCCGGCCGAGAGCATGCCACCCAATGAATAGCCGCTGAACATCAGGGCCACCAGGGTGCTGCGCATCCGCTTGGGCGCGTATTCATTCATCAACGCCACGGCGTTGGGCATCAGCCCGCCGCAACCAAGCCCGGCAATGAAACGGCACATGCCGAACTCGCTGGGTGAGGTGGCGAAGCCATTGACCACCGTTGCCGCGCTGAACAGTGCAAAGCAGATGGCGATGCCCTTCTTGCGGCCGATCCTGTCGGCCAGGCTGCCGAACACCAGGGCACCGAACATCATGCCGAACAGCGCGTAGCTCCCCAGTGCGCCGGCCTGCAGCGGGGTCAGCCCCCACTCTTTCATGATGACCGGCAGTACCACGCCATAGATGAACAGGTCATAGCCGTCGAAAATCAACAGCAAGGCGCACAGGCCCATGACCATCCCGTGAAAGCGCCCGAAACGGGCGCCGTCGACAATCGCATGAACGTCGATGATTCGCATGGCATTACTCTCATTGTTATTTTTGTGTGTGAGATCCGCAGATAAAACCGATGCATCCAGTCAGCCCAAATCGCCGCCTCCCACCGGCAGGGTCACGCCAGTGATGTACGAAGCCTCGTCCGAGGCCAGGAACAGGATCGCGCCCGCCTGCTCATCGATGGTCCCGTAGCGCTTCATCAGGCTGCTGTCGAGGGTCTGGTCGATGATCTGCTGGTACCACAGCTGCTCCTGCTCGCTTTGTGGCTGGCTGTTGCGCGGTATGCGCCGCGGCGGTGCTTCGGTGCCTCCGGGTGCGGTGGCGTTGACCCGAATCCCGCGCCCGGCCGTTTCCAGCGCCAGGCAGGCGGTCAGGGCATTCACTCCGCCTTTCGCGGCACCGTAGGGCACGCGGTTGAGGCTGCGGGTGGCAATCGACGACACGTTGACGATGGCGCCGTTGCCTTGCGCGAGCATGTACGGCAAGACGCTGTGGCAGCACCACAGGGTCGGGAACAGGGAGCGGCGCACTTCGGCTTCGATCTCGCTTTCGGCGTAATGCTCGAAGGGCTTGGCCCAGATGGTGCCGCCGACGTTGTTGACCAGAATGTCGATGCGCCCGAACTGCTCGTTCGCGGTGGCCATGACCCGGGCGCATTCGGCATGCTGCTCAAGGTCGGCGGTCATGGTCAGGGCGCGCTCATGGGCGATCTCGTGCACCAGCTCCGAGCGATCGACCGCGACCAGCAAGGCGCCCTCCTCCAGCAAACGTTCGGCGACACGCCGGCCGATGCCCTGGGCTGCGCCGGTCACCAGCGCCACCTTGTGCTTGAAACGTGGGTTCATTGGACTGTCCTCAGGCCGCGTTGCCGGTGACGATTGCGTTGGGGGTGAACTTCTCGTAGTGGAAGCTGGCAGGCGTGACGCCCTGATCCTTGAAGTGCTTGCGCACGGCATCCACCATCGGCGGCGGCCCGCACAGGTACACATCGACGTCGCCGTCATTGAGCACGTCGGTCGCCATGTGCTGCGTGACGTAGCCTTGCTGCGGGTGAAGGGTTGCGGGGTCGGCCACGCAGGTCACGAAACTGAAGTTGGGCAGGCGCGCGGCGAAGGCTTGCAGCGCCTCGACCATCACCAGGTCCTGGTCGCGGGTCACGCCGTAGATCAGCGATACCTGCTGGGTGTCGTTGCGCTCGGCGAGCACTTCAAGCATCGACAGGAATGGCGCAAGCCCGGTGCCCCCGGCCAGAAACAGCAGCGGGCGTTTCACTTCACGCAGGTAGAAGCTGCCCAGAGGACCGGTCATGCTGACCTGCTCCGCCAACTGCGCGCGTTCCAGCCAGCCGCTCATCAATCCGCCCGGCACGTGCTTTATCAGGAAGCTGGCGCGGGTCTCGCCTGGGCGGCTGCTGAAGGAATAGGAGCGGGTTTGCCCGCTGCCGGGCACCTCGATGTTGACGTATTGCCCCGGCAGGAACACTGGCGCCTGGTCCAGATCGAAACTGATCTCAAGCGCTGCATCGGCGTGTCGGGTAATGCTCGTGACCGTGGCGGCGAAGCGGCTGGTGCCGGTCTTGCAGGTGCTGGACGGCACCGGTACGGCGATCACGCAATCGGATTGCGGCACCATCTGGCAGGTGAGCACTTGCCCTTGCCGGGCTTCGTCTTCGCTGAGCGCGTCTTCGATGTAGTCGTCACCCAGGTCATAGGCACCGGTTTCGCAGCGGCACTTGCAGGTGCCGCAGACGCCGTCGGAGCAGTCCATCGGCAGGTTGATGCGCTGGCGGAAGGCGGCGTCGAGCACCTTCTCGCCGGGCTTGCAGTCGATGAAGCGGGTCACGCCGTCTTCGAAGTTGAGGGCGATGGAGTACGTCATGGGGCTGTCCTCAGATGTGATAGATGTCGATGACCTGATGGATGTAATCGTTCTTGAGCACGACCTTCTTGCGCGTGATGAGCGGTGTGTTCCCGCTGATATCCAGGCGGTAGAAGGAGGTGCCAAAGTAACTGTCCGTGGTCTTGTAGCGGTGGCTGAGGGTGTGCCAGTTGAAACGTACGTCCATGTGCCCGGCGTCTTCGCCCAGCACTTCGATGTTGGCCACGAAATGCGCGGTGCGCGGCTCGGGGGTGCTGGCGCTGGAGCGTTCGGTCTTGATCCGGAACACCCGGTCTTCCAGGCCGTCCCGGGACGGGTAGTAGATCAGCGAGATTTCGCTTTGCGGATCTTCGGTCAGCGTGTCCTGGTCGTCCCAGGCCGGCATCCAGAACTCGACCTTGGGCGAGTAGCATTCGAGCCATTCGTCCCACTGGCGGTCATCGAGCAAGCGGGCTTCGCGGTAGAGAAACGCCAGCAGGCTTTCGCGGGAAAGGCTTTCACGAGGAGTGCTCATGGGCGGGCCTCCTTGTCGGTTGCAATCAGCGTCTGCTGTTCGAGCTCCAGGGCTTTTTGCAGGCTGGCGGCCCAGTGCGCGTGTTGCTTGACGAACAGGCCTTCGTCTTCGGTCTTCACGCCGCTGAGCTGCGGGTTCATGCCCATGGCCCGGGCGTTGTCGTCGGCGCCTTCGATCCATTGGGTGGCGCCGCGGCTGAGGTCGTTCCACAGCGTGGTCGCGCCTTGATAGCCGGTCTGGCAGGCGCGGAATTCTTCCAGGTCATCGGGGGTGCCCATGCCGCTGACGTTGAAAAAGTCCTCGTATTGGCGAATGCGGGTCGCGCGCTCCTCCGCGCTTTCGCCCTTGGGTGCCATGCAGTAGATGGTCACTTCCGTCTGGTTCACCGAGATCGGCCGAACCACGCGGATCTGCGTCGAGAACTGATCCATCAGGTAAACGTTGGGGTACAGGCACAGGTTGCGCGTCTGATCGACGATGAAGTCCGCACGCTCCTGCCCCAGACGTTCTGCCAGCGCGGCGCGGTGGGCGTGGACCGGGCGCACTTCGGGGTTGAGCAGCCGGGTCCAGAGCAGGATGTGACCATGTTCGTACGCATAGACGCCGCCCAGGCTTTTCGACCAGCCGTTGGCGTCGACGGTGCGCGTGCCTTCGGCCTCGTAGTTGCGACGGCCCATGGTCGCCGAGTAGTTCCAGTGCACGGAGCTGACGTGATAGCCGTCGGCGCCGTTTTCGATCTGCAGCTTCCAGTTGCCGTCGTAGATGTAGGACGAACTGCCGCGCAGCACTTCCAGGCCCTCGGGCGCCTGATCGACCATCTGGTCAATGATGACTCGGGTTTCCCCCAGGTAATCGCTCAGTTCAGGCACGGCGTCACTCAGGCTACCGAACAGGAAACCGCGGTAGTTCTCAAACCGCGCCAGGCGCTTGAGGTCATGGGAACCGTCGCAATCGAAACTGTCGGGGTAGGCGCCGGTCTTGGCGTCCTTGACCTTGAGCAGCTTGCCGGCGTTGCTGAATGTCCAGCCGTGGAACGGGCAGGTAAAGGAGCCTTTGTTGCCTTGCTTACGGCGGCACAGCATCGCGCCGCGGTGGGCGCAGGCGTTGACCAGGCCGTGCAGGGTGCCCTGCTTGTCGCGGGTGATGACCACCGGCTGGCGGCCGATGTAGGTGGTGAAGTAGTCGTTGATCGCGGGGATCTGGCTTTCATGGGCCAGATACACCCAGCCACCTTCGAAGATGTGTTTGATTTCCAGCGCGAACAGCTCAGGGTCGGTGAAGATGTCGCGGCGGCAGCGAAAGACGCCAGTGGCGGGGTCATCCTGGACCGATTCACTGAGTTGACGGGCAAGGCGGTCGAGAGTGTTGGACATGGGGCGGGCCCTCCGTTGTTCTTTTATCAGGCCCCCTCACCCTATTCCCTTGCCCCCGCCGTCAATATCCGCCTACTGCAAATCGCTATCCACCCAGCGCAATCGGCTGGCGCTGGCGACGCCAGGTCCGCGACGGCAGCTCGCCAAAACGCTTGCGGTACGCCTCCGAGAAGCGTCCCAAATGCACAAACCCGTGATCCAGCGCCACCTCCGTCACGCTGCGCGCCCCCTGTTTCTGCAGCTCGGCATGCACCCGCTCAAGCTTGCGCTGGCGCGTGTAGTCACGTGGCGACAGGCCCACATTGCGCTCGAACATCAAGTACAACGACCGCTCGCTGACCCGCGACACCGCCATCAACTGCTCCACGCTGATGTCTTCGGTCAGGTGCGCCTCGATGAACTGGCGCACCGCCTCAAAGCCGCTGCCCTCCTCCTGCCGGGGAATGACCCGCAGCACATTGCTGGCCAGCAGTGCCAACAGCTTCTTGGCAACGATGCGCTCGTACAGCGTCTGTACTTCCAGGTCTGCGGCGTTCTCCGCTTCATGGCAGATCAGCCCCAGCAACTGCGCGAATCCGTTCATGTCGTCCAGGTGCTGTCGCTCGGCAACGAAGCGAATGCCCTGATCGGGCAGCGCCCAGTGCTGCTCAAGGCAGGCGTTCTCGAACAACCTGACCGGTAGCTTCACGATGAATTTCTCGCAGTCGGCCGAATACGTCAGGTCCACCGGATCGTCGGGGTTGATGAGCAGCACTTCGCCTGCGCCAAATATCTGCTCCTTGCCGCGAGACGCCGAGCGGCAATGGCCTTGCAGCAGGATCTGCAGGTGATAGATCGTCTCCAGCGCCGTGGACGTGACCTGCACCGGCGCGCCATAGCTGATGCGGCACAGGTCCAGGCTGGAAAACGTCCGGTGGCTGATGCTGGCCTGCGGGCGCCCCTTGGGCGGCAGGCGGATGCAGTGGTTGCCCACGTGCTGGTTCACGTATTCGGACACGGCATAGGCATCGGCACGGTCGAAAATCTGACTGCGCTCACTCAATAACACGGTCATGTCTTGCCTCTCTTGTTGTTGTATTCAAGGCCGCAACAAACCACAAAGCCCCCGCCAGCGTGCGCTGCGAAGGCTGTGGTATCAAGCCATGGGCGGCATCAGGCTTCGAGCGCCCTCACCCGCTCGCGGCGCGTCTGGTCCTCGGGCGCGGCGGTGGGTTGCAGCACGAAGTCGAAATCGATGTCTGCCCGCGGGCCTTTGGCGTCTTCGCTGAAGTGAATCTCAGCGATCAGCTCGTCTCGGGTGGCGTAGGCGAAATCGTCGTGCAGGTACTTGTCGCCGGCCAGGTTGATCTGGGTGGTCAGATGACGATGGCCCGGTGCCGAAATGAAGAAATGAATGTGCGCCGGACGCTGTCCGTGACGCCCCAGTTGATCGAGCAGTTGCTGGGTCGGGCCGTCTGGCGGGCAGCCGTAGCCCGATGGCACGATGCTCTGGAAGCGGTAACGCCCTTCTGCGTCGGTGAGAATGCGGCGGCGCAGGTTGAACTCGGACTGCGACGGGTCGAAATAGGAATAGGTGCCGCCGGTATTGGCGTGCCACACGTCCACCACGGCGTTGGCCAGCGGCTGGCCTTCGGTGTCGCGCACCTGGCCGGTCATGTACAGCACCGTGCCTGGGTCCTGGCCATCGTCCAGCCGTGCAAAGTGCTCGGAAACCGGCGCACCGGCAACATACAGCGGGCCTTCGATGGTGCGTGGCGTGCCGCCTGTGTGACCGGCCTGGGCATCTTCGGCGTCCAGCAGCAGGTCCAGGTAGTGTTCCAGGCCCAAGCCCGCCACCAGCAGGCCGGCTTCCTGACGGCGGCCCAGATCATTCAGGTAATTGACCGCCTTCCAGAACTCTTCCGGGGTGATCTGCAGGTCCTCGATGATCTTGATCGAGTCATTGAGCACGCGATGGACGACGGCTTTCATCCGTTGATCGCCGCCGGGCTGGTCGAAACCTGCGGCCTGTTCGAAGAACTGCTGCACGTGGGCGGTCTGCGAGATACGAACGGTCATTTTTCTATCCTCATCACTTTTATTTGTCTTGTTGATGTCAGTGCGTTGATGCAGCAGGTTCAACGGTCGTCGGCATGGATGGACGATGGATGCCGACACATCGGGGTGACTTCGATGTCCATGTAGGGGTACAGCGGCAGTTGCATCAGCGTGTCATGCAGGGCCTGGTTGTCGGCTACATCGAAAATGCTGACGTTGGCGTACAGCCCGGCCAACCGCCACAGGTGGCGCCACACGCCTTCGCGTTGCAGGCGCTGGGCCAGTTCTTTTTCGTCAGCCTTGAGCTGCGCGGCTTTTTCAGCCGGCATGTCAGTCGGGAGTTTGACGGTCATGCGTACGTGGAAAAGCATGTCGGGTCCTCTGTCAGTAAGGGAGCAGGATCAGCGGCGGGTGAAGCGCGACAGGCGCTCTTCATCCAGTGCGATACCCAGGCCGGGGCTGGTTGGGATCATCAGCTGGAAGTCGCGATAAACCGGCGGTTCCACCAGGATGTCTTCGGTCAGCAGCAGCGGGCCAAACAGCTCGGTGTGCCACTCCAGTTTGTCCAGCGTGGCAAAGGCATGAGCCGCCGCCAAAGTGCCGACGCTGCCTTCGAGCATGGTGCCGCCATACAGGCCGATTCCGGCCGCTTCGGCAATCGCCGCCGTGCGCAGGACTGCCTTGGGGCCGCCGGTCTTGGCAATCTTCAGGGCAAAGATCGACGCCGCGCCCATCTGCGCCAGGGCGAAGCTGTCCTGCACCGACTCGATGGCCTCGTCTGCCATCAGCGGAATCGGACTGTGGGCACTCAAGCGCACCATACCTGCACGGTCATGGCGCGACAGCGGCTGCTCGACCAGTTCGACGCCGGCATCGGCCAGCAGACGGCAGGCACGCACGGCCACCGCTTCGCTCCAGGCCTGGTTGATGTCGACCCGCACGCTGGCCCGGTCACCCAGGGAGCGCTTGATTGCCGCGACATGGGCGATGTCCCGTGCAGGGTCACCGGCGCCGATCTTCAGTTTGAAATGACGGTGGCGACGAATATCGAGCATGCGCTCGGCTTCTTCGATGTCTTTGCCGGTATCACCGCTGGCCAGTGTCCAAGCCACTTCGACGCCGTCGCGAACCCGACCGCCCAGCAATTCGGCAACAGGCAAGCCGAGACGCTTGCCCTGGGCATCGAGCAGCGCGGTTTCCACGGCAGAACGGGCGAAGGTATTGCCCCGTATGCCCCGGTCGACCCGTTGCATGGCGGCGTTGAGGTTGGTGGCGTCATGGCCGATCAGCAGCGGTGCGAACCATTTCTCAAGGTTCACCTTGATGCTTTCGGGGCTTTCCCCTGCGTAGGCCAGCCCGCCGATGGTGGTGGCTTCGCCGATGCCGATGATGCCGTCGCTGCACAGGACTTGCAGGATCACCAGCGTCTGGCCGTGCATGGTGTGCATCGCCAGCTTGTGCGGGCGGATGGTGGGCAGATCGACGATCTGGATATCGAAACGTTCGATGGTGATGGCAGTCATGGGCTTTCCGTCTGCTTTGTGTTTGTTCTTGGGTGCAGATTGACGCCCAGGCTTGCCACCGTCCAATATTGAATAGGTCTCGCTTAATACCTTGGAGGTATCGTGGAGCTTCGACATTTGCGTTATTTCCGGGTGCTCGCCCAAACCCTGAACTTCACCCGCGCTGCCGAACAACTGAACATCGCCCAGCCGCCGCTGAGCCGTCAGATCCAGCAACTGGAGGATGAACTGGGCGTCGCGCTGATCGAGCGAACGCGACCTTTGCGGTTGACTGAGGCGGGGCGTTTCTTTCACGAGCATTCAAGCCAGTTGCTCGAACAACTGGCGCGCATCGGCGATGACACCCGGCGTGTCGCGGCTGGCGAGAAGCGCTGGCTGGGGATAGGGTTCGCGCCGTCGACGCTGTATGGCGCCCTGCCCGAGCTGATCCGTCGGCTGCGCAATCTGGGGGATGTGGAGCTAGGGCTGTCGGAGCTGATTACCCTGCAACAGCTTGAGGCGCTAAAAAGCGGGCGGATCGATGTCGGTTTCGGCCGGATCGTGTTTGACGACCCGGCCATCACCCAGGAAATCCTGCGTGAGGATCCGCTGGTCGCCGCGCTCCCCGCCGGGCACCCGCTACTTGATGGGCCTGTGACCCTGGCGCAACTGGCCGCCGAACCCTTCGTGCTGTATCCGGGCAGCCCGCGCCCCAGCTATGCCGATCATGTGCTGGGCATCTTTGCCGCCCAGGGTTTGCGCATCCGCGTGGCGCAAACCGTCAACGAACTGCAGACCGCCATTGGCCTGGTGGCCGCAGGCATCGGTATTACCCTGGTGCCAGCCTCGGTCCAGCGCCTGCACCGCGACGACATCGGCTACACCCGCTTGCTCGACAGCAGCGCCACCTCGCCGATTGTCGTGAGTTACCGTGCCGGGGACGTGTCGCCGGTGCTCAGGCAGTGCCTGGACCTTCTGGACAGAAAATAGACCGAGCGTCTGGAACGGTTTATTGAATCGACAAACCGGCATCCACCACAAAGTTCTGCCCGGTGCAGCCACGGCTGTCGTCACTGGCCAAAAACAGCGCCATGCGCGCGCAGTCGCTGGCATCCAGGCGGAACTTGAGCATCTGCTGGTCGATGAACGACTGGCTCGCGGCCTGCAACCCTGCCGGATCGTTGGACCACATCGCGTCTTGCCGTTCGGTACGGATCGCGCCCGGCACCAGGCTGTTGACCCGAATGCCCTTGTCACCCAGTTCCCGCGCCAGGGTGCGGGTCATGCCATTGAGCGCGGCCTTGGCCGTGGTGTAGCAGACCATGCCCGGCCGGCCGCGCATCCACGAAATCGAGCCCATGTTGATGATGACGCCACTGCCACGGCGCGCCATGCCGGGTGCAACTGCTTGTGCTGCGAAAAAGGCGTGGCGCAGGTTGGTCTGCATGCGTTCGTCCCAGTATTCGACGCTGACGTCCTGAATGGCGTGGCGGTCGTCCCGTGCTGCGTTGTTGATCAGCACGTCGATAGCGCCCCAGCGATCCTCTACGGCCTGGATGCAGGCCTTGAGCCGGTCGATGTCGCGAACGTCACAGGGCGCGAAGAACACCCGAGCCGGGTCCAGCGATGCCGCCAGGTCCGCGCCGCCGGTCTCGTCCAGGTCCAGGAACGCGACCCGCGCGCCCTGCTCATGAAAGGCTTCGACAAAGGCTGCGCCAATCCCCGAGGCTCCGCCGCTGATAAGAATGACCTTGCCGCCCAGCGACGGGTAACGGGTGTCAGTGTGTTGCGTCATGACGATGTCCTTGCCAGAAAGTATTGAGGTTCAACCCAGGAACAGCGGCTCGGGGCAACCGGCCACGCCCACTTGCACGCTGAAGACACACCCCGACAGCGGCCAAGTGGCCAGCTCCTCGGCAGTGCGATTTTCCCGGGAGCTGGTGATGTAGAGGGTGCGCAGCTCCGGCCCGCCGAGCGCGACCATGGTAGGCCAGCGCGTGGGCACGCGGATTTCGTCCAGTTGCGTGCCGTCCGGTGCCAGGCGCAGGATGCGGCCGCCATCGAACTGGGCGCTCCAGTAGCAGCCTTCACTGTCGAATGCGCCGCCGTCGGGCCGTCCACCGCTGCCACGCTCGAAATGGCGCACCAGTTGCCGAGGTCCGGGCTGACCATTGGCGTCCAGCGGGTATCGGTAGAGCACGTGGTTGGGCGTGTCGCTGTGATAGGCCCAGGCGCGATCCGGGCTGAAGGCCAGGCCGTTGGACACCATCACGTCGTCGGCCATGACCTGCGCGTTCAAATGCTCATCCACGCGCATCAGCACGCCGCCGTTGCGATCCCGTGGCTGCCAGATGGTGCCCGCCCAGAACCGCCCCCAGGGATCGACCCGGCCATCGTTGAAGCGGCTGTTTTCCACACCGCCGGGATTGTCGGCGAGTTTTGCACCCAGCACGCCCTGCTCGTCGAGCAGGTAGATGCCGCTGCGCAGGGCCACGATGAAGCCGCCACTGCGGCGAAGCCCGTAGCAGCCCAGGTCTTCGGGTAGGCTGAGGCTGGTCACCGCGCCGGTCGCAGGCTCGAGGCGATGCAACTGCCGGCCCAGAATGTCGGTCCAGTACAGTACCTGTTCGCGCTCCGACCACACCGGGCACTCTCCCAGTTCGCTGGTGCGCGTGACCACGCAATTGACGGTGTAACTCATGCTCTTGCTCCCGCTGCAAGCTGCCTGACGTTCATGCGCAGGCGGCGTTCGATCTGTTCACCACCTGCGAGCATGACGATGCCGTTCGCCTCGGGCGACGGTGAATTGATCGCGTTGTTCAAATGGCTGACTGGCTCGACCGCGATAAAGTCCTGCGGTTGGGGTGGCGTGAAGACCACCAGATGGTTCAGCCCAGGCCCCGCGTCCATGTGCAGTTCCAGCCCCGATTGCGGCCAGAAGACACGCGCCTGCCCTCCCCACCCCTCGAAGCAATTGTCCAGCCCCACGTAGCCCGCTGCACGCTGCTGCGCGAACTGCCATGGCGGCGGCACTGTCACGCGCTCGGCAGGCAGCGCCTGATGATCGTTGAGCCATACCGCAGCGGCATCGAATTGCAGCTCGATGCCCTCAAACCTTGGGAAATACGGGTGCCAGCCCAGTCCGGCGGGCATGGTGTGTGGGCTGTCATTGCGCAGGCTCAAGACCAGCGACAGCCCCTCTTCGTCCAGGCTCAGTGTTTGCTCGGCCTGGAACGCGAAAGGCCAATGCTCGTCCGGAACATGGGTAAGACGCATCAGGCAACGCGCCGGCGATTGCTCGACCACCTCCCACGGACGTTGCCAGCCCACCCCGTGAATCGAGTGCGGATGATCGCCAAAGTTGCGCGCCAGCTCATGGGAACGACCGTCTATGTCCATCCGCCCCCAGGCGATCCGGTTGGAGTACGGCACCAACGGATAGCATGCAGTGCGGCGTACCGTTGGCGTACGGTCCCAAGGCCGCAGCAGGTCTGCCTGGCAATGGCCCAGAAAGGCCAGTGCGCCGCCCAGTTCGGGCAGCACGCCGAGGTGCAGATCACCGCTGTCGAGTTCAAGAATGTCCATGCATGGCCTTCAAAATCAGAATCCCCAGCGAATGCCCACCGTCATCGCCCACGGATCGTAGCCCTTGGGCACGCTCGGATAGCTTTCGCTGAGCAGCGCAAAGCCCTGGGCCGAGTCACCGTTGTTGACGATGTGCGAGACGTAGGTATAGAGCTGGGTGTCGCTGTTGAGTGAGTACAGATACCCGGCGTGTGTCGCCCAGGCGCGTGCGCCCTCAGCTTCGATGCGGTGCGACACCCCCAGCGTCACATCTCCGGGCCCGAAGGTGATGCGCGCATTGACCATCTGCGCCGAGGCGAACCAGCGGGCATCGGTGTCGCGATCGGAATAGATGTAGTTGGCGCCCCACAGTACCTTGCCCAGCCGGTAGGTGCCGGTGATGACATGGGTGTTCTGGGTGTAGGTTTCGCCGGTGGTCAGCGACGGCATCGAGTCGTGGCGGTTGAAGCCGTAGCCCAGCCGGGTGTCGCCATCCCGATAGCGCAGGTTGAAACCACTGGTGCGATTCTCCTTGGGCCCGTTTTCAATATCGGAATTGCCATAGGAGTAGCCAAGCTCGGTGGAGAAGCCTGCCACCTCCGGCGAGCGATAGCGCACGGTGGTGTCGTAGAAGCCGCCGGTGCCGCTCTTGCCCAGGGTCGTGGTGTGCTCCAGGCTCATGATCGACGCCATGTTCGACAAGCCGTACAGCGCAACGTCCGAATCGAGGAACACCCAGTAGATGGGCATGTACAGGCTGCCGACATCCACCGACCCGAACGGCCCGGTTACGCCTGCGCCATAGCCGCGGTTGGTGGAGATCTTGCCTTCGTTATAGCCTGTGCGCCAGATGTTGCGCAGCACCAGGCCGCGCTCGCCGAACGCCCGCAGGCCATAGCCCGAGTCACCCAGCTTGTAGTCGATCTTCACGCCAACGCGGGAGGCCTGCAGGTTGCCGTCCGACACCATGCCGTGTGCGGGATGATCATCGGTGAACTTGCCGGTCTGCAGCGACAGATCGAGGATGCCGTAGGGGTTGACCTGCCAGTTGCCTTCCTTGAAGACCAACGGTTGCGCCTGGGTGGCCGAGCAAAGCCCGGCAGACAGTGCAAAAGCAGCAAAGCAGTGATTTTTCTTGTTATGCATGTTCACTTACTCGGATAACGCAGGTGTCGGTGTTTCCTGGGCGCGAACGGGCCCGACGCCTTCTCTTTGGAAGGCGCACGAATGCGTGCGCACAGCGGTGGGAATCAACTCATGAGGCGTTGCGGCCCAGCGCTTCGAAGCGCTCTTGCCAGGCGCTGCCGACGCGGATGAACACCGGCGGTTGCCCCAGTGGCGCGGCGACACGGACCCGCTGGCCACCCTCGAAGCGCTCGGCGCTCCACAGGTGTTGCCACTGATCGCCCTGGGGCAGGTACGCCGACCATTCCCGCTGACCTTCGGCATGCACCGGGGCCACCAGCAGGTCGCGACCGTACAGGTACTGGTCCTGGATGGCGTAGGTGTCCGGGTCGTTTTCGTAGTGCAGGAACAACGGACGTTGCAACGGCAGCCCGGTGGCCTGCGCCTCCTCGACCAGGCTTTGCAGGTACGGCCGCAGGGCCACGTACAGGCGGGTCATGCGGGCGAAATGCGCGTAGGTTTCGTCGTGGTCCCAGAACTGCAGGTTCTGGTCAGGACGATTGCCCTCATGGGTGCGCATCACCGGTGTAAACGCCGCCATTTCGGCCCAGCGCTGGAACAGCTCGGCAGTGCGGCAGTTGCCATAGAGGCTGGTGTAGCCGCCGATGTCGCTGTGGTGATAGGCATTGCCCAGCAGCCCCGATGACAAGGCGCCACAGATCACCGTCTGCAAGCCGTCGTGGCGGCTGAAGTCCACCGACTGATCCCCGGCCCAAAGCAACGGGCAGTGACGCTGCACGCCGCTGTAGCCGGCGCGCATGAAGAACAGCGCATCGCCGGTCTTGCCGGCAGCTTCGATGGCCCGCGCATTGACCTCGGCCCAGCGCACCGGCCAGGCGTTGTGTTCCAGCATCGGGTCAGCATCGCCAGCCAGTTTAAGGTCGATGGGCAGGTACTCGCCGAAGTCCGCCATCCAGCCGGACAGCCCCTTGTCGAGCATCTCGCGACGCAGGATGCGCTCTTCGAACCACTGCGCCGCCGCAGGTAGCGTGAAATCGACCACGCCGCAGAGGAACTCGCCGAAGTCCACCAGATAGGTTCCGCCTTCGACGCGGGTTGCCAGGTAACCGGCTTCCTGGGCTTCGAGAAACAGCGGGCCGTCGTTGCACAGGTACGGGTTGACGTAGCCCATGAAGCGAATGCCCTGAGCCTGCAGTTTGTCGACCCAGGCCGCGTGATCGGGGTAGCGCGCGGCATTCCACTGCCAGTCCCAGAACAGGCGCTTGCCGAATGAGGTGATGCGCAGCCCTTCCCAGTCCTCGCACCACAGGGCGCTGACGGCAACGCCCTTGTGCAACGCATCGTCCAGACGGGCCTGGGCGTGTTCAAGACCGTTTTTCAGGCCCAGGATCGCACCCTGCATCACCCATTCCGGCAGGCGCGGTTGGCGCCCGAAATGGCTCGACACCTGGTCCACCAGATCCGGGAAGGTGTCCCCCAGCATGAATTCGAACGCCTCGGGCACGGCCCAGAATTGCAGTTCGTGAAAATCGTCGTGGCGGAAATCGAAATCCGCGTAGGCGGTGGTGACCGCATGCAGGCAATAGCGCTGCGACGAGATGTAGGTCGGCTGCGGGTAGTTGGTGTGGTAGTAGTCCCCGCCCGCGTTGGCTTCATTGTCGGCCTGCAGGGTCAGCCAGGTCGACTTGTCGCGGCCGACGCCCGGCTCCGATGTCCACAGCGGGAAATGCCGGCCGCGCAGGTCGAAATACGACATCTGCTCGCCGCAGCCCCATACGTGTTCATCGGCCAGTGCCGGTACGCGCAACCAGAAGCGGTTGATGCCGCTATCGACCTGGGTCGGCACCAGGCGCAACAGGTTGCCTTGGACTTCGAGGTTCAGGCTGAGCATCACCGGGCCGTCGGCCCAGACCCGGAAATCCAGGCGATTGGCTGCGGTGTCCAGCCATGCGTGGCGCAGGGCGATGCGCTCCTGCACGTAATCGGTGATGGAGAAGTTGCCGCGCTGCATGCTGATGCTGGCATCGCCATGGCCGATGAAAATCGCAGGGTTGGCCTGGCTGTGACGCAGCAGCACGCGGCCGCCGACCATCAGCTGAACTTCATCGCCAATCTGTTGAAAGCCTGCCTGGGCGAGAGAATTGAACGCTGTCATCAAGAATGTGCCTCGCAGGTTGTCAGAGCGGACTTGTTGGCCAGTTCACGTCGGTTCCAGCGACGGCGGCTGACGCTTGCAGCCACCAATGCCAGAGCCCAGACCGCGGCCATCAGCGGTCCGTACCAAGGGCTTGGGCCTGTGGCGCTGGCCACACCCAGTCCGGAAAATGTCAGGTAGATCGACACCAGGGCCGCCAGCAGGAAGATGCTGAAGCTGCCGGCGTGTCGCCAAGGGGTCAGGTCCATGGTGCGGGTCGCGACCTGGACCACGTAAGGTTCGGCGCGGGCGAAACGCTTGCGCAGCGCGATCAGGATCAGCATTTCGATGGCGAACATGATGCCCATCACGTGGATGAAGCTGATGCCAAAGCGTGTGTCGATCTTGAAGCCCAGCACGAATACCGCGTAGCAGAAAGCATGCAGGCCCAGTACCAGCTTGGCCGGGAACGCGCCGCCTCGGGCATTGAAGAAACCGAACAGCATGATCGCGATGATCGGCATGTTGAAGAACCCGGTGAAGCGGCGCAGCACCGCATAAATGCCTTCCGGTGCGTACATCAGCATCGGTGCGACCACCAGTGACACCAGCGCGGCGATGATGCTGACCCGCTTGCCGAAGCGCACCAATGCCTGGTCATCGGCCAGTGGGCGCAGGGCCTTGTAGAAGTCGTAGGTCAGAAGCGTCGCGGTGCCGTTGATGATCGCGTTGAAGTGGCTCATCACCGTGCCGAAGATCACCGCCACGAAGAAGCCTTTCATCGACCAGGGCATCAATGCCGAGACCAGTGCTGGGTAGGCAAGGTCCGAGTTGGCCAGCGGCTGGTCGCGGAACAGGTGCCAGGCAATGACGCCGGGCATCAGCATCGCCAGCGGCACCAGCAACTTCAGGCAACCGGACAGCAACACGCCCTTCTGCCCTTCGGCGAGGTTCTTGGCCGCCATACTTTTCTGCACGATGGCCTGGTTGGTGCACCAGTAGAACAGGTTGGCGAAGATCATCCCGGTGAACAGCGCACCGAACGGCACCTTGTCCTGCGGACCGCCAATGGCGTTCAGCTTCTCGGGGGTGTCATGCATGATGGTCTGTGCGCCGGACAGTACGTCGCCGTTGCCCAGGGTCCACAGGCCAATGACCGGAATCAGCACCACGACGACCAGCAAACCGACGCCGTTGATGGTGTCTGACACCGCTACGGCGCGCAGGCCGCCCAGTACCGCGTAGGCCGCGCCAATCACACCGGTGCTGACGATCAGCAACGAGATGGTCGCCGGATACGACCAGCCGAGGATGGTCTGCAAATCGAAGATCTGGTTGAAGGTGATCGCCCCCAGGTACAGCGACGCGGGGTTGAGTACCAGGGTGTAGGTCGCCACCATCAGGCCGCTGACCACGCGCCGGGTGGTCACGTCGTAGCGTTTTTCGATGAATTCCGGCAGCGTCGAAAACCCGCCCCGCAGGTAACGCGGAAGGAAGAACAGCGCCAGGGCGATGGTCGATACGGCGGCAGTCGCCTCCCAGGCCATGGAGCTTAAGTTGTGTGCATAGGAGTCGCCGTTGAGACCCACCAGCTGGTCGATGGACAGGTTGGTGAGCATCATGGAACCGGCGATGAACCAGCCATTGAGCCCGCCACTGGCCATGAAATAGCCGTGCGCGCCGACGTCCTTGGCCTTGCGGGTAAAGGACCAGGAAATGGCAGCGACGAGGCCGGTGAAAAACAGCATGCTGAGGAATGTAAAGAGGGACGTAGTCATTTTTATAGTTGTTCTCCAACGTGGGTTGGGGAGCAGCGCGGCAAAATCGCAGCGCTGCTAAATTTGTAGGGTGAGAATAAACCAAGCCAAATCGTAGCGCTACGATTTTTCATTCGTTTGGCGCGCATTTTTGTTCGCATTCGAATTTTCGAACATCCCGACGCTCACGATTGACTTGCACGCAAGCTGCTCTCATTCTCTTGAGCTTTTGCACCTGAGGTAGTAGATGAGCGACTTACCGGCCCCTGGGGCCAACCTCTCTCCTGGCCGTCGCAAGGGCAATCGCGTGACCATGGATGAAGTCGCCGAACGGGCCAAGGTGTCGCCCAGCACGGTTTCACTCTTCCTGCGTGACCCCGAAGCGGTGTCCAGCAAACGCGCCGAGCGTATCCGTCTGGCCATCGAGGAAACCGGCTACACCGTCAACCGCCTGGCAGGCGCCCTCGCCGCCTCCCACAGCCGGGCCGTCGCGGTCATCGTGCCGTCGATGATCAACGCCTTCTTTTCCGAAACCCTGCAAGCCATGCAGGACGTTTTCGAAGAGCGCGGCTACCAGTTGCTCATCAGCAACAGCAACTACGATCCCGAACGCGAGCTTGAACTGCTGCGTGCGCACCTGTCCTGGTCACCGGCCGCGCTGGTACTCACTGGCAGCCAGCATGAAGCTGCGCGCACCCTGCTGCAGGCCACCGGCATTCCCGTGGCGCAGATGTGGGAACTGGGCGACGCCCCGTTTCACCTGCAAGTGGGGTTCTTCCACGAGCACGTCGGCGCAGCGCTCGCCGAACACCTCTATGACCTGGGTTTGCGCCAGTTCACCTACGTCGGCGCCCGCATGCACCTTGACCATCGCGCACGCAAGCGTGCCGAAGGCTTCACCGCCTGGCTTGCGAACAAAGGCTGCGAGGCCCGGGTGATTGCGTTGCAGGAAGGCACGTCAGATGCGGTGCTGACCCAGGTCTTCGACGAACTGGCGCTGACCGCCAGCGAACCTCAGGGGCTGTGCTGCTCCAACGACGTGCTGGCCATCGGCGCGCTGTTCGAAGCGCGCCGGCGTGGCATCGATGTGCCGGGTGAGCTTGCGATTGCAGGCTTTGGCGACCTGCCCCTGAGCAAGCTCAGTGCCCCACGCCTGACCACCGTACGCCCGTATCCCGTGGAAATCGGGCGTACCGTGGCCAGCCGGCTGTTGCACTGGATCGAAACCGGCACCCTGCCGGCAGAGCCGGAAACGGTGGATTTGGGGTTCGAGCTGATCGTGCGCGAGAGCACCAGGGCGTAGCGGCCCCGAGATTATCCCGCGGGCAAGCCCAGCTGCTACGGGATCGGAGTGTTCATGAGGTCCGGGGGCAATACCAATAACCTGTGGGAGCGGGCTTGCCCGCGAAAGGGGCGGATCAAACACCATCGAGGCGTCAGGCTTGACGCATTCGCGGGCAAGCCCGCTCCCACAGCTCCGGGCCAGACCAGGGTTACAGATTCGCCGTCAGACCGTAGCAGCACGGCTACCCGGCGGGGGCGGTGTCGGGGTCAGCGATCTACGCCGCCAAGGCACACGTACTTGGTTTCCAGGTAATCCTCGATACCGTATTTCGAGCCTTCGCGGCCCAGGCCCGATTGCTTGACGCCACCGAACGGCGCCATCTCGTTGGCAATGGCCGCCGTGTTGACGCCGACCATGCCGTATTCCAGCTCCTCGCTGACGCGCATCACCCGACCGATGTCTCGTGCGTAGAAATAACTGGCCAGGCCAAACTCGGTGTCGTTGGCCTGCTGGATCACTTCCTCTTCACTGCTGAAGCGGAACAGCGGCGCCAGCGGGCCGAAGGTTTCTTCCTGGGCGACTTTCATCTCGGCGGTCACACCGATCATCACCGTCGGTTCGAAGAAGCTGCCGCCCAGTGCATGGCGCTTGCCGCCGGTGACCAGCCGCGCGCCTTTTTCCAGGGCGTCGCTAATGTGTTCCTCGACTTTGCGCACCGCCGCCTCGTCGATCATCGGGCCCTGGGTGACGCCCGGCTGGGTGCCGTTACCCAGCAACAGCGAACGTGCTGCGGATGCCAGTTTCTCGGCAAACAGGTCATAGATGCTGTCCTGCACGTAGATGCGGTTGGCGCAGACGCAGGTCTGGCCGGCGTTGCGGAACTTGGACAGCATCGCGCCCTCGACGGCCTGATCCAGGTCGGCATCGTCGAACACAATGAACGGCGCGTTGCCGCCCAGCTCCATCGACACTTTCTTCACCGTGTCGGCGCATTGACCGATCAGCAGGCGGCCCACCGGGGTGGAACCTGTGAAGCTGAACTTGCGCACCAGTTGATGACGGGTCAGCACGTTGCCGATCTGCGTGGCGCTGCCGGTGATGACGCTGAACACCCCGGCCGGAATGCCTGCGCGTTCTGCCAGCACGGCCAAGGCCAAGGCTGACAGAGGCGTCTGGCTCGCGGGGCGCAGCACCATCGCACAGCCTGCAGCCTGCAGCCAGCGCCGGCGCGACCTTGCGGGTGATCATCGCGTGGGGGAAGTTCCACGGCGTGATCGCCGCGGCCACGCCGATCGGCTCCTTGGTCACCAGGATGCGTTTGTCGGCCGAGGGCTGGGGGATGGTGTCGCCGTAGATGCGCTTGGCCTCTTCGGCAAACCACTGAACGAACGAGGTGCCGTTGGCCAGTTCGCCGCGGGCTTCGGCCAGGGGTTTGCCCTGCTCGGCGGTGAGGATTTGCGCCAGGTCATCCAGGTTTTCCTGCATCAGCGCGTA
>Ga0105251_10000211_pt1 | contig 59154 bp, 53 predicted proteins | sample KBSS64metaG_FD_80424 | JGI IMG/M metagenome (GOLD analysis project Ga0105251, IMG submission 80424) | Switchgrass rhizosphere microbial communities from Kellogg Biological Station, Michigan, USA - KBS S6-4 metaG | ecosystem: Host-associated > Plants > Roots > Rhizosphere > Soil | place...
CGCCGTCGCCGGGATGTGGCCGCGCGGTGCCACGGAACTCGAACCGAGCCTGAGTGCGATTCAGACGATGGTGCTGTCGCTCACCGACGGTGTTTATCTGATCGAAATGTTCCAGAACACGCCGGCGGCGTTTCACGGACGGCCGGAGGAAGCCGAGAAACTTAACGCGGAACTTCGCGCACTCGGCAAACCCGCGGGCGCGTGAATTGCCTGTTGAAGAGAGAAGTCGGTTTGGGCCCCCGCTGGCTTTGGCGCATGTCGCTTCACGGTCCGCGCGGTCGTTCAGTTAGGCTCAGAAGCTTATTTCTTCATCAACGTATGCCGCGGAAGACTGATCGTGAATATGCATCCGACGCCCGGAATATCGCGCACGCTCAGAACACCGTCATTCAGCTCGACGCTCCGGCGTGCAATGGACAGTCCCAGCCCAAGCCCCGATTTATCCGCTCCGAACTGCGTAAACGGCAGAAACATCTGCTCTGCTTTGCCCGGCGGGAGACCGCCGCCATGATCCTTCACTTCGATAAGAATCTTGTCGGCGATGGCATATGCGTTCAGGGTGACTTCGGAATGTGGTCGCGTAAATTTGATCGCGTTTTGTATGAGATTGCCGAGCGCCGAATAAAGCAGGTCGCGATTGCCGCTGACAGCGAGCCGGGCATCGACTGGCGTTACGACAAAGCCGCATCCGCGTAGTTGTGCGGCCAGATTTGCCGCGTGCTTCGTTTCGTTTATGAAGTCCGAAAGTGAAAACAGCGTCCACTTCGCGGCATCGCCAGAGGGTTTGCGAGCGTCTTCGATCGAATGCTCAATGAGTTTCCCCAAGCCCGCCAGACTGCGCTCCAGAACGGCGCCCGTAGCACCGAACAAAGGCAAGTTCCCGGCCTTCGCGGCGGCGAATGCGAGAGTCGCCGTGTGCAGGAAGTTGCGAAGCTCGTGCGCGAACGATCCCATGCGTTCGCCTTCTTCCAGTGCGTGCTGAGTGGCCATGTTGAAATCGCGTTGATAACTGAATTCAGTCACAGCGTCGGCGATCGCGTTGTCCAGGCAGCGGTTCAGCGTGCGGAATTCGTCGATCGAAAACGGGGCATCGCGTTCATGTGCCAGGTCCGTGATGGCCTGACACAGGTCTCCGTAATCATGGACGACCTGGTCGACCGTGTACCCCAGCCGTAGCAACTCGTGTCCGTGCCGGGCTGCGGCCTCGCCAATCTCCGATCGGCCGGAGTTGCCTCCCGACGAGCCTGACACGATGACGCTGTCTGCGGGGCGGTCTGTTTGCTCGATTCTCAACGTTTCTATCAGCTGTTCGAGGAACAGCGGAACACCGTTTTCGAGTTGCAGCACGGAAGCGCCGCGCGCTGGCCGTTGCGCGACTTTGATCCTGCATCGCGATATCAGTTCGTCGCGATTATTGGCCAGAAATGTGTGAAGCATGGCGCCTCCTGCACGGTGGATGCCGGTAGCCGAACTACGAGATCTGGTGCGGCCCTTCGGTTCCAGAACTCGCCGTTCTTCACCGCGGAAAGCCAGACCGGTGCGCCCGCACGAAAATCGTGAGCCTCGATGGAGCAGTCAGTCAAGGTATTCGAGGACGTCGATTGTGTGGCGCGGCGTCGAGGGAGTGCGCTGCTTCATAGTAAAGAAAAAGCGAGAGCCTGACGAATCTGCATCGGAATACCTGCAAGGTCCAGAGCAAAAAAGAAGCCCATAATCGGCTTGGAACGCGCCTGGTTTTTCATGGGAAGGTCATAAGGCCAATCCCCGAAGCCTTCGCGGCGCAGTTGGAACGCCAGGTTGCGTCTGGCTCGTGTCTATCTCCTTCGGTGGCGGGACTTGCGTTCTCCGCGACCGTCCGGTCGACGACGCCTTCCGTGCTAGTCTCCGCTGCCAAATGGGAGGTTTTATGAAGCGGACGATCGAGTACCGAGGTTTTGAGATTCATGTCGAGCTCACTCCTTCTGCGCAGGACCTGTTTGACGTGATCGTCCAGATCAAAGGCGCCGAGAACATCGAGGTACTCGGGGCACGGGCGGATCGCGTAAGACTGCGTAACGGCCCTTTTACGGAGCGATGGGCGTATCTCGTCGGAGAAGTTGCAGGACAGGCTGCAATCGACGTCTTGTTGGGCCCTGCGGACTGAACTCGCGTTAGCTGTTCTGGGTGCACAGCGCGCCGCGACACCGGCGTCGAGAACAGACAAAGGCGCCGCGCGCGATACGGCCGCGTTCGACGGTCCGCCACGCATCGTCAGGCGGTCGCTGAATGTGAGGGATAAGTTTCAGACATCGTCGCCGTGCACGACAGCAGGGCTACTTGCCAATGCAGAAGCGGCTGAAGATCACGCCCAACAAGTCGTCGGACGTGAACTCCCCCGTGATCGAGTTGAGATTGTCCTGCGCGAGCCGCAACTCTTCCGCGAACAGATCGAGCACCTGCGAGTGCTGGTCGGCATGTCCGGCGGCAAATCCGAGGTGATCGCGCGCCTCGCGCAGTGCGATCAAGTGACGCTCGCGCGCCAGATACACGCTTTCCGCGCCCGCCTGCCAGCCTGCGATTTTCAACAGTTCATCGCGCAGCAGCGAGATGCCGTCGCCGGTTTTCGCCGACAGGTTGACCTCGCGCGCGTGACCTTCACCCTCATGTGCCGCGGACGGCGCGCCCGCGAGATCCGTCTTGTTCAGCACTCGCACGACGGGCACGCCCGCCGGAAAGCGCGCCGCGATGGCCTGGTCTTCCGGCGTCAAGCCTTCGCGCGCATCCAGCAGATGCAGTACGACATCGGCGCGCTCGATCTCTCCCCAAGTGCGCTCGATGCCGATCCGCTCCACTTCGTCCTGCGTCTCGCGCAGTCCAGCCGTATCGATGATATGAAGCGGTATGCCTTCGACCTGAATCGTCTGCGCGACCTTGTCGCGCGTCGTCCCGGCGATAGGCGTGACGATCGCGAGCTCCGCGCCCGCGAGCGCGTTCAACAGCGACGACTTGCCCACGTTCGGCTGACCCGCGAGCACAACCGACAAGCCTTCGCGCAGAAGCGCGCCCTGCCGCGCGTCGGCGAGCACGGTGTCGAGCCGCTGCCGGATGCGTGCGAGTTTGCCGCGCGCATCGGCTGCTTCGAGAAAGTCGATCTCTTCTTCGGGAAAATCCAGCGTCGCCTCGACGAGCATGCGCAGATTGATCACGTCTTCGACGAGCGCATGGATTTCGCGCGAGAACGCGCCTTCCAGCGAGCGGCCGGCCGAGCGCGCGGCGGCTTCCGTACTGGCTTCGATCAGATCGGCGACGGCTTCTGCCTGGGCGAGATCGAGCTTGTCGTTGAGAAACGCGCGTCGCGTGAATTCGCCGGGCTCGGCGAGCCGCAGGCCGAATTCGCGGCCGGCTTCGAGCGCCCGTTGCAGCACCAGTTGCAGCACGATCGGGCCGCCGTGGCCTTGCAGTTCCAGTACGTGCTCGCCCGTGTAGGAATGCGGCGCGGGGAAATAGAGCGCGATGCCGCGATCGAGGGCTTCGCCGTTGCCGTCGATGAACGGCACATAGCTCGCGTGACGCGCCGCCAGCCCCTGACCGCATAAAGCGTGCATCGCCTTTTGCGCGGCAGCCTCGCCCGCACGACCGAACGACAGACGCACCACGCCGATTCCGCCCCGCCCGGGCGCGGTGGCGATTGCGACGATCGGATCGGTGTCGTTGCTCAGCATGTCGGTCGTGTCGTCGGATGGTTTCGAAGTGCGGGCATTGTATCGCGGGGTACGGATGGAGCCTCTCGCGCCCTCGCGCAGCAACACCGGGAGTGTTAGCCCTTTTGAGATAAAAAGTTACACTGAGGCTGAAACGGAAACTTTCACGCCGTCTGACGGATGAGGCATACGGAAGCTCACGTTGCGCCGGAAATTTGTTGCCACATAGCAGTCAACTCGCGTGCGTATTCAAGATAAAAGCACGCGGAGTCGCGCCAAATCTAGCCCGGATGGTTGACTGGTAAGCAGCGATTGCCTCGCACAATCCAGCCCATGCCTACACCCCAAGAAAAGGCCGATTTTTCCGAGCGGCTCAAATTCTCGATGACCCGTGCACCCGAAAAGATGCGCGGCGCGACTGATCTCGCACTGCATTTCAATCTGCGCTATCAAGGCGAATCGGTTTCGCCACAGACGGCGCACAAGTGGCTCACCGGACGCTCGATTCCCACCGTCGACAAGCTGAAGACGCTCGCCGAATGGTTCAAGGTCGATCAGCACTGGCTGCATTACGGGCCGCCGCCGAGCGGCAATCCGCAAGCGACGCCGAAGCCGCTCGCGCGCGACGAGCGGTATCCCGCGTCCGAGGAGACGCTCGAATTGGCGACGAAGATCGAAGCGCTGTCGCCGCATCATCGATATTTGCTCGAAGAACTCATCGAGCAGTTTTATGGTTCGATGAAGGGGTAAATCCGGTCCCACAAAAGCAAAACGCCCGGCAAGCCGGGCGTTTCCACATCTGGAAGAGCAAAGCCGCCGCTTACGCCGGCTTTTGCTTGCTCTTGCCCATCATGCGCGTGATGTAGTACTGCTGCGCGATCGACAGCACGTTGTTCACCACGTAGTACAGCACGAGACCGGCCGGGAAGAAGAAGAACATGACCGAGAACGCGATCGGCATGAACATCATCATCTTCGCCTGAACGGGGTCGGGCGGCGTCGGGTTCAGCTTGGTCTGCACGAACATAGAGACGGCCATCAGCACCGGCAGGATGAAGTACGGGTCTTGCTGCGACAGATCGTGAATCCAGAGAACCCACGGCGCGCCGCGCATTTCCACCGACGACAGCAGCACCCAGTACAGCGAGATGAACACCGGAATCTGCACGACGACCGGCAGACAGCCGCCGAACGGATTCACCTTCTCGGTCTTGTAGAGCTCCATCAGCGCGGCGTTCATCTTCTGCGGGTCGCTCTTGAAGCGTTCGCGGAGCTGCTGCATGCGCGGCGTGATTTCCTTCATGCGCGCCATCGACTTGTAGCTCGCCGCCGACAGCGGGAAGAACACGGCCTTGATGAGCAGCGTAAGGAGCACGATCGCCCAGCCCCAGTTGCCCACGTAGCTGTGAATCTTCTCGAGCAGCCAGAAGAGCGGCTTGGCGATGATCGTCACCATGCCGTAGTCCTTCACGAGCTCCAGTCCCGGCGCGATGCCTTCGAGCATGCGTTCTTCTTCCGGACCGGCGAAGAGACGCGCATCGACGTTCACGGTCTGTCCCGGCGCGATCGTCTGCGCGGGCAGGGTCATGCCGACGCGATACAGTTCCGGATCGATCTTCTGCACGTAGATGTCGCGCTTCACGCCTTGCTGCGGAATCCACGCGGACGCGAAGTAATGCTGCACCATTGCGACCCAGCCGTTATCCGACGAAGGCTCGAACGTTGCCTTGTTCTTGTCGATGTCCGAGAAGTCGATTTTCTGGAAGTGCTTCTGTTCCGTATAGACCGCCGGCCCGATGAACGTATGCGAGAAACGCGGCGTCTCGACCGGCGTGTTGTCGCGCACGAGTTCCATGTAAAGCTTCGGCGAGACGGGCGCGGTGCCGACGTTCTCGATCTTCGTATCGACGTTGATCACATAGCTGCCGCGCGTGAACGTATAGGTCTTGATGACCTTCACGCCACCCTTCACCGGCGATTCGAACGCGATCTTCAGCGTCTTTTCGTCGCCCGTCAGCGACGTCTTGCCGGGCACCGGCGTGAAGATGTCGTTGTGGTTCGGGAAGTCGCCGCCCAGAAGGCCCGTGCGCGCAAGGTACGTGTGGTTCGCGGTGTGATCGAAGAGCGTGATGTAGAGGTCCGGCTGCTTGCCGTCGCCTTCCTTCATCAGCGCGAGCTTCGAGAGCGTGCCGCCGCGCGTGTCGATCTCACCGGAATACACGTCCGTTGTGAACTTGACGAGCTGGGCTTGCGCCGTGGCGGGGGGCGTCGCGGTGCCGGGGGCGGCCGCGCCCGCGGGCGCGTTCGGCAGCTCGGACGGCTGTGCGCCGGATGCGGCGGAGCCCGGTGCCGGGTTGCTGGCGGTCTTGGCGGGTTGCGTCGCGCTCGGGAAGAACATCGACGGGCGCCCATGGTCCCGTTGCCAGTTGTCGAACAGCAGGACAACTGACACGAAGAAGATGACCCATAGGACGGTGCGTTTGATATCCATGCGTTGTCTCAGTGTCGATCGGAAAGCGCTTCAGCGCCGTTTAGTGTTGAAAGCTTGTCTTGCCCCGAATCCGGGCGCGATTCGGACGCGTCGTCAGAGCCGACGTGTCCGCGGGGAGGCGGCACGAGATCGACGCCGCCCGCCGAAAAAGGATGGCAGCGGCACAGCCGTTTCACGGCGAGATACGTGCCATGCGCGGCGCCATGATACTGGATTGCCTCGCGCGCGTAGTCGGAACAGGAAGGATAAAAACGGCACCGGTTGCCGAGCAGCGGGCTCACAGCAACCTTGTAGAAGCGCAACAACGCGATGAGTGCCGTTTGCATAGTCTTCGCGCCGTACGCCGGACCCGCCGTAAAAGGCAAACGTCTGGCGCAACCGCGCTTCATGACCCTGACGGGCCGGATGATTCGTCGACGGCGGGCGCCTCGGGCGGCGCCGCCACGGTTTCGGCCCTGCGGCGCGCGGCTTCGCGCACGGCACGGTCGAACAATGCTTCAAGCTCGCTGCCGACGAGCGCCCTGAGCGGCGGCGAACTCGCGCTCGGCATCGCCTTGCGGTCGATCTTCGCGTGCAGCCGAACGAGGATATCGAATCCGTTCAGCTGTGCGCGCCGCAACCGGAACGTGTCGCGCGCAAGCCGTTTGATCAGATTGCGCGTGACGGCGCGCGGCGCCTGCTTCTTGCCGATCACGAGCCCGAACCGCGCTTGCGTCCCGGACGGCTTGCCGTACAAAACGAAGTGCGGCGAACGCCGCCAGGGGCGCAAACGAAAAACGGATGAGAACTCATCCGTTTTCAGCAGCCTTGCGGCCTTGGGGAACGCGGCCTGCGCCGGCAACTGAACGATGTCCTGTTTCAAGACTTCTGTGCGGCGCGTGAGCGGCTCGCTGTCGAGTGCAAGATCCAACCGCGAGCGGGCATTCGGCAGACTTAGATGGCCAGGCGCTTGCGGCCCTTCGCGCGGCGAGCGTTGATGACCTTGCGGCCGCCAGCGGTCTTCATGCGAACGCGGAAGCCATGGGTGCGCTTGCGGCGCGTCACGGAAGGTTGGTAAGTACGTTTCATGGTGCTCTCACTTGAGTTGATTGACCGCGCGGGCTTGGCTCCAGTGTGGTCACTGCAAGCGCGATGGCCGGAGGTTCAGGAATTCTGTTTTCGCGGAACCCGCTATTTAAACCGTTTTCCTATTGACCGTCAATAGGTTAGCGCGAGCGAACGCGCATTCCGGCGGATTTGCGGCCTCGTCGACGTGCTGATTTGACCCTGTGGATAACTCGCGCGCCGCCCTCGTTTGGCGTTAGAATCTCGCCTTACTCCCAAATATCCGCCCGCTGCTTCGGCCCGCCGTCCGCCCGCAAACCCTTGCGGCGTAAGCCTCCGGAGCATCCCTGCTCGGCTGTGCCGGGACTTGTCCGAACGTTCGGCAAGCACGGCCCGCAGGTGCGGAGCAACCATAACGACCGCATTCGATGAACGATTTCTGGGAACACTGTTCCGCACTGCTTGCGCGAGAACTCACGCCGCAGCAGTACGTCACGTGGATCAAGCCGCTGACCCCGGTCGACTTCGATGCCGACGCAAACACCCTGCGCATCGCCGCTCCCAACCGCTTCAAGCTCGACTGGGTGAAAAGCCAGTTTTCGGGCCGCATCGCCGACGCGGCGCGCGACTTCTTCAGCGCACCCATCGATGTTCAGTTCGTACTCGATCCCAAAGCAACTGCGCGCAACGCGATCGGCGGCGGATTGAGCGCCGCGCCGCGCCCGACCGCGAGCGCACCCGCCGCGGCGCGCGCTCCGGCGCCGTCGGCGGCGGTGCCGCAAGCGCCTTCCGTGGTTGCGCACGCGAATGCCACAGCGCATATCAACGCGCTCGCCGCCGAAGCGGCGCAACAGGCGCAAGCCACGCAGGACGACCAGGCCGATCTCGATCTGCCGAGCCTCGACGCCAACGAAGCCGCCGCCGGCCGGCGCACGTGGCGCCCGGGCGGCGCGCCGTCGGCGGGCGGTGAAACCGATTCCGCCTACGAGCGTTCCAAACTGAACCCGGTGCTGACGTTCGACAACTTCGTCACCGGTAAGGCGAACCAGCTCGCGCGCGCGGCCGCCATTCAGGTCGCCGACAATCCGGGCATTTCGTATAACCCGCTCTTCCTGTATGGCGGCGTGGGTCTCGGCAAGACGCACCTGATTCACGCCATCGGCAATCAGTTGCTGATGGACAAGGCGGGCGCGCGCATTCGTTACATTCACGCGGAACAATACGTATCGGATGTCGTGAAGGCGTACCAGCGCAAGGCGTTCGACGACTTCAAACGCTATTACCATTCGCTCGATCTGCTGCTCATCGACGATATTCAGTTCTTCTCCGGCAAGTCGCGCACGCAGGAAGAGTTCTTCTACGCGTTCGAGGCGCTCGTCGCGAACAAGGCTCAGGTCATCATCACGAGCGATACCTATCCGAAGGAAATTTCCGGTATCGACGACCGCCTGATCTCGCGCTTCGACTCCGGCCTGACGGTCGCGATCGAGCCGCCCGAGCTGGAAATGCGCGTGGCCATTCTGATGAGGAAGGCGCAGTCCGAAGGCGTGAGCCTGTCGGAGGACGTCGCGTTTTTCGTCGCGAAGCATCTGCGCTCGAACGTTCGCGAGCTCGAAGGTGCGTTGCGCAAGATCCTCGCGTACTCGAAGTTTCACGGCCGCGACATCACGATCGAGCTGACCAAGGAAGCACTCAAAGATTTGTTGACGGTGCAGAACCGGCAGATCTCGGTGGAGAACATTCAGAAGACGGTCGCCGACTTCTACAACATCAAGGTCGCCGACATGTACTCGAAAAAGCGGCCGGCCAACATTGCGCGCCCGCGCCAGATCGCGATGTATCTGGCGAAGGAGCTGACGCAGAAGAGCCTGCCCGAAATCGGCGAACTGTTCGGAGGACGCGATCACACGACCGTGCTGCACGCGGTGCGCAAGATCGCGGCCGAGCGCGGCACTGATGCGCAGTTGAACCACGAACTGCACGTGCTCGAACAGACGCTGAAGGGCTAAGGGCCTGCGGGCGCGGCGCGGAGAACGCACGCGTCATTTATTGCGTTCGAGCGCCTGTTTTTTGATGAAAACGCCCCCATTTTTAGGGGGCGGTTCCGTTTTGAGGCACAATATAGGTTTAGCCGTCCGTGGCCTGGGCGGCTTTCGAGCGCAGTTTTCGCGAGTGACCGGCGGGGGGCCGGCAACGCGTGTTACGAGGTTGTCCGTTGGGCAAATCTGGTGGCGAAACCGGCGGACAGGCCGTCACATCAACGAAGGAACTCTATGCAACTGGTCAAGACCGAACGAGATAATCTTCTAAGGCCGCTGCAAACCGTGAGCGGCATCGTAGAACGCCGCCATACGTTGCCGATCCTCGCGAATTTGCTCATTACCAAGAACGGCGCAGATGTGTCGTTCCTCTCGACCGACCTCGAACTCCAGATCACGACCCACGCCGATTTCGGCGTCGGCAGCGACCAGGTCGCCACCACGGTCGCCGCGCGCAAGCTGCTCGACATTCTGCGCGCGATGCCTTCCGGCGAAGTGGTGCTCGATCTTTCCGACAAGCGCCTCACGGTGCGGTCCGGCAAAAGCCGCTTCGCGCTGCAGACGCTCGCCGCCGACGAATTTCCCACGGTCAACCAGGCTACTGACTTCGGCGCGAGCCTTTCGGTTCCGCAAAAGACATTCCGCCAGTTGCTCGGCATGGTCTATTTCGCGATGGCCCAGCAGGACATCCGCTACTACCTGAACGGCATGCTGCTCGTGGTGGACGGCGACCAGCTGATGGCGGTCGCGACCGACGGCCACCGTCTCGCGTTCTCGTCGATGAAGATCGAAGGCTCGTTCGCGCGCCAGGAAGTGATCATCCCGCGCAAGACGATTCTCGAGCTCCAGCGTCTGCTCGAAGACATCGACGATTCCTTGAAGATCGACATCGCCGCGACGCAGGTGAAGTTCAGCTTCGGCCAGGTGGAGCTCGTGTCGAAGCTGGTCGAGGGCAAATTCCCCGACTTCCAGCGCGTGATCCCGAAGTCTCACAAGAACACGTTCGAAATCGGCCGTGAAGAGTTGCAGCGTTCGTTGCAGCGCGCGGCGATTCTGACTTCCGACAAGTTCAAGGGCGTGCGTTGCCTGGTCGAGCCGGGCCAGCTCAAGATCATGTCGACCAACGCCGACCAGGAAGAGGCGCAGGAAGAACTGGAGATCGCTTATCAGGGCGATACCGTCGATATCGGATTCAACGTCACGTATCTGCTCGATGTGCTCGCGAATCTGAAGATCGACACGCTCAAAGTGAGCCTCGGCGATGCCAATTCCAGTGCGCTCATCACGATTCCCGAGAACGAGGAATTCAAGTACGTGGTGATGCCGATGCGCATCTGACGCGCGCAATACCGGGAACACTCCAAGGGGCGGCGCGCCCCTTTGGCGTTTTTAAGGTGTTTTGAAAAGTTCGAGCAGTAACCCAGGCAGTGACGCAGAACCGGAAAATTCCATGACTGAAAACACAAACCCGCAGCCCGACAACAAGCCCGACAATAGCTATGGCGCTTCGTCCATTCAGATCCTCGAAGGTCTGGAGGCGGTGCGCAAGCGGCCGGGCATGTACATCGGCGATACGTCGGATGGCACCGGTTTGCATCACCTCGTTTTCGAAGTGCTGGACAACTCCATAGACGAAGCGCTCGCTGGCTATTGCGACGACATTCACGTCGTCATTCACGCGGACAACTCGATTTCCGTGACCGACAACGGCCGCGGCGTGCCGACCGGCCTGAAGCGCGACGACAAGCACGATCCGAAGCGCAGTGCCGCCGAAATCGTGATGACCGAGCTGCACGCGGGCGGCAAGTTCGACCAGAACAGCTACAAGGTGTCGGGCGGCCTGCACGGCGTGGGCGTGTCGTGCGTGAACGCGCTGTCGGAATGGCTGCGCCTCACGGTGCGCCGCGACGGCAAGAAGCACTTCATGGAATTCGCGCGCGGCGTCGTGCAGAACCGCGAGATCGTCGAAGAGGACGGCGTGCAGTATTCGCCTATGCCCGTCGTCGGCGATACGGAAAATCGCGGCACCGAAGTGCACTTTCTCGCAGATGCGACCATCTTCGGCAATGTCGAATTTCACTACGACATTCTCGCGAAGCGCATGCGCGAGCTCTCGTTCCTGAACAACGGCGTGCGTATCCGCCTGACGGATCAGCGCACCGGCAAGGAAGACGACTTCGCGTTCGCGGGCGGCGTGAAGGGCTTCGTCGAGTACATCAACAAGGCGAAGCAGGTGCTGCATCCGACCGTCTTCCACGCGGTTGGCGAGCGCGAGAACGTGACCGTCGAAGTGGCGATGCAGTGGAACGACAGCTTCAACGAGAGCGTGCTGTGCTTCACGAACAACATTCCGCAGCGCGACGGCGGCACGCATTTGACCGGACTGCGCGCGGCGATGACGCGTGTCATCAACAAGTACATCATCGATAACGAGATCGCGAAGAAGGCGAAGGTCGAAACGACCGGCGACGATATGCGCGAGGGTCTGTCGTGCGTGCTGTCGGTGAAGGTGCCGGAGCCGAAGTTCAGCTCGCAGACGAAGGACAAGCTGGTGTCGTCGGAAGTGCGCGCGCCGGTCGAGGAAGTCGTGGCGAAGGCGCTCGAAGACTATCTGCAGGAGACGCCGAGCGACGCGAAGATCATCACGGGCAAGATCGTCGATGCGGCGCGCGCTCGCGATGCGGCGCGCAAGGCGCGCGAGATGACGCGCCGAAAGGGCGTGCTCGACGGCATCGGCTTGCCGGGCAAGCTCGCCGATTGTCAGGAGAAGGATCCGGCGAAGTCGGAGATTTATATCGTCGAGGGCGACTCGGCGGGCGGATCGGCGAAGCAAGGGCGGGATCGCAAGTTCCAGGCGATCTTGCCGTTGCGCGGGAAGGTGCTGAACGTCGAGAAGGCACGCTTCGACAAGCTGATTTCGTCCGAGCAGATCGTCACGCTGGTGACGGCGCTCGGGTGCGGTATCGGCAAGGATGATTACAACCTCGACAAGCTGCGCTATCACCGCATCATCATCATGACCGACGCGGACGTCGACGGCGCGCACATCCGCACGCTGCTGCTGACGTTCTTTTATCGGCAGATGCCGGAGATCGTCGAGCGCGGATATATCTATATCGCGCAGCCGCCGCTCTACAAGATCAAGGCGGGGAAGGACGAGCGCTATATGAAGGACGCGCACGAACTCAATCAGCATATGTTGAAGCTGGCGCTTCAAGGGTCGGAACTTGTCCCGAGCGAGGGCGCTGATCCCATTTCCGGCGATGCGCTGGGCGAACTCGCGCGTGCGTATCTGCTCGCGCAGGCTGTGGTCGATCGCTTGAGCCGCATCTACGACGCGGCGGCGCTCGAAGCGGTGATGGATGGCGTCGTCATCGATCTTTCATCGCAGGAAGCGGCTGATGCGTCGGCGAAGCGTCTGGAAGAACGGCTGCGTGCCGATCCATTGAAGCCTGAAGTGACCGTTCAAGCGGCTTACGATCAAGTGCGCGAGTTGCGCTCGCTGCATGTCAAGCGGCGCCATCACGGCAATGTCAAGGTGACGGTGCTCGATGAAGACCTTCAGTTGACGGCGGACTACAAGCAGCTCGTCTCGACGGCCGATACGTTCAAGGGGTTGATCGGCGAAGGCGCATTGATCAAGCGCGGCGAACGGTCGATGGCCGTCACCGATTTCAAGACCGCGATGAAGTGGCTGATCGCCGATGCGGAACGCAATGTCAGCAAGCAGCGATATAAGGGGCTGGGCGAGATGAATCCCGAACAGCTCTGGGAAACGACGATGGATCCGAACGTGCGGCGTCTGTTGCGCGTGCAGATCGAAGACGCGATTGCTGCGGATGGCATTTTCACGACGCTCATGGGCGATGATGTCGAACCGCGGAGAGCGTTTATTGAAAGTAATGCGTTGCGGGCGGGGAATATCGACGTTTGATTCAAAAGCGCAGCAATGTCCTAAACCGTAATCGCCGCATTTCGAACCGGCGATTACGGCGCGTCGAGAATAAAAACAACACGCAGTAATGGCTCCCGCGACTTCCGCTGAGATTCTCCAGCGCTTCGAGAACTTGAACGTCTGGCGGCGCGGCGATGTTCGCGCGCCGCATAAGCCGTTGCTCGTGCTTCTCGCACTCGGCTTGTTCGTTCGGGATATCCGCGTCATTCCGTTCATCGAATATGGCAGTTCGCTGACCGACTTGCTACGCGAGTTCGGTCCGCAACGGCAAACGTACTACCCCGAGCTTCCATTTCTGCATCTCCGTAGCGACCACGTCTGGCAGGTGGCGATTCACGGCACACGCGACGAACTCGTTCTGCGCGTCCATTTGACGAAGACGCAACTACGCGAACTGAATGCGACCGGGCGATTTCCGGACGACGTTCAGCAATGCTTCGACGAAGATCCCCGCCGCATCGCGACGGTCGCGCGACTTCTGCTCGACAGGCATTTTCCAGAGAGCGTCCATCGCGACATACTGGACGCGACCGGACTTTCGCTCGACGTTTCCGCGCCCGCCACGCAAAGGCGTGATCCGATGTTCCGCGGCCAGGTTCTGACCGCATATCAATATCGCTGCGCGCTGTGCGATCTCGACGTGCGCATCGGCAATATGTCGGTCGGTCTCGAGGCCGCGCATATCAAATGGCATCAGGCGCACGGACCCGACGTCGTCGCTAACGGCGTCGCGTTGTGCTGCATGCATCACAAGCTTTTCGACCTTGGCGCCTTCACCCTGGGCGACGATCGACGCGTTCTCGTATCGGACGCAGCTTACGGATCTTCGCGCCAATTCGATGAAATCCTGCTGCGGCACCATGGGCGTCAGATGAACGCCCCGGTTCACGCGGAAGATCATCCTTCGGGCGACTTCATCGTCTGGCATCGCGCGCAGGTGTTCAAGGGACGCGCGAGGCCGATCTAGGCCGCCTTCAACGGCAACCAGATCTCCGTCACCAAATCCGCCGGCGCCGTCTCCCTCGGATCGCTGACATACACCTCGAACACGGGCGCGTCGCCGGTTTCTCGTCCCGATTTTGGCAGCCATTCGCCATAAAGCCACTGATACGCGAAGCAAAGCTGCGCATACGGCCCGACATGCGTGAGCACCGCAAAGTCTCCGCCCGCGACTTCCATGCGCGACACCGGCGCTTCGAATCTCACGGAGTCCGGCTCGAACAGTTCACAACACGCCATCGACCGAAGTTCATCATCAGCCACGGCCGCCGGATCATCGAAATAAATGCCGAGCGAACGCGCGCGAGGATCGATCAACCCGCGCATCGCGAGCCAATGAAACAGCAGTTCAAACGCCCGCCCGATGTTCATATACGACCCGCGATGTGCCATCGCGGCGACGGCGAAACCCTTCTGGGTACGAATATCGACCTGATGCATCGCGGTATCTCCTGATCGGGCTTCATCGAAAGGAACAAACATCGAAGCGCCGCCTTCGTTGCGAAATTGCCCAGGCGCCATCCGGTAGCTCGCCTGAAACGCCCGCGAAAACGCCTGCACGCTGCCATACCCGGCTCGCTCGGCGATGGAATCGATGGGCACGCCGCCGTGCACGAGCTCATGCGCCGCGCGATGCAACCGCAACCGCCGCACGGTTGCAGCCGCAGTCTCCCGATAAAACGCGTGATAGATCCGATGCCAGTGATAAGGCGACAAACAGGCCACCTCCGCGAGCCGATTGAGATCGAGCTCATCATCGAGATGGTCGTGGATATACGCGACCACGCGCGCGAGCCGCGCCTCGTAGAGCTTGCTGCTCATGGTTCGCTCCGGAAAGTAGACTCGATGCAAAGCAAAGTAGCACGACCGGCTTTAGCATTTCTTGCGGACTTGCGCGGACCGCGCCGGCGCGAGAGACGCGTACACTTTCGCCTTTGGGCGCACGAACGCGCCACGAACCAGAGAAATTCGCATATGTTCACCTGTCGAAACCAGTCCTGCGGCGCCGAGTGGGCCCTGTCGGATGTCGTTATCAAGAACGAGGGCCAAGGCCTGCTGTTCCGCTGCCCGATGTGCGGCGCGCGCAACTACGTGACGCGCAACGATGCCGACGACGGCACCGCCACGTACGAGCAGGTCACTGAAATCCCGCCGCGCGGAACACGCTGAAATCATGACGACCGAAACCTCCTTCAGCAGTCTGCCGCTCTCACCGGCGATGCAGTCGAACCTGCAGCAACTCGGCTATCTGTCGATGACGCCGATCCAGGCGGCAAGCCTGCCGCCGGCGCTCGCGGGCCAGGATCTCATCGCGCAGGCCAAAACGGGCAGCGGCAAGACGGCGGCCTTTACCCTGCCGCTGCTCTCCAGGCTCGACGCGAGCCAGTTCGACGTGCAAGCGCTCGTCCTCTGCCCGACACGGGAACTCGCCGATCAGGTCACGCAGGAAATCCGCCGCCTCGCGCGCGCGGAAGAGAACGTGAAAGTGCTGACGCTGTGCGGCGGCACGCCGATGCGCCCGCAGATCGCGAGCCTGGAGCACGGCGCGCACATCATCGTGGGGACGCCTGGCCGCATCATGGATCACCTCGACCGGGGCACGCTCGCGCTCGACGCCGTGCGCACGCTCGTCCTCGACGAAGCCGACCGCATGCTCGACATGGGCTTCTTCGACGATATCGCGTCAGTTGCGCGGAAATGCCCGAAGGATCGCCAGACCTTGCTGTTCTCGGCGACGTATCCCGAGGGCATCGCGAAACTGAGCCAGCAATTCCTGCGCAATCCGCGCGAGATCAAGCTCACCGAACAGCACAGCAACGCGAAAATCAAGCAGCGCTTCTATCAGGTCGAGGATCACGAGCGCCTGCACGCGGTCGGCCTGCTCCTCGATCACTATCGTCCGGTGAGCACGCTCGCGTTCTGCAACACGAAGCAGCAGTGCCGCGACCTGCTCGACGTGCTGCGCGCGCAAGGCTTCGAAGCGCTGACGCTGCACGGCGAGCTGGAGCAACGCGAACGCGATCAGGTGCTCGTGCAGTTCGCGAATCGCAGTTGCTCGGTGCTCGTCGCAACCGATGTCGCCGCGCGCGGCCTCGACATCTCGCAACTCGAAGCAGTGATCAACGTCGATGTGACGCCGGATCCGGAAGTGCACGTGCATCGAATCGGCCGCACGGGACGCGGGGACGAAGAGGGCTGGGCGCTGTCGCTCGCGAGCATGGACGAGATGGGACGCGTCGGCTCGATCGAACAGGCGCAGCGCGCGGAAGTGGAATGGCATCCGCTCGACGAACTGACATCGGCGGAACCGGGTCACCTGAAGCCGCCAATGGCGACGCTGCAAATCCTCGGCGGCCGCAAGGACAAGATCCGCCCGGGTGACGTGCTCGGCGCGCTCACCGGCGAAGCGGGCTTCGACGGCAAGCAGATCGGCAAGATCAACGTGATGGATATGGTGACGTACGTGGCCGTCGAGCGAAACGTCGCGGACGAAGCGGTGCGCAAGCTGGGCGCGGGCAAGCTCAAGGGCCGCAAGGTGAAAGTGCGGAGAATGTGAGCGCGCTCAGGTCTCGCGCGAGGGCTCTCCGACGATTCGTTCAGACGACGGATGGCGCGTCACCAGCCGCAGACCGCTTGCGATACTGCCCGCGCCCGCGAACGCCGCACCGAGCGACAGCGCGAGCGCCGGGCCATGCTTTCCGGCGATGCTGAAGCACAGCGCGACGAGCGCCGCGCCGGTCGCCTGCCCGATGAGACGCGATGTGGCGATCGTGCCGCTGGCACCGCCGCTGCGTTCACGCGGCGCGCTCGACATGAACGCCTTCAGATTCGGCGACTGAAAGAACCCGAAGCCCGCGCCGCAGATCGCCATTCGGATGCAGATCTCCAGCGCGTGCGGCTGGGCCGGCAGCATCGCGAGCGACACCATCCCGACGCACAGAATGGCCAATCCGACGCCGCCGAGCAAGCCGGGCGCGTGGCGATCGGAGAGGCGTCCCGCGATGGGCGCCATCAGCGCGACGAGCGCGGACCACGGCGTCATCAGAAATCCCGTTTCGACCTGGCTGCGGCCCAGCACGCTTTCGAAAAAGAACGGCAGTGACACGAACGCGAGCCCTTGCGCCGCGAACGAGCAGATGGCGGTCATCGTCGAGAGCGCGAACATCGGGCGGCGAAAGAGATCGACGGGCAACATCGGCGCGGGATGGCCGCGTTCGCGTCGCAGCAGAAGAACGCCCGCGAGCAGCGCGACGCCGAAAGCCGTCAGCACCGTATGAGCCGGCGCGCGCTGGGACGCTTCGCCGAGCGCGAAAATCAGCGACGCAAACGTGACGACGTTGAGCAGGGCCGCGACGCGATCGAAGCCGTGCTCGGCCCGTTTGGTCTGCGGCAGCGACGGCCACGCGATCATCAGCGCGAACACGCCGACGGGCAGGTTGACCGCGAAGAGCCACGGCCAGGTGCCGAGCGAGAGCACGATCGACGCGACCGTCGGCCCGACCGCGAACGCGATGCCGACGACGAGCGCATTCAGCCCGACGCCGCGCCCCAGCCGATGCGGCGGGAAGATCGCGCTGATGAGCGCCGCGTTGACGCTCATGATCGCGCTCGCGCCGAGGCCTTGCAGCAGGCGCGCGGCGACGAGCGTCGGCAGCGACCAGGAGAAAGCGCATATCGCCGAGGCGATGAGAAACAGGACGAGCCCGCCGAGATAGACGCGCCGATGGCCGAGGATGCCGCCGAGCGCCGCGAGGGGAAGCAGGGTCGCGACCATCGCGAGTTGATACGCGTTGATGATCCAGACCGACGCGGCGGGCGTCGTATGCAAATCGGCGGCGATGGCGGGCAGCGCGGTATTGGCGATCGCGGTGTCGAGCGTCGCGAGCGCGACCGAGAGCAGGATCGCGGCCATGCCGCGGCGCTCGAGCGGGGTCATCGGGGCGTCGGGATCGTGCGGCAGAGTTTGGGGGCGTTCTTCGGTGGGCACGGCGGATTCCGGATGTAAGCGAACGGAGAATAATCCGAAACGATACGGGAAGATGGCCGGTTTTGCTGCGCCGATGCGCGGGAGCTTTCAAAGCGGTGTCAGCGGTTATGCTTTGCGCACGAGTATCGAAGGAGACCAGGGATGACCATTCGAATAGTCAGATTGGGGACGCCGCGCGCGGAGGATGAAGGGTTGCGCATCGGCACGGTGCGCCGGCCGCCGCGCGGGGTGCCGAAGGCCGAATTTGCGAAGCGTGATTTTTATGATGTGTGGTATCCGGTGCTGTCGCCGACGCAGGAACTCGTCACGGAAGCGCTTCACGCCGAAGACGAAAAGGCGTGGCGCGCGTTCGTGAAGAAGTTCAAGGCGCAGATGGCGGAGCCGGATGCCAGCAAGACGCTCGATCTGCTCGCGGCGCTGTCGCATCGGACGAATATGTCGGTTGGATGTTATTGCGAGGATGAGGCGAGGTGTCATCGCTCGGTGTTGCGCGAGTTGTTGACGGCGCGTGGGGCGGATGTGATTTGACGCGGAAATGAAAAAGGGCTGCGCGTTGCGCAGCCCTTCGAATCTGGTGGTGGGGCGTGAGTGACTCGAACACTCGACCTACGGATTAAGAGTCCGCTGCTCTACCAACTGAGCTAACGCCCCAACAGAAACGAAATTATAGCGGCAGCTTTTGCAGAAGCGCAAGCCCCCGGCCCCAAAAATTCTTAACTTTCCGACGAATCCCTCCGAGAGGCGCATCCGCACGCACGGCACGGCCCGGTATCATGACGCATCCTTAAAAACCATGAAGCCTGCAAATCAAAAAGGAACCATGGACGAAACCGCCATCAGCGCGCTGCTCGACAGTATCCTGGCCCCGTGGGTCAGGGAACTTCGGCTCGTGCCCGAATCAGTCGCCGAGAACGCCGTCACATTGCGCTTGCCGTATTCGGACCACTTGCGCCACGCGGGCGGCGTCATCTGCGGACAGGTCTTCATGGCCGCGGCGGATACCGCGATGGTCGTCGCCGTCTCGCACGTCATGGGCGGCTTCGTCCCGATGACCACCGTGTCCCTCAACACGACCTTCATGCGACCGGTGAAAGCCGGCGACGTGCTGATCACCGCCCACATCCAGCGTCGCGGGCGCAACCTCGTCTTCGGGGAAATCGACATCCACGATGACGAGGGCGAACTCGCCGCTCACGCGACCACCACCTACGCGCTCATCAACAAGTAAATGTTCGACCAAGTCGTATTCGCCGGCGGGGGAAACCGCTGCTGGTGGCAAGCCGGTTTCTGGGACGTGATCCGGCCGGAACTGGATCTCAAACCGCGCATCATCGCCGGTATTTCGGCGGGTGCGGCCACCGCCTGCATGCTCTACACGAACGAGTCGCGCTGGGTCATGGACTACTACGCCCACGCGCTGCGCGACAACACGCGCAACGCCTACTGGGGCAACCTGCTGCGCCGGCAATCCGTGTTTCCGCATTACCGCATCTATCGACAGGCGCTGCTCGACATCTTCGCGGACCGTTTCCATGAGCTCGCGAACGCGCCCGAGATTCGCATCGGCGTGTCGCATCTGCCGCGCTGGCTCGGCGCGCGCAGCGCAGTCGCGGCGGGGCTGATCGCATACAACATCGAGAAATATGTCCGCAAGACGCTTCACCCGACGCTCGGTCAGGCGCTCGGTTTTCATCCCGAATTCGTGAAAGCGCAGGAGTGCGCGACGATCGAAGATCTCGCCGATCTCATCCTGCAATCGTCGAGCACGCCGCCGTTCACGCCGATCCTGCGACGCAACGGCCGTCCCGTCCTCGACGGCGGCATGGTCGACAACGTCCCGGTCGCCGCGCTCGATGCGTCGCCGGGTGTCGTGCTCGTGATGGTCACGCGCCTGTATCCGCGCGAGCGCATGTTCGTCGTGCCGTACGGCGAGCAGAAGCGCATCTACATCCAGCCATCGCGCAAGGTGCCGATTTCGAGCTGGGACTATACGAGCCCGTCCCAGATGCAACATGCTTATGACCTGGGCCGCGCGGACGGCGAGGATTTTCTCGAGCGCTTGCCGCGTCTGATGGAAACCGCTTCGCATCCCGCTTGAGGAGCAGACCGTGGCGAAGAAGCATACGTACGAACTGACCGTCGACTGGACCGGCAATCTCGGTTCCGGCACATCGGCTTACGACGCGTATTCGCGGGATCATCTGGTGCGCGTCGGCACGAAGGCGGCGATCGAGGCGTCGAGCGATCCGGCGTTTCGCGGCGACCCCGCCCGCCACAATCCCGAGGAACTGTTCGTGGCGTCTTTGTCGTCGTGCCACATGCTCTGGTATCTGCACTTGTGCGCGACGAACAAGATCGTCGTCACGGGTTATGTCGATGAAGCCATCGGCACGATGCAGGAGGAGTCAAAGGGCGAAGGGCGCTTCGTCGATGTGCTGTTGCGTCCGCGCGTGACCATCGGCGCGGGGGGCAATGTCGATCTCGCGGCGCGCCTGCACGAGGAGGCGCATCGCTTCTGTTTCATCGCGAACTCGGTGAATTTTCCCGTGCGATGCGAGCCGTCGATCGAGATGTCGACCGTCTGAATCCGACACTCAGCGGCGGCGCGCGTGCTGAAGCGCTTCCTTGTTGAAGACGCTCGACGTATCGCCCGCATCGAAGGCGAGGATGTTTCTGAACGCCGCGCCGAAATACAGTTCGTAACTTTCGCGCTCCACATATCCGATGTGCGGCGTGCAGATCACGTTCTCGAGTCGCAGCAATCCGTAACCTTGCAGAATCGGCTCGCTCTCGAAAACGTCGACGGCAACCATGCCCGGCCGGTTGTGATGCAGCGAGTTGAGCAGCGCGTTCTCTTCGAGCAGCTCGGCGCGGCTCGTGTTGACGAAGAGCGCCGTGGGCTTCATGCGCATCAGGTCGTCTTGCTTGACGATGCCCGCCGTCTCATCGGTCAGGCGCAGATGCAGCGTCAGCACGTCGCTCTGTTCGAAAAGCGCCTCGCGGCTTTCAACGACCGCGAAGCCATCTTCGCGTGCCGCGCTCTGCGAATGCTCGCGCCCGTAGACGAGCACGTTCATCCCGAACGCTTTCCCGTACCCCGCCACCAGCTTGCCGATTTTGCCGTATCCCCAGATGCCGAGCGTTTGCCCGCGCAGCACCTGACCGAGGCCGAAGTTCGGCGGCAGCGCGGACGTCTTCAGCCCGGACTGCTGCCACGCGCCTTGCTTCAGGTTCGCGACGTATTGCGGAATGCGCCGCTGCGCCGACATGATGAGCGCCCACGTCAGCTCGGCGGGCGCCACCGGCGAGCCCGTGCCTTCCAGCACCGCGATGCCGCGTTCCGTACAGGCATCTATGTCGATATGACCGCCGCCCGCGCGTCCCGTCTGGCTGATCATGCGCAGCTTGGGGCACTTGTCGAGCAATTGAGAGCTGATGCGCGTGCGTTCGCGAATGAGCACGAGCGCATCCACTTCAGATAGCCGGCTCGCCAACTGCCCGAGACCACGCACCGTGTTATTGAAGACCTTCACCTCATGGTCATCGAGCAGATGGAAGCAATCGAGCTTCCGGACGGCATCCTGGTAGTCGTCGAGAATGGCGATTTTCATGGGCTTTGATTGGCTTTTGTTGGGCATCAAACGTGCTGCTTTTTTATGGAGGGCGAGAATGGAGTACTTAAATTCGGGTAAATACTGATAAATTGCGCTCTTTTGCGCTTTATTGCGCTGCATCACAGAGTTCGCGCGCCGCGGTGTTATGCTTGACTCCCCTTTTTTCCGGGAGCGTCATACGGCGGCGCGATGACGGAAAGATAATCCGCGCAACTTGCGGAAAACACGATGATCCGCGAAGAGACAGGCCACTTAGTATCTCTTTTTAACAGTTTGTTCCTTTGCGACGCAAGCCGCGAAGGATTACGGTTGCTGTGTAAAGAATTCAGGCCCGTGACGCCGCATTGGCTCGCGAACCGCAATTCGTGCGATGAAAGCGCGTAACAGAAGTGCACGGATGCGCCCGGCGGTTCGAGTCGCAACGCCTCTCGCATGCAGCGTCAGTTGGGCGATTGGTTTTCATTGCAGAAGAACGGAGACAGCTCGATGAACCAGCCCGCAGTAGTCGAAGACACCAATAAAAATGCCGTCGATATCAAAGCGCCGGCCTATGTCCGGCACCGAAGACTCATCGAATGGGTGCAGCAAATCGCGGCCCTGACCAAACCGGACCGCGTCGAATGGTGCGACGGTTCGCAGGAAGAATACGACCGGCTCTGCCAGCAGATGGTCGAAGCCGGCACGATGAAGAAGCTCAACCCCGAGAAGCGCCCGAATTCGTTCCTCGCGTGTTCCGATCCGTCGGACGTGGCGCGGGTCGAAGACCGCACGTTCATCTGCTCAGAGCGCCGTGAGGATGCCGGCCCGACGAACAACTGGATCGATCCGCAAGACATGCGCGTCACGCTCGAAGGCCTGTTCGACGGCTCGATGCGCGGCCGCACGATGTACGTCGTGCCGTTCTCGATGGGCCCGCTCGGCTCGCCGATCGCGCACATCGGCGTCGAATTGTCGGATAGCCCGTATGTCGTCACGAACATGCGCATCATGACGCGCATGGGCCGCGCCGTGTATGACGTGCTGGGCGCGGACGGCGAGTTCGTGCCGTGCGTGCATTCGGTCGGCGCGCCGCTCGCGCACGGCCGCAAGGACGTGCCCTGGCCGTGCAACGACACGAAATACATCGTCCATTTTCCCGAATCGCGTGAAATCTGGAGCTTCGGCTCGGGCTATGGCGGCAACGCGCTGCTTGGCAAGAAATGCTTCGCGCTGCGCATCGCATCGACGATGGGTCGCGATGAAGGCTGGCTCGCCGAGCACATGCTGATTCTCGGCGTGACATCGCCGCAAGGGCGCAAGTATCACGTCGCGGCGGCGTTCCCGTCGGCGTGCGGCAAGACCAATTTCGCGATGCTGATCCCGCCGAGCGATCTCAACGGCTGGAAAGTGACGACGATCGGCGACGATATCGCGTGGATCAAGCCGGGTCGGGACGGCCGGCTCTACGCGATCAATCCGGAAGCGGGCTATTTCGGCGTCGCGCCCGGCACGAGCGAAAAGACCAACTTCAACGCGATGGCGACGCTGAAGGAAAACGTGATTTTCACGAACGTCGCGCTGACCGATGACGGCGACGTCTGGTGGGAAGGCATGACCGACACGCCGCCCGCGCATCTGATCGACTGGCAGGGCCGCGACTGGACGCCCGAAATCGCGAAGGCAACGGGAGCCAAGGCCGCGCATCCGAACGCGCGTTTCACGGCGCCGGCCTCGCAATGTCCGTCGATCGACCCGGACTGGGAGAATCCGGCCGGCGTGCCGATCGACGCGTTCATCTTCGGCGGTCGCCGCTCGAACACGGTGCCGCTCGTCACCGAGGCGCGCGACTGGAAGGAAGGCGTCTATATGGCCGCCACGATGGGCTCCGAAACCACTGCCGCCGCTGCGGGCCAGCAGGGTGTCGTGCGCCGCGATCCGTTCGCGATGCTGCCGTTCTGCGGCTACAACATGGCCGACTACTTCGGCCACTGGCTGAAGATGGGCGAGCGCCTCGAAGCGATGCACGCGAAGGCGCCGAAGTTCTTCTGCGTCAACTGGTTCCGCAAAGGCGACGATGGCAAGTTCGTGTGGCCGGGCTTCGGCGAGAACATGCGCGTGCTGAACTGGATGATCGGTCGCGTCGAAGGCACAGCAAAAGGCGAAGAGCACGCGTTCGGCATTTCGCCGGGCTATGAGGACATCGACTGGGGCGCGCTCGGCTTCACGCGCGAGCAGTTCGAGCAGGTCATATCGGTCAACGACGCCGCCTGGCGCGACGAACTCGCGCTGCACGACGAACTGTTCACCAAGTTGCAGCACGGTTTGCCGCAAGCGCTGACCGAGGCCAAGGCCGGAATGGAGAAGCGTCTCGCCGCGTGAATGAATCGGCCGGCGCGTGTATGCGCCGGGGTCGTCTCATAAACTGAATCAATCCCCATATTTCGGGCTCGCATCTGCGGGCCCGTTTCTTTGTTACCTACACCGTCAAAATTGACGCGGCCAGTAATTTCAGTATTTCGTCCATCGGAGTTTGCTTAACCGAGTGTTGTGCGAATGACAACAGTCGGTGATCTTTCATCCGCGTAAGACGTCTAACTGCCAGATTTTTTTCGACTTTCTAGCCCTTCCCGGCAACTTCTGCACGAAAGCGCCGGTCCTAGGATAATCCTGAATTGCTTTGCAGCAGAATTCGAGCCGTCTAGCGGCAGGAGTTGTCTTATGGATCATTTGCAGTCGATGAGAGTGTTCGTCCGCGTCGCGGATCTCGGGAGTTTCGCCCGGGCCGCCAGCGCGATGGACATCTCCAACGCGGTAGCTACGCGCCACGTCGCGGACCTGGAAGGCCGCCTCGGCACGCGCTTGCTCAACCGCACGACGCGCAGCCTCTCGCTCACCGAGTCCGGTCAGGTGTATCTGGAACGGGCGCGGCAGATTCTCGACGAACTGGAAGACGTCGAACAGATGGTGGTTGCGCGCAATCATGAACCGCTCGGTTCGTTGAGGATCGTCGCGCCTGTGGTGTTCGGTCTGCATAATCTCGCGCCTGTCTTGCAGACGTACGCGCAGCGCTATCCGAAGGTCGTGCCGGACGTGACTTTGGTGGACCGTCAGGTCGATCTGGTCGAGGAAGGTTTCGATGTCGGCATCGTTATCGCGCGGCAGGTGAAGAGCGCGAGCGTCGTCACGCGACGCCTGACGACCGGTTGCATGACCGTCTGCGCGACGCCCGCGTATCTGGAAACGCACGGCACGCCGACGCGTCCCGAGCATCTGCTCGAGCATCCGTGTCTGAGCCTGCCCGCCGAATACTGGGGCGACGAGCGTGTGTTCACAGGGCCGGATGGTGAAGTGCGTGTGCGGCCGCAGAACGTGATCATCGCGAACAACACCGAGATGCTGCGGCAGTTCGCGCTGCTCGGCATGGGCATCGCGATTCTGCCGAGCTATCTGATCGGCAACGACACGACACGCGGCCAGCTCGTGCGCCTGCTTGGCGACTATCAATTGCCGCAGGTCGAGATCAACGTCGCGTATCCGAGCCGCCGTCATTTGCCGGCGAAAGTGCGCACGTTTATCGATCATCTCGTCGAGCATTTCAGCCAGACGCCGAATCATCAGCTCGGCGAGCAGTGGATTCGCGATGGCCGCGGCAGGCCGGGTTCGCATCCCCACTATGAGCAGGCCGAGGAAGCCGCGATTGCCGCGCCGCGCTCACGGCCGATCGACGGTGAACTGGCACCGAAGCTGTCGAAGCCTTCGCGACCGCGAGGGCGCCTGCCGGCGGCTTCTCCCTTCTGAAGGGCTCGCGCCAGGCGCAAATGAAAAACCCCCGCGAAGCGATTCGCGGGGGTTTTTCTCTTTAGCCGGCAAAACGGGCGATCAGCTCGCCTTCTTCGCCGCGGTCTTTTTCGCTGGGGCCTTTTTCGCGGGCGCTTTCTTCGCTGCGGTCTTCGCCGACGTGGTCTTGGCGGCCACCGCGACATCGCTGTCGCCGCTTTCGTCGCCGCTATCGGCTGGCGCTTCAGTGGCCGCGCCGCGCTTACCCGCCGTCTTCGCTGCCGGCTTGCCTTCCTTCTTCTCGAACTCGAAGCCGATCTTGCCGTCCGGCTGCTTCACGAGAAACGCCTTGAAGTTGCGCCCGGTGCGCGACGACTTGAAGTTCGTCAGCAGATCCGTGCGGCCTTCATTGAGCAGCTTTTCCATCTGCTCGCGGCTGATTTCCTGTTGAAGAATCACCTTGCCTGAGCGGAAGTCGCACGTTTTCGGATTCGACACCGAGTTTTCGCACACATAGCTCATGCCGTGCTCGAATACGCGCGATTGGCACTTGGGACACGCGCCGACCGGCGTTTGCTCGGAGAAATCAGGCGGTTCGCCGTCTTCGCCGCCGGAATCCTGCCCGAAGTCGAATTCGAGCTTGTAGTTCTTGATCTCGTCGTCGAATGAAAGTTTGAGAATGGCGGAGAACGGCCGGCCCATTTTGCTGCGGAATCCCGACAGCGGTCCGATGGTTTTCTCGCGCAGCAACTCCTCGACTTCCGGGATTTCGAATTGTCGGCCGCCTGGAATCTTCGAGATCGAGAACTCGCACTTCGTGCACGCAAAGCGGCGATAGTTTTCCTTAACCTGCGCGCCGCAGTTCGGGCACGGCGTTTCGAGCGTCGCGTAATCGCCGGGAATCGTGTCGGAGTCGTATTCCTTCGCGCGTTTGACGATGGTCTGCGTCATGCGCGCGATTTCCTGCATGAACGCATCGCGGTGCAGGTTGCCGCGCTCCATCTGCGAAAGCTTGTGTTCCCACTGGCCGGTCAATTCGGGCGCGGTCAGCTCCTCGACGCCCAGGCCCCGGAGCAACGTCATCAACTGGAACGCCTTGGCTGTCGGAATGAGCTCGCGGCCTTCGCGCACCATATATTTCTCGCCGAGCAGCCCTTCGATGATCGCCGCGCGCGTGGCCGGCGTGCCGAGGCCCTTCGCGGCCATCGCGTCGCGCAACTCTTCGTCTTCGACGAGCTTGCCCGCGCCTTCCATCGCCGAAAGCAGCGACGCTTCGTTGTAGCGCGCGGGCGGCTTGGTCACGAGACCGTGCGCCTGAACCTTCTCGACATCGACCTTTTCGTTCTTCTGCACCGGCACGAGATTGCCTTCTTCGCCCGCGGCTTCGCGGCCGTAGACCTGCAGCCAGCCCGGCTCGACGAGCACCTTGCCTTCCGTCTTGAAGTGATGCCCCGACACTTCGGTGATGCGCGTGGTCACGAGATATTCCGCCGCCGGGAAGAACACCGACAGGAAACGCTTGACGACGAGGTCGTACAGCTTCTGCTCGGGTTCCGACAGCGACTTCGGCGCCTGCAGCGTCGGGATGATCGCGAAGTGATCGCTGATTTTCGAATTATCGAAAATGCGCTTGTTCGGTTTCACCCAGCCCTTGTCGAGCACCTGCTTCGCGAACGGCAGATAGTTGTTGCTCTCCTTGAGCATGGTCAGGGTGTCCTTGACCGTGTTCAGGTAGTCCTCGGGCAGCGCGCGTGCATCGGTACGCGGATAGGTCAGGACCTTGTGCTTCTCATACAGCGCCTGCGCGAGTCCGAGCGTGTTCTTCGCCGAAAAGCCGAAGCGGCCATTGGCTTCGCGCTGCAAGCTGGTCAGATCGAAGAGCAGCGGCGACATCTGCGTCGACGGCTTCGATTCCTCCGTCACGACGCCGGTCTTGCCGCGGCACGCAGCGACCACCGTTTCCGCGGCCGCGAGACTCCACAGGCGCGAATCGCGCTGCTCGGGGTCGTTTTCGACGCGCTTGAACTTCGGGTCGAACCAGCGGCCTTCATAAAGGCCCTTCGCGGCGATGAACTCCGCGCGCACTTCCCAGTAATCGCGAGGAACGAAGCGGCGAATTTTCTCTTCACGTTCGACGACGATCGACAACGTAGGCGTCTGAACTCGACCGACGGTCGTCAGAAAAAAGCCGCCGCCCTTGCTGTTGAACGCGGTCATCGCGCGCGTGCCGTTGATGCCGACAAGCCAGTCCGCTTCCGAACGGCAGCGCGCCGCATCGGCGAGCGGCTGCATGTCGGCGTCGCTGCGCAGGTTCGCGAAGCCTTCTCGGATCGCGGCGGGCGTCATGGATTGCAGCCACAGGCGTTGCACCGGCTGCTTCGCCTTCGCGTGCTGCGCGATCAGGCGGAAGATCAGCTCACCTTCGCGCCCCGCGTCACATGCGTTGATGAGGCGGTCGACATCCTTGCGCTTCATCAGTTTCGTCAGCACCTTCAGGCGCGACTCGCTCTTCGCGATCGGATTCAGGTCGAAATGCGGCGGAATCACCGGCAGATTGGCGAAGCTCCATTTGCCGCGCTTGACGTCGTACTCTTCCGGCGCGGCAATCTCTAGCAGGTGGCCGACCGCGGACGAGAGCACGTAGTCGTCGCTCTCGTAGTACTCGTCATGCTTGGTGAAGCCGCCCAGCGCACGCGCGATGTCGTTCGCGACGGAGGGCTTCTCAGCGATGATCAGGGCTTTGGACATGACTCAAAAGGTTGGTAACTGGCAGCGGCCCGGTTTGGACTGCTTTAACGACCGCTTTATAGCACACGCTTTGCGCGGCAGGCGTCGAAGCTGGAATCGGGGCGTTTCAATATCTGGCTCGAAAAGCGCACAGCGAGAGGCGCAAAACGCGCGTTTCGCGTGCGTCGTATTCAGGCCGCAGCAAGCGCCGGGCGCAGTTTCGGCGCGCCGACCATGCCCGGCAGCGCGGTCAGATCGGTCAGCATCCGCTCGACGATCGACACTTGCGGCAGCACCGTGCCGAAAAACCGCGTCGTGACGGCGTCCTCGATCAGGATGGTAGGAAAATTTTCGACGTCGAGGTCGTCGAAGCGATCGGCGTGGTTCTCGATATCGATCCAGGCGAAGCAGATTTCCGGATGCGCGGCCGCCAGCCTGTCGAACCCTTCGCGATATTCGCGGCAGGTCCCGCACCATTCCGCGCACAGGCAGGCGACGAACAGCGTGCCGGGCACGGCGATGCGCTCCGCGATGCGGTCGGCATCGGTATCGAGATTCAGCGCAGACATGGCGGGTGCGAAATCCTTTATTGGTATCGGCTGCGGGGGAGGGCTCATTTTTCCGCGAATGTAGCACGACGCGGCGTCACGAGCGCTCCACCGCCGCGTAGCGGCCGCCTCCGAGCGCGGCCACATGGCCCGACAGTTCGAGTTGCAGGAGCGCGCCCTGAAGTGCCGCGCCGTCCAGATCAGTGCGCATCGCGAGAATTTCAAGCGTCGCGGGTGCGTGGCCGAGTGCGCCGAGAACGCGCCCGGCATCGCCGCTGATCGGGCATTCGACGTCTGCCGAACTCGCCGATGCCCACGACGCGCTGACCGGACGCGGCTTTGCGCGTTTCGCCGCTGCGGTAGCCGCGCGCGCTGTCGCCGGCGGGAAACCGAACTCCTCGAGCACTTCTTCCGGCGTTTCGACGAGCTTCGCGCCCTGCTTGATCAGCCGATGACAACCTTGCGAAAGCGGTGCGTGAATCGAGCCGGGAATCGCGAAGACATCGCGCCCCATTTCGTTGGCGAGCCGGGCGGTGATGAGCGAGCCGGAACGCATCGCGGCCTCGACGATCAGCACGCCGCTCGACATTCCCGCGATCAGCCTGTTTCTTTGCGGAAAATTGGCGGAACGCGCCGGCGTGCCGAGCGGCCATTCGGAGAGGATCGCGCCGTCGCGGGCGATCTCATGGGCGAGCGTGTGATGCGCCGCCGGGTACACCAGATCGGCGCCCGTGCCGATCACCGAGACCGTGCCCGTGGCGCCCTCCAGCGCGCCGCGATGCGCGGATGCGTCGATGCCGAGCGCGAGACCGGACACCACGGATAGTCCCGCATCCGACAGCGCGCGGGCGAAGCGGCGCGCGTCTTCGAGTCCTTGCGGCGTGGCATGCCGGCTCCCGACAATGGCCACCGCGCGCACCTGAAGCAGATCGAGCCGGCCTTTCGCGTAGAGCAGCGGCGGCGGATCCGGCATCGTGAGAAGCGCCCGCGGATAGGTCGCGTCGGCGAGCGTCAGAATGTGATTACCCGGTTCGGACGCCCACGCCAGAACCGCTTCAATATAGTCATCGAACTGAACGCCTTCGATATCCTCCGGCGGCGCGAGCACGGCTTCGGCGGCGCGGGCATCGGCGGTTTCGGCGAGCGACGCGAAACTCTCCGACAAAACTTCGCGCGGACCGCCGAACGCACCGAGCAGCGTGCGCAGCGCGAGCGGCCGCAGCCCCTTCGCATGCGCGAGCCGCAGCCACGCGCGCAGTTCGTCGGCGTCGAGTATCGGGGCGGTGTCCCCGGTCGGCAGGTCGGCGGTCGTCATGTTAAGATTTTTGATCCGGAACAGATAAAGAAAGGTCGCTCAGGCGTGGTCCAAAGCCCGACGCGACGCCCATTGGCCGCTTGCCGGCGGCGTTGAATCCACTGGATTCGCCCGCATATCTTCGGCAGGCCGCCACTCACCCGCAACCTGGCCGAATGGCCGATTTACACGCGCCGCGGCGCGCGTAGACAATCCGAATCATGGCTCTGCTCAAGATACTCAACTACCCGGACAAGCGGCTGAACAAGGTGGCGAAGCCCGTCGCCGTGGTCGACGACCGCATCCGCAAGCTCGTCGCCGACATGGCCGAGACGATGTACGCCGCGCCCGGCGTCGGCCTCGCCGCGACGCAGGTGGACGTGCATGAGCGCGTGATCGTGATCGATGTCTCCGACGCGCACGACCAGCTCATGGTGTTCATCAACCCTGAGCTCGTCTGGACGAGCGACCAGAAGAAGGAGTGGGAAGAGGGTTGTCTCTCGGTGCCCGGCATTTACGATTTCGTCGAGCGCCCGGATAAAGTGCGCGTGAAGGCGCTGAACGAGAAGGGCGAAACCTTCGAGCTCGATTGCGACGGCCTGCTCGCGGTCTGTATTCAGCACGAGATGGATCACCTGGCAGGGCATGTGTTCGTCGAATATCTGTCGCAGCTCAAGCAGACGCGCATCCGCGGCAAGATGAAGAAGCTGGAAAAGGCGCTGTAACTGATGACTCAGTCGTTGCGCGTGGTTTTCGCCGGTACGCCGGAATTTGCTGCGGCCGCGCTTGCCGCCATTCACGCGGCGGGATTTTCCGTGCCGCTCGTGCTTACGCAGCCCGACCGGCCGGCCGGACGCGGCATGAAGTTGACCGCGAGCCCGGTCAAGCGCTTCGCGGTCGAGCATGGCCTGAAGGTCGCACAGCCCACTTCGCTGCGGCGCGCGGGCAAATATCCGCAAGAGGCGGCGGAGGCCATCGACCTTCTGCGGGCAACGCCGCACGACGTCATGGTCGTCGCCGCTTACGGGCTGATCCTGCCGCAAGAAGTGCTCGATATTCCGCCGCGCGGCGCCATCAACATCCACGCGTCGCTGTTGCCGCGCTGGCGTGGCGCTGCGCCGATCCATCGCGCGATCGAAGCGGGCGACGCCGAAACCGGCATCACGCTCATGCAGATGGACGCCGGCCTCGACACCGGCGCCATGATCCGCGAAGCGCGCACGCCAATTCTCGCCGACGACACCACGGCCACCCTGCACGACCGGCTCGCGCGAATCGGCGCGGAGTTGATCGTCGCGGGGCTGCGTGATCTCGAGCATGACGGCTCGCTCCCGTCCACGCCACAGCCGGAAGACGGCACGACTTACGCCGAAAAGATCGCCAAGAACGAGGCCGCGCTCGATTGGCGGCGTCCCGCAGAAGAACTGGCGCGCCAGATTCGCGCGTTCGATCCGTTTCCCGGCGCGTTCGGCACGCTCGAGAACGCTGCGATCAAGATCTGGGCCGCGCATCCCGTCGATGTGCCGTCACGCGCGGAGCCCGGCACCATCGCCGAGGTTTCGTCGGACGGTATCGTCGTGATTTGCGGCGGCGGCGCGCTCAAGCTCACGCAATTGCAAAAACCCGGCGGCAAACGCCTGCCGGTGCGCGAATTCCTCGCGGGCGCGTCGCTCGCGAAAGGTCAGCGTTTCGCGTTTCCGGAAGCCGCTCGACAGTAAGGACGCCGCGACGGGCGCAGCGCTAAAATAAAGCGCTTTCCGCGCGTTCCGTCTGTCTGGAGTGTTCGATGCTCGGCATCACCGGTTTTACCTTCTTCGTCATCGCCGTATTTCTTCTCAACGTCACGCCCGGTCCCGACACCGCGTATATCGTCGGGCGCAGCGTCGCGCAAGGGCGTGGCGCGGGCATCGTGTCGGCGCTCGGTATTTCGGCCGGCTGCATCGTCCATACGCTCGCGTGCGCGTTCGGTTTGACGGCGATCCTCGCCGCATCGGCGACTGCGTTCACGGTCATCAAGATCGCCGGCGCGATCTATCTGATTTACCTCGGCGTGCGCCTCATTCTCGCGAAGCATGACGATGCGACCGCCGCGCGTCAGGCGCACGCCAGCGAGAAAGCCACGCCGAAATCGCTGCTGCAGCTTTTCGCGCAAGGTTTCGTCACGAATGTGCTCAATCCGAAGGTCGTGTTGTTCTTCGTGTCGTTCTTTCCGCAATTCGTCGCTGCGGAAAGCCAGCACAAGACGCTCGCGTTCCTCGCGCTCGGCATCGTTTTCATCGCCATGAGCACGGTCTGGAACAGCTTCGTCGCATGGATCGCGGGCAGCGTCACGGAGCGCTTCGCGGGCAAATCAGGCGTGAAGAAGTGGCTGGACCGCGGCGTCGGCAGCGCGTTCGTCGGCCTCGGCATCAAGCTCGCGACTTCGCATCGATAAATCGCGCAATGGCGGATTGAATTATTGACGGGCGCCGCTATCTAACATTTTGCTTACAATCGTCGTTCCGGTCATGTCGGCCGGGACAACCGCGCACTTCGCGCAGCGTATTCCGGGAGAGGAGTTCCAGCAATGTTCAACTGGGTCAAAACCGCGATGCTGATGGCTGCGATCACGGCCCTCTTTGTCGTGATCGGCGGTGTGATCGGCGGATCGAAGGGCATGATGCTCGCGCTGATCATCGCGCTCGGCATGAATTTCTTTTCGTACTGGTTCTCGGACAAGCTGGTCCTGCGCATGTACAACGCGCAGGAAGTCGACGAGACCACTGCGCCGCAGTTCTATCGCATGGTGCGCGAGCTCGCCGCGCGCGCTCAATTGCCGATGCCGCGCGTCTACCTGATCAACGAAGACGCGCCGAACGCGTTCGCCACGGGCCGCAACCCGGAGCACGCGGCGGTCGCGGCGACCACGGGCATTCTGCGCGTGCTGTCGGAGCGCGAAATGCGAGGCGTGATGGCGCACGAACTGGCGCACGTGAAGCACCGCGATATCCTGATCTCGACGATCTCCGCGACGATGGCCGGCGCGATCTCGGCACTCGCCAACTTCGCAATGTTTTTCGGCGGCCGCGACGACGAAGGCCGTCCGTCGAATCCGATCGCGAGCATTCTGGTGGCGATTCTCGCGCCGATCGCGGGCGCGTTGATCCAGATGGCGATTTCCCGTGCGCGCGAGTTCGAAGCCGATCGCGGCGGCGCCGAGATTTCAGGGGACCCGCAAGCGCTCGCGAGCGCGCTGGAAAAGATTCACGCTTACGCAACCGGCGTGCCGTTCCCGACAGCGGAAGCGAACCCGGCGACCGCGCAGATGATGATCATGAATCCGCTCTCGGGCGGCGGCATCGCGAATCTGTTCTCGACGCACCCGGCGACGGAAGAGCGCGTCGCACGTCTGATGGAAATGGCGCGCACGGGCCGCATCTGACGCTAACGAAGTCGTAGCGAAGGCCGTTCCGGGTTGCGCCGGAACGGCCTTTTTGCTGGTCCTCGGCAGCCCGTCCGGGCGCGCAATCCCCGCACGTTACAATCCTCGTTCGCGCAAGCCGTCCGCTTGCCGCTCGACCGTTCCCGTTTTCGCCATGACCGACAAGCCTCCCCGGCGGCACGCCGCCGCGCATACCCGCCTGAGCGCCCTCCGTCTCGCGCCCGATTCGCTCGCGTTCGCGCTCGATTGCGCGGCGCAGGCCGTGGGCGCGGTGCGCGCAGGCTCGGCGTTGCCGGCCGCGCTGCAGACGGTCATCGCGTCGGCGAAGCATGCGGAGGCGCGCGGGGCGGTGCAGGACATCGCGTATCGCGCGATGCGCCGTCTCGCCCTTGCCGATTCGCTCCTGCACAAGCTCGTGAAGAAGGCGCCGCCGCCGCATGTGGCGAATATGCTGGTCTGCGCGTTCACGCTGTTGACCGACGACGAAGCGCACGCGGCGTATGCGCCGTTCACCGTCGTCGATCAGGCGGTGAGCGCGATCGCGGCGCGGCGCGAGTTCGCGTTCGCGAAGGGGCTGGTCAACGCGGTGTTGCGCAACTTCCTGCGCGAGCGCGAAGCGCTCATCGACGAAGCGCGCCGGGATCCCGTCGCGCGCTGGAATTATCCGCAATGGTGGATCGACGCCGTAAAGCGCGGACAACCCGATGCCTGGGAGCGCATTCTCGAAGCGGGCAACGCGCAAGGGCCGCTTACGTTGCGCGTGAATGCGCGTCACGCCACTGTCGATCAATATCTCTCGCGCCTGAAAGACGCGCATATCGAAGCCGAAGCCGCGGGCCTCCACGCGGTGCGCCTGAAGACGCCGATGTCCGTCGATCGCATTCCGGGCTTCGACGAAGGCGTCGTGTCGGTGCAGGACGCGGGCGCGCAACGCGCGGCGCAACTACTCGACGTGAAAGACGGCATGCGCGTGCTCGACGCGTGCGCCGCGCCGGGCGGCAAGACCGGGCATATCCTCGAACTCGCGACCGTCGATCTCATCGCGCTCGAAAGCGATGCCGAGCGCTCGGGCCGCATCGAGCAGAATCTGAAGCGCCTGAAGCTCGAGGCGCAAATCAAAGTGGGTGACGCGGGCGATCCCGCGCAATGGTTCGACGGCGCGCCGTTCGATCGCATTCTCGCCGATGTGCCGTGCTCGGCATCGGGCATCGTGCGCCGTCATCCGGACATCCGGTGGCTGCGGCGCCCATCGGACATCGATGCGCTAGTCGCCGAGCAGCGGCGCATCGTGAGCGCGCTGTGGCCGCTCGTCGCGAAGGGCGGCGAATTGCTTTACGTGACATGCTCCATCTTTCCCGAGGAAGGCGAACAACAGGCCCGCTGGTTTGGAGCCGCGCATGAAGATGCGGTACGATTGGACGCGCCGGGGCAATTGTTACCGACAGCGGCGCGCACGAGCGCGGGCGCGGTGCAGGCCTCACCAGACGGTACAAATCTCGCGAACCCGGATCGGGACGCCGAGACCTTAGCGGACCACGACGGATTCTTCTACGCGCGCTTTCAGAAACGGTGACGATCAAACGCTTCTTTCCGCTTCGGCTCGCGGCCGTCATCTGGACTGCGCTGACGCTCTGGCTGGCATTCGCCGCAGCCGACCCCGCGTTTGCCGAAACGATCGCCGTGCAACGCGCGTCGCTGCAAGCGGACAACGCCGGCTGGAGTCTCGACGCACATTTCGACTTCGACCTGAACAACAGCCTCGAAGATGCCGTGAACCGCAGCGTGCCGCTTTATTTCACGATCGATTTCAACCTGTCGAGGCCGCGCTGGTACTGGTTCGACGAAGAGCCGGTCAACGTGTCGCAGAGCATCCGCCTTTCCTATCAGCCGCTCACGAACGAATATCGTGTATCGACGGGCGGGCTGCAATTGCGTTTCGCATCGCTCAACGAGGCGCTCGCGGTCATCAGGCACGTGACCTCGTGGCACGTGATCGACCGGAACCAGGTGCGTGGCGGCGAAACCTATACCGCATCGGTGCGCATGCAGCTCGACATCGCACTCATGCCCAAGCCGTTCCAGATCGACGCGGTGAATAACCGCGACTGGAACCTTTCCTCGGACTGGAAGCGTTTTACTTTTACGGCGGCAGAACGTGCGAAATAGATTTCGACGCGGCCGCACGGACATGAAGAGTCTCATCGTCCGCTTGCTGGTCTCCACGGTGGCGCTCACGGCGGTTCTGCTGCTCGTGATGCTCGCGCTCGCGAGTGCGAACACGGAATTCTTCGACCGCTACTACGGCTGGCTCTATGCCGCGAACGTTGCGGTGGCGGTCGTCTTCATGCTGATCGTCATCGCCCTGTTCATCATCATCGTGTCGCGGGTCAGGCAAGGGCGCTTCGGCACGCGATTGCTCGCGAAGCTCGCGTTGATCTTCGCGCTCGTCGGCGTCGTGCCGGGCGTGATCATCTACGTGGTGTCCTACCAGTTCGTGTCGCGCAGTATCGAATCGTGGTTCGACGTGAACGTCGAGACGGCGCTGTCATCGGGCCTGACGCTCGGCCGCGGCATGCTCGAAACCTCGCTCGCCGATTTCAAGGGACGCGGCCGGCAGATGAGCGATCAGCTCGCGAGCGCCGATCCATCGAGTCTCACGCTGTCGCTCTTGCGCCTGCGCGATCAATACGGCGTGCAGGACGCAGTCGTGTTCGAGCGCCCGCGCGATCAGTACAACCGCGAGGATCTCGCGTCGAACAACAGTTCGCTGCGCGTGCCGGGGCTTCGCACGGTCGCGCAGGCGTCGGGCAATTACTACGCCCTGCTGCCGACCAACGAGCCGACCAGCGCGATGCTGAGGGAGGCGCAGGATCATCCGTATGGCGCGATCGAAGGCGAGATCGACGGCGATCCGAAATCGAATGGACCGAAGGGCGCGCTGCGTCTGCGCGTGGTCACGAAGATTCCGGATCCCACGACCACGACCGAATTCCAGCATGTCGATCGCTTTCTGCAGATCGAGCAGCCCGTGAGTCAGGAGCTCGCGCGCAATGCCGACGCCGTGCAGCGCGCGTATCGCGAGTATCAGGAAAAGCGGCTCGGGCGCACGGGCTTGCGCAAGATGTATATCGGCACGCTGACGCTCGCGCTCTTCCTCGCGACCTTCATCGCGATGATGCTCGCGCTCGCGCTCGGCAATCAGCTCGCGCGGCCGCTGTTCCTGCTCGCGCAAGGCACGAAAGAAGTGGCCGAAGGCGACTACACGCCCAAGCGAGAGATCAATTCGCGCGACGAACTGGGCTTTCTCACGCAGTCCTTCAACGCGATGACGCGCCAGCTTTCCGAGGCGCGCGCGGCGGTCGAGAACAATCGCGTCGCGCTGGAGCATTCGAAGGCGTATCTCGAAAGCATCCTTGCGAATCTGACGGCGGGCGTGTTCGTGTTCGACCGGCAGTTCCGCTTGACCACCGCGAATCGCGGCGCGGAGCGCATCTTCCGCCAGCCGTTCAACGCGTTGCTCAATCAGCCGCTCGATCAGATCGGCGTGCTCGCCGAACTCGGCGCGATGGTGAAGAAGGCCTTCGCCGAACGCGATGCGGCCGAGGTCGGCAGCGGACATCCGCTTGGCGATCGAGGCCACTGGCAGCAGCAGGTCGCCGTGTCGGTGCCCGGCGAGAACGAGCCGCTCACGCTCCTCGTGCGCGGCACGCAGTTGCTGAGCGTGACCGAAAGCGATGCCGACGATGCCGAAACGACCGGCTACGTCGTCGTGTTCGATGACATCTCGGACGTGATCTCCGCGCAGCGCTCGGTCGCGTGGGGCGAAGTCGCGCGGCGTCTCGCGCACGAGATCAAGAATCCGCTCACGCCGATTCAGCTTTCCGCCGAACGCTTGCAGATGAAGCTCGCGGACAAGCTCGCGCCGCCCGACGCGGAGGTGCTCAAGCGAGCGTCGACGACCATCGTCAATCAGGTGCAGGCGATGAAGCAGATGGTCGACGATTTCCGCGAATACGCGCGCACGCCGCCCGCGGTGCTCGGCAATCTGCAACTGAACGATCTCGTCGCGGAAGTGCTGACGTTGTACGGCATCGAAGATGGCAAGACGCCGATCAAGGTGGATCTCGCGAAGCTGCCCGTGATTCGCGGTGACGCGACGCAGATCCGCCAGGTGATCCACAACCTGTTGCAGAACGCGCAGGACGCGGTGGCGGATGTCGCGGAGCCACGCGTGCTGCTCGAAACGAGGACAGTAGAATATGGCGAGCCCGATGCATTGGGTCATGCGCGTGTCGCGGTTCGCCTCACTGTCTCGGATAACGGCTCGGGTTTTCCGGCGCGAATCCTTTCGCGTGCTTTCGAGCCTTACGTGACGACCAAGGCGAAGGGCACGGGCCTGGGACTTGCAACGGTGAAGAAGATCGTCGACGAGCACGGCGCGCGCATCGACATACGCAACCGCTCGAAGACAGCGGATGTGATCGAAGGCGCGCAGATATCGATTCTGTTTCTACAACTCGCGGACGATACCGCGGCGCCCGGCGCAACGCGTCCGGCGGCCGGTGCGGCGGCGAATCACGGAACGACAAAAGCAACAGTGCAGACAAGGGCAGCGTAAATGGCAACCATCCTGGTGGTAGACGATGAAATGGGGATCCGGGAACTGCTCTCCGAGATCCTGAGCGACGAAGGCCACGTTGTTGATGTAGCGGAAAACGCGCAGCATGCGCGCGACTATCGCCTGCAGCAAACGCCCGACCTCGTTTTGCTCGACATCTGGATGCCCGATACCGACGGCGTGACCCTGCTCAAGGAGTGGGCCGCGCAGGGCAAGCTCACGATGCCGGTCATCATGATGTCGGGTCACGCGACCATCGACACGGCTGTCGAAGCGACGAAGATCGGCGCGCTCAACTTCCTCGAGAAGCCGATCGCGCTACAGAAGCTCCTGAAGGCCGTCGAGCAGGGGCTCGCGCACGGCACCGCAGCGGCGCCCGTGACGACGCTAGCCAAGCCTCCGGCGAGCGCGATGGCATCGGGGGTGCCTGTGGCGGCCGCGCTGCCGACGGCGTCGGCGTTGAACGCATCGGGCGAAGCGGGAGCGGGCGGCGCGACGCAGAATCAGGCGGGGCAGACGGCATCCATCTCGTTCGATATCCCGTTGCGCGATGCACGCGATGCGTTCGAGCGCGCGTACTTCGAGTATCACCTGGCGCGCGAGAACGGCAGCATGACGCGCGTCGCCGAGAAGACGGGGCTCGAGCGCACGCATCTCTATCGCAAGCTCAAGCAACTGGGCGTCGATCTCGGAAAGAACAAGAACGAGGTCTGAGCAAAATGCTCCGAACATTTTCAGAAAAAATGTGTGGAGGGGCTTGAGGGGCGAAAATGAGTCTGCTATAGTTTCACCTCTTCGTTGGCCCGGTAGCTCAGTTGGTAGAGCAGCGGATTGAAAATCCGCGTGTCGGTGGTTCGATTCCGCCCCAGGCCACCAGAATGCAAGAAGCCCGAGAGTGTCATCGCTCTCGGGCTTTTTCATTTTCCATATGCAAAAGCGGGCACGTTCGATTGAGCGCACGTGCCCGCTTTTTTCCACTATACGATCCTCACCTTGGATTCGCCGCGACGAAGTTCTTGAACGCCGCGTAGGCCGCTTTCTGCGTCTTGCCGTCGTTCTTCAGAAGGCCATATGCGCCTTCGCCGCCCGCGGGATCGTCGTACAGCTCGTACGTCTGGATCGCCTGGATGTTGTACTTCGACGCCACCGCGACGAACTCCGCCATCATCTTGTTGCCGACGAGGTAGGCCGCGATCTGCTGTTCGCTGCCGAGCCACGGACGCACGCCGAACTCGTTGATCCAGATCGGCTTGCCCATCTGCTGCAGCGCCGCGAGCACGTCGTGACAACCCGTGCCGCCACATGCGTTCGTGATGTCGCCCATATCCGAGTACCAGTGCCACGCGGTGATGTCCCAGTTCACGACCGGATGACCCGTCGTGCCGTCGGGCTGCGTGCCGTTGGCGAGCATCTGATCGAGGCCGTAATGCATCCACGTGCCGCCGCCCATGATGATCTTGCCGTTCGGATCGACTGACTTCACGCCAGCGATCATCCCGCGAATCACGCCGCGCGCGATCTGGAATTTGGTGTTGTCGAATTGCTGCCCATAAACGCCGTCGACGTTGCTGCTGATCGCGCTGGCGTCGAGTTCGTTCGTCACTTCGTAGTACGGGTACTGGTACGAGGTCGCCGTCCAGACGCCGAGTTGATAACCCGCGTTGTAGGCATCGGTCTCGCTGGAGAAGGCGAGGCTCATCAACATCACCGGATACACGGTTACGCCGCCTGCCGCCATTGTTTTCGCGATGCCCGCGAGCTTGTTCGCAGTCCCCTGGCTGTACACCTCGTTTCGATACAGCTTCACGCCGAGATCCTGCAGTTGTGAGAGTTGCAAAGCCGGGCTGGAGAGGTCGTAGGCGCCGCCCTCATTGTTGTGCCCATTCGCGCCGTAAAAGATCGAGGTGGCCGACGTCGCATTCTTCACGACGACGTTCACGTTCTGCACCGTGCGTGTGGCGCCTTTGGCGTCGGTGGCCGTGATTTGCCATGTGTGCGTGCCGTTGGTCTGACTCGTCGTGTTGACGGTCGTCGAGAACGCCCCGTTCGAGGGCGTTGCATCAGGCGCGACCTTGTTGCCGGTGGTCATGTCGACGACGGAGACTTTCGTCCAAGTCGTGCCCGCCGTCCCTTTCACCGTCGCGGTGCCGGAAACGGCGGTGTTCACTGTTGGCGAGGTGACGGCGAAAGCGGTTGTATTGCGATTCGCTGCGGCGGCTGCTGCGGTGGAGGCGGTATCGAAGGCGTCGCTACTACCGCCGCCGCAGGCGCCGAGCAGCAAGCTGGCCGCGACTGCAACGGCGAACAGGCTCGCTCTTGGGACGGAAAGGGCGCCGACAGTGCAGTCGGCATGAATGTTGGTCTGAATGTAATTTTTCATTGTTCGTAGTGCTAATCGGGTAGTTGGCGTCAACAAAAATGGGTGCGATCGCCGGAGCGCCGCGAGAAGGGCGGATCGGAGACGGACCTGCGGCCCCGCGTAACCCTGCGGGAGGGTTTGAAAATCAATCTTCGTTATGCGAATCAATTGGCCGTGTGAATGTCCCGGGCGGCGCGTACGAAAAGCGGCGCGTGGTCCGAAATCGCGCTATGGATGAGCTAGCTATGCAACCGGCCGAATTGCTGGTCTCGTTATTAGTTCAGACAATTCAATTGTCTGTATAACGACCGGTTGTCCGTTGGGTTGAGGGAGATTTCCGGAAATTGCCGATCCGACCGTGTTGTTTGCGGCAATTTGTTCCGTTTGCAGGGTGTTGCGGCAAGATTGAAAGTGCTGGCCGCGACGGCGCGCGCCGAGCTCGGCGAACACCCGTGCTCCGTGCTAAAATTCCCGCCGAATTAAGGACTTGCCTCGTCCTCGGACCCGCAAGTCCTTTTCTTTTCGACGCTCCGAATCGCTCGTGTGACGCGCCGGAATCCTTCACCCGGCGCTCGTTCATCCGTCTCGTACTCCGCTATCGGCGGAATAAAGGGCGTGCGCGTCCGGGCGAAGGTCGCCGGCCTATACTGGACTCGCGGGCGTCGCGCCCGTGCCGCTCATGGCGAAGTCCGGTCATTCCGACAGCCAGTGCGGCGTGCGACGCCAATCTCATTCACGGAGTACGGAGTTTTCACGGTGACTCGGATAGACGCTAAAGACAGCGCGCTCGTGCTGTTTTCCGGCGGCCAGGACTCGGCCACGTGCCTTGCCTGGGCGCTTGATCGCTACAAGACGGTAGAGACGCTCGGGTTCGACTATGGACAGCGTCATCGCGTGGAACTCGAATGCCGCGACGGCTTCCGTGCCGCGATCGCGCGCGAGTTTCCGCAGTGGACGGAGCGCCTGGGCGAAGATCACATGATCGATCTGTCCGTGCTCGGCGCGATCAGCGATACCGCCATGACGCGTGAGATCGAGATCCAGGCGAACGCGAGCGGCTTGCCCAATACGTTCGTGCCGGGCCGCAATTTGCTGTTCATGACGATTGCCGCGGCGGTGGCGTACCGGCGCGGGCTGAAGGTGCTGGTTGGCGGCATGTGCGAAACGGACTTTTCCGGCTATCCGGATTGCCGCGACGACACGATGAAGGCGCTCCAAGTCGCGCTCAATCTCGGGATGGAAACGCGCTACGCGCTGGAAACGCCGCTGATGTGGCTCGACAAGGCCGACACCTGGCGGCTTGCGGAAACGCTCGGCGGCGAACCGCTCGTCGAACTGATCCGCGTCGAAACGCACACGTGTTATGTCGGCGAGCGCGCCGAGCTGCACGACTGGGGCTTCGGCTGCGGTCAGTGCCCGGCATGCAAGCTGCGCAAGCGCGGCTACGAGGCGTATCGCGCGGGCGAGCAGGTCACCACCGCGCCGGTTTGATTTTTACGACACGTTTTACGAGGCAGGCAGAGCAGTCATGACGTACGCGGTAAAGGAAATTTTCTACACGTTGCAGGGCGAGGGCGCCAATGCCGGGCGCCCGGCCGTGTTCTGCCGTTTCGCGGGCTGCAATCTGTGGTCGGGGCGCGAGGAAGATCGCGCGGACGCCGTCTGCCAGTTTTGCGACACCGATTTCGTCGGCACGGACGGCGAGAACGGCGGCAAGTACAAGACGCCGGCGGAACTCGTCGCGAAGATCGCATCGTTGTGGCCGGAAGGCGCGGCGCACAGATTCGTCGTGTGTACGGGCGGCGAGCCGATGCTGCAGATCGATCAGCCTTTCGTCGACGCGCTGCATGAAGCCGGCTTCGAAATGGCGATCGAGACGAACGGCTCGCTGCCCGTGCTCGAGAGCATCGACTGGATTTGCGTGAGCCCGAAAGCCGATGCGCCGCTCGTCGTCACGAAGGGCAACGAACTGAAGGTTGTCGTCCCGCAGGACAACCAGCGACTGGCGCAATACGAGAAGCTCGACTTCGACTACTTTCTCGTACAGCCGATGGACGGCCCGTCGCGCGACATCAACACGAAGCTGGCGATCGACTGGTGCAAGCGCCATCCGAAGTGGCGCCTGTCGATGCAGACGCACAAATATTTGAACATCCCCTGATAAGACGGTCAGCCGACGTGCAGACGATTACCCGAAAACTCGAATTCGATGCGGGCCACCGCATCCCCGATCACCGCAGCCAGTGCCGCAATCTGCACGGGCATCGCTATGTGCTCGAGATCACGCTGCAAGGCGATCTCGTCGACGTGGAAGGCGCGCCCGACCGCGGCATGGTGATGGACTTCGCCGACGTGAAAGCGCTCGCGATGGAGCATCTCGTCAACAAGTGGGATCACGCGTTCATCGTCTATGAAGGCGATGTCAAAGTGCGCGAATTCCTGCACACGCTGGCGGATCACAAGACCGTCGTGCTGGATCGCATTCCGACCGTCGAGAACCTGGCGGCGGTTGCGTTCAACATCCTCGCCGCAGTCTACGATGCACATTACGGCGTCAACCTCAAGCTGAAGCGCGTGCGTCTTTTCGAAACGCCGAACTGCTGGGCCGACGTCGAGCGCGGCTAATCTTCGGCGCGCGCCCGGCCCGGAGCAGGCCCGGCGCGCGCGCGTGCGTCACGGTATGATCGTCCGATGAGTCGCCCACCTCCGAGGCGACGAGACACGGAGCGCACGCATGCCGTCACTTCTGCCATCGTTTTCATCGCTGCGGCCGCGCGCGGCCGTCCTTCGATCTCTCGAAGGAGCCGCGCGATGAGCACGTTCACCAATCCCCTCAAGCAGCGCTTTTCAGAATCGGGCACCCTCTTCGGACTGTGGCTCTCGCTCGGCAGCGCCGATGCCGCCGAAGCGCTCGCGCACGCGGGCTTCGACTGGCTGTGCATCGACATGGAGCATTCGCCGAACGATAGCGCCGACGTCGTCGCTCAACTGCGGGCGATCGCCGCCGCGCATCTGCCGAGCGAGCCGATCGTGCGTGTGCCGGCCAACGAGGGCTGGCTCGTCAAACGCGCGCTCGACGCGGGCGCGCGCACGCTGATGTTCCCGAACGTGCAATCGGCCGAAGAGGCGGCGCGCATCGTGCGGCTCACGCAGTATCCGACCGAAGCGGCGCTGCACGGCTTGCGCGGCGTCGCGGGCGCGGTGCGCGCGGCGGCATACGGCATGCGGCGCGACTACATGGCGAGCGCGAATGCGCAGATTGCGACGATCGTCCAGATCGAATCGGTGGCGGCGCTCGAAGCGGTCGATGAGATCGCCGCGACGCCGGGCGTCGATTGTCTGTTCATCGGGCCGGCGGATCTGGCGGCGAGCCTCGGTCATCTCGGCGACGGCAAGCATCCGGATGTGCAGGCGGCGATCACGAAGATCGTCGACGCCGCGAATCGCGCGGGCATCGCGAGCGGCATCTTCGCGCTCGATGCGGCGAGCGCGAAGCAATACGCGCAGGCGGGCATCAAGCTCGTCGCGATCGGCGCGGATGTGATGTGGCTGTTGAAGGCGACGCGTCAGGCGTTGCAGGAGGCGCGAACATGAAAACCGTCGTGGCGTCGGTGGTCGCCGCGGTGATTCTGTCGATATCGATCGGCGCGGCGCACGCCGACAACGCGCCGAAGTCGACCGATATCGCCACGCAAAACGCCGTCGCCGACTACAACGCGGGCAATCTCGTCGCGGCGCGCTCCGAGTTCCGGCGCGCCGCGCAGAAGGGCAGCCGCCTTGCCCAATTCAATTACGCGATGATGCTGCTCAACGGCGAGGGCGGCCCGGTGGACGTGCCGGAAGGCAAGAAATGGTTGCGCCGCGCAGCCGATGCCAACATGACCCACGCGCAATATGTGTACGGCAAGATGTACGACGATGGACAGTTCGTCGAGAAAGACCCGGCGGAGGCGCATCGCTGGTTCCTGCGCGCGGCGAATCAGGGACACGTGCAGGCCGAACTCGCGCTCGCCAATCAGTTTCTCGATGGACGCGGCACCACGCGCGATAACACGCAGGCGTTCACCTGGTACAAGAAGGCCGCGCAAGGCGGCGACATGACGGCGCAATACGTCGCGGGTTCGTTCTATGAGCGCGGCGGTGATGGCGTCGAGCGCAACCTGAACGTTGCGCGCGCCTATTACGCTGCGGCGGCGGCGCAGGGCGATCCGGCCGCCAAGCTGAAATATCTGCAGTTGAGCGCAGAACTGGAGCAGCAAAAGCCGCAGTGACGAGGACGGCGCGCGCTAACTCTGCATCAACCGCTTTTGACGAGCGACGCTCATGATCAGCCCAACCGCGACGCCGAGCGTCGTCAACGCGGTCCCGCCGTAACTCATGAACGGAAGCGGCACGCCGACCACGGGCAGAATGCCGCTCACCATGCCGATGTTGACGAAAGCGTAAGTAAAGAACGCGAGCGTGAGCGATCCGGCCAATAATCGCCCGAAGAAAGTGGCGCCGTTCGCCGCGATGAAGAGCCCGCGCGCGATGAGCGCCATATAAAGGAAGAGCAGCACGAGCCCGCCCGCGAGCCCGAACTCCTCGGAGAAGACGGCGAAAATGAAGTCGGTGTGCTTTTCGGGGATGAATTCGAGGTGCGCCTGCGTGCCCTTCAACCAGCCTTTCCCGAACGTGCCGCCCGAACCGATCGCGATCACCGCCTGAATCGTGTGGAAGCCTTTGCCGAGCGGATCGGAAGTCGGGTCGAGCAGCGTGCAGATGCGGTGCTTTTGATAGTCGTGCATCATCGGCCAGACCACATCCGGCTGGCAGATCTTGTCCTGAAACACCGCGATGCTCGCGACCGCAATGACGGCTGCGATCAGCACGGGCAGGATGAGCTTGAAACTCAGCCCGGCGAAATAGATGACGAACATGCCCGCCGCGAACACGAGCACCGCGGTGCCCAGATCCGGCTGCTTCGCGATCAGCCCGACCGGCAGCAACAGAATGACAAAGCCGACGATGTAATCCCACCAGCGGACATTGCTTTCGCGCTTCTGGTAGTACCAGGCGAGCATCAGCGGCATCGCGATCTTCATGATTTCGGATGGCTGGATCACCACGCCGACATTGAGCCAGCGTTTCGCGCCCTTGCGCGTCAGCCCGAACGCGGCGACCGCGACCAGCAACGCGACGCCGACGGTGTAGAGCGGCACGGCGAAGCGCATCAGCATCTGCGGCGGGATGTTGGCGAGCACCCACATCAGACCGAAGGTCAGCATGATGTTGCGCAACTGGTCCTCGACACGCCCAGGCATGTCGAGGCTCGCGCTGTACAGCGTCACGATGCCGACGCCGAGCAGCAGGAACACGATGAGCGCGAGCGGCTTGTCGAAGCCCGCGAACATGCGCTTGGCGCGGTCCAGCAGCTCCCGCTTGTCGAATTGCATGTGCAGTTGCATGGCGGTTTCCTTTACTCGTCGATGCCGCCGGACGGCGCGAGAACGCGCACGCCGTCGTTTTCATTGCCGCGCACCATCGAAGGCGTCGGCTCCGTCGGGCGCTTTTTCGGCGCGGGCGTGCGGCCAGGCGTGGAGGCGGGCAGTGCCGCAGCAGGCGCTGCGGGCGTCGCCGATGCGGCGCGCGGCGCCGACGCTTTCGGTGTGGAAGCAGGAAGCGCCGGCGCGGAAGCCGCTTTCGCGACTGCGGGATTCGACGCAGCCTGAGGCGAAAACGCCGGCGACGAATTCGCGACGGACGCAGGCAACGCGATGGCGGCGGGCGGTTGCGTGCCGCCGATCGTCGGCAGGCCGGCGTCTGTCGTCGCCGAGGCCGCCGCCGCGACAGCGGCCGCCTCCGCGCCTGGCTTTAGACGATCGATCAGATAATAGTCGAGCACCTTGCGCGCGATCGGTCCTGCGGATTCAGCGCCCCAGCCGCCGTTCTCGACGATCAGCGCAAGTGCGATCTTCGGCTGTTCCGCCGGCGCGAACGCGATGAACAGCGCGTGATCGCGCAGATGCTCCGCGAGCGCGTGTCCTTTGTAGTTCGACCCCTGCAGCGAATAGACCTGCGCCGTGCCGGTCTTGCCCGCCGCCTGGTACGGCGCGCCCGCGAACACCTTCGCCGCCGTACCGCTGGTGACGACGCCTTCCATCGCCCGCTTGATGAAATCCACGTCCTTCTGCTGCACGGCGATCTTGTCGCTCGGATCGCGTACGACGGCGCGCGTCGCCTTCGAGATCGGATTTTCGATATCGCGCACGAGGTGCGGCTTCATCACGACGCCGTTGTTCGCGAGCGTCGCGGTGGCGTGCGCGAGTTGCAGGATCGTGAACGAGTTATAGCCCTGGCCGATGCCCAGGCTGATCGTTTCGCCTTCGTACCAGCGCTGCTGCTCGGGCTTGCGGTACGCCTTGCGCTTCCATTCCGTCGACGGCAGGATGCCGCGCGCCTCGCCCGCGATATCGATGCCGGTGATCTGCCCGAAACCCCACGGCTTCATGAAGCCGGCCATCGCGTTCACGCCGAGATCGCGCGCGAGCATGTAGAAGTACGTGTCGTTCGATACGACGATCGCGCGGTTCATGTCCACCCAGCCCTGGCCCGAGCGCACGTCGTTGCGGAACGTGTGGCCGCCGAACGTGAAGTAGCCCGGATCCTGGAAGCCCCAGCCCGGCGTGCGCTTGTGCAGCGTCAGCGCGGCGAGCGCCATGAACGGCTTGTAGGTCGAGCCGGGCGGATACGTGCCGTGCAGCGGACGATTCAGCAGCGGGTGGTCCGACGAATTGTTGAGCGCGTCCCACGTCTGCTGATCGATGCCGTCGACGAACGAATTCGGATCGAAGCTCGGCGCGGACACGAACGCGAGCACGTCGCCGGTGGAAGGCTCGATCGCGACGAGCGCGCCGCGCTTGCCCGCGAACGCCTGCTCGGCGACCTGCTGCAAGCCGATATCCAGCGACAGTTGAAGGTTGTTGCCCGGCGTCGCCTGCGTGCGCGACATGGTGCGCACCGGGCGCCCGCCCGCCGTGACTTCCACTTCCTCGAAACCCGTCAGTCCGTGCAACTCGGTTTCGTAACTCTGCTCGACCCCGATCTTGCCGACGTAATCGGTGCCCTTGTAGTTGTTGGCGTCGACGCGCGGATCGTAATGATCCGAGCTTTGGTCGTTGGCGTCGCTCGCGTCGTCGATGCGCTCCTGATCGCGCTGCGAAATCCGTCCGATATACCCGATCACGTGCGCGGCAGTCGTGCCCAGCGGATATTGGCGGAACAGTCGCGCGCGCACCTCGACGCCCGGGAAGCGATAGCGCTGCGCGGTGAACTTCGCGACTTCCTCGTCGGTGAGACGCGTGCGGATCGGCAGGCTTTCGAAATTCTTCGAGTCTTCGAGCAGCTTCTTGAAACGGCGACGGTCGCGTGCGTCGATCGGAATGACTTGCGAGAGCTCGTCGATGGTTTCGTCGAGCGTGCCGTTGATCTTCGAACGCGTGATTTCCAGCGTGTACGCGGAGTAGTTCTTCGCCAGCACGACGCCGTTGCGGTCGGTGATGATGCCGCGGTTCGGCACGATCGGCGCAACGGAAATGCGGTTCTCGTTCGCCTGCAACGAGTATTTGCTGAAATGCCAGACCTGCAGATAGAGAAAGCGCAGCCCGATCAGACCGAAGCAGACGAACACGAACAGTCCCGCCGCCGCGACGCGCAGGCGGAACTTCGACAACTGTTGCTCGGTGTTCTTTATTTCGGTCATGCAGCTTTCGCGGTGTACTCGCGATTCAAGTGTAGTTCGCGCGCGGCGGTTTATTCGATGACCCGGCGCCGCGCGGCAAGACTCAGATTGGACGCGTGTCGTCCGGGTCGGCGGCGCGGCGCTGCGGCATCAGCAAGAGAAAGCTCGCGATCGGCCAGAGCAGCGCCTCGACGAATCCGTTGACCGGATAACTCCAGCCGGGGAACGCCGCGCCCGTCATCAGGCGGATGATGAAGGGCACGAGATGCGCGCCGACGAGGAGCGGCGCGACGACGAACATCTGCACGGGCAGCGTCATCCACAACACGCGGCGGTGAATGGTGATCGCGCCGTACGAAAGAAGCGTGTAAGCCAGCGCGTGTTCGCCGAGCAGATTCGCGTTGTGCACATCCATCAGAATGCCGAGCATGAACGCGATGCCCATGCCGACCTTGCGCGGCTGATGCACATTCCAGAACAGCAGTACGAGCGCCACGAAATCCGGCACGCCGATGAGCCGTCCCCACGGCATCAGGTTCAGCAGAAACGCAGCAGCCAGACTGAACGTGATGAAGTACGGATTGACTGGCTGGAGGATGTATTGCGGGCGGTTCATCGCGCGGCTCCCGAGGATGCGGGTTTCGGCGCATGCGCCTTCTTCGACGGCTTCGCCGCCGCGCCCGATGCCGCCTTGGGCGAGGCCGCTTTCGCCGGCGCAGCCTCAGCGGGCTTTGCGGGTGCAGCCGCCGCAGCCGCGGAGCCCGGCGCCGGAGCGGACGCGCCTGCCGCGGCCGAAGCGCCGCTCGCGCCCGCTGCCGCCGCAGCCTTCGGCGCGGCCTTCTTCTTGCCCTTGTTTTCCTTCGCTTCCTTCGCAGCCGCGGCCGCTTCGACTTCGATCGGATTCGGCGGCACGTTGACGTTGTAATGCAGCACGAGTAACTGACGCGCGCCACGCACTGCCGCGATCGGCACGCACACGACGCGCGCGAACGCCGTGTCGGCCTGCTTGTCGACGCGTAGCACCTTCGCGACCGGCAGTCCCGGCGGATAGATGCCGTCGAGACCGCTCGTGACGAGTTCATCGCCGGCCTGCACGTCGGCGCTGATCGGCACGAAGCGCAGATCGAGCGTGTCGCCCTTGGGCGTCCCGTAGATCACGCTGCGCAAGCCGGTGCGCGCGATCTGAACGGGCACGGCCTGATCCTTGTCGGTGAGCAGCGTGACTTCCGATTGCAGCGGAAACACGCGCGTCACCTGGCCGATCACACCGTCTTCGGTGACGACCGGCGCGCCGTCCTGGATATTTTGCTGCGAACCTTTGCCGATCACGACTTTCTGCGTAAACGGATCGCGCGTGTCGTACTGAATTTCGGCGGGCGTTTCGTCGGTGGTGGCGCGCGATTGGAGATTGAGCAGCGCGCGCAGATGCGCGTTTTCGATGGCGAGCTGCGCCGCATCGCCGGCCTTCACGGACAGTTCCAGATTCTTGTTGGCGAGCTTCGCGTTTTCGCTGCGCAGCGTCGCGCTCGTCACGGCGAGATCGGCCGCGCCCATGAAGATGTCGCGCGGCACCAGCGCTGCGCGCTGCAACGGATAGAGCCCCGCGCCGAGCATTCCGCGAACGATTTCCAGCGTGCTGTAGCGAGCATCCGAAATGAGCAGCGCGATCGCGAGCACCACGAAGAAAATCAGGCGCGCGAGCGCGGAGGGGCCTTGCTTGAAAAGGGGCGGCGGACTGTATTCCATGGTCGGCGCCGAGGGCGTGAACGGATGGATCGATGCTGCAGGTTTTTTCGCCGATGGCGAAGCCTGCCCTACGCAGTTTCGACAACGGCCCGGACAGATGCCGGGCCGTGCGCCCGCCGCGTTATGCGGGTGCGTTTAGCTGTCGCGTCGAAGACCATTCAGCCTCAAGGGAAGAAGAGCGATAGCCTTCAGCAGGGAGATCACTCGTACGAGAAGATGCTGCCGAGCTTGTCCATGCGCTCGAGCGCCATGCCCGAGCCACGCACCACGCAAGTCAGCGGATCTTCGGCGACGAGCACCGGAAGGCCGGTTTCTTCGGCGAGCAGGCGGTCGAGGTCGCGCAGGAGCGCGCCACCGCCCGTCAGCATCATGCCGCGCTCGGCGATGTCCGCGCCGAGTTCCGGCGGCGTCTGTTCCAGCGCGATCTTCACCGACGACACGATCTGATTCAGCGGGTCCGTCAGTGCTTCAAGAATTTCGTTGCTCGAAATGGTGAAGCTGCGCGGAATGCCTTCGGACAGATTGCGGCCCTTGACTTCCATTTCCTTCACTTCGGAGCCCGGGAACGCTGAACCGATTTCCTTCTTGATGGCCTCGGCGGTTTGCTCGCCGATCAGCATGCCGTAATTGCGGCGGATGTAGTTGACGATGGCCTCGTCGAACTTGTCGCCGCCCACACGTACCGAGCCCTTGTACACGATGCCGCCCAGCGAGATGACGCCGACTTCCGTCGTGCCGCCGCCGATGTCGACGACCATCGAGCCCGTCGCTTCCGAGACCGGCAGGCCGGCGCCGATTGCAGCGGCCATGGGCTCTTCGATCAGATAGACCTGCGACGCGCCCGCGCCGTGTGCCGCTTCCTTGATCGCGCGGCGCTCGACCTGCGTGGAGCCGCACGGGACGCAAATGATGATGCGCGGCGACGGCGAGAACATGCGGGATTCGTGAGCGGTCTTGATGAACTGCTTGATCATCTGCTCGGTGACGGTGAAGTCGGCGATCACGCCGTCCTTCATCGGGCGGATGGCCTCGATGTTGCCCGGCACTTTGCCGAGCATCTGCTTGGCTTCCTTGCCGACCGCCTGAATGGTCTTCTTGCCGTTGGGGCCGCCTTCCTGGCGAATCGAAACGACCGAAGGCTCGTCGAGGACGATGCCTTTGCCGCGCATGTAGATCAGCGTGTTGGCGGTGCCGAGGTCAATCGCCAGGTCGTTGGAGAAATAGCTGCGCAAAAAACCGAACATTCAAAAATCCTGTCTCGCTGGGTGGCCGTTCGTCGCGAGGAGCGCCGGGGACGGCAGCGGAAAAAATAACGGTTTGCCCGGACGGCGAACGCTCGCCGCGAAGTGCAAATCCGGGAAGAAATCTACCGCAGAATGGAACGCCGTACGCAAACGTTTCTCACAATTCAATGATTCAGGGAGAAAGCCGCTGACAAGCCGATCCAGGGGTGAGTCGAACGTGTAATGATACCTTATAATTTGCGGGTATCTATAGGAAAAGGATGGCACTTTTTGCCATCGCCAGGCCTGCTTCCGAGGGCTCCTTTCAATATCGTAACTGGCTGTCGCAGCGCAGGTTTTCGAATTGAGGCTGCCCACGCTTTCTCCGGTGATTCCATGTCTTTGACCCTGACCGACGTAAAACGCATCGCGCACCTCGCGCGGCTCGAATTGCCCGACCACGAAGCCGAACCCACGCTCGCGCGTCTCAACGATTTTTTCGGCCTCGTCGAGCAGATGCAGGCCGTCGATACGACCGGCATCGAACCGCTCGCGCATCCGATCGAGCAGATCGAGGAAGTCGCGCTGCGTCTGCGTGACGACGCTGTCTCAGAGCGCGTCGAGCGCGAAGAGTTCCAGCGTTGCGCGCCTGCCGTGCAGGACGGGCTCTATCTCGTGCCGAAGGTGATCGAATAAGGCGCTTCGTGCGCCCACCAAGTGACATTGCGCGCGGATCGAATGCCCGCGCTCATCAGGGAACTGCAATGCATCAAAAAAGCTTGACCGAACTGCGCGCGGCGCTCGACTCGAAGGAAGTCTCCGCGGTCGAACTGGCGCAGTCGTATCTGCAACGCATCGAGGGCGCGAAGGCGCTGAACGCGTTCATCGGCGTCGATCCCGAGCTCACGCTCGAGCAGGCGAAAGCCGCCGACGCGCTCATCGCCCAAGGCAATGCCGGCGCGCTCACGGGCCTGCCGATCGCGCACAAGGACGTGTTCGTCACGCGCGGCTGGGCCTCGACGGCCGGCTCGCACATGCTCGAAAACTACGCGAGCCCGTTCGATGCGACCGTCGTCGATCGCCTGAAGCACGCCGGCATGGTGTGCCTCGGCAAGACCAACATGGACGAGTTCGCGATGGGCTCGTCCAACGAGAATTCGTACTTCGGCGCGGTGAAGAATCCGTGGGATCCGAAGGCGGTGCCGGGCGGCTCGTCGGGTGGCTCGGCCGCGGCCGTGGCCGCGCGTCTCGCGCCCGCCGCGACCGGCACCGACACCGGCGGCTCGATCCGCCAGCCCGCGTCGTTCACCGGCATCACGGGCATCAAGCCGACCTACGGCCGCGTGTCGCGTTACGGGATGATCGCGTTCGCATCGTCGCTGGATCAGGGCGGCCCGATGGCGCAAACCGCGCACGACTGCGCGCTGCTGCTCAACGCGATGGGCGGCTTCGACGAGCGCGACTCGACCAGCCTGCAGCGTGAGAACGAAGACTACACGCGCTATCTCGGCAAGACGTGGAACGGCGGGGACGCGGGCAAGCCGCTCGCCGGCCTGCGCATCGGCATGCCGAAGGAGTACTTCGGCGCCGGGCTAGCCGAGGACGTCCGCGCCGCCATCGACGCGGCATTGAAGCAATACGAAGCGCTCGGCGCGACGCTCGTCGAAGTGTCGCTGCCGCAGACCGAGCTCTCGATTCCCGTGTACTACATCATCGCGCCGGCGGAGGCTTCGTCGAACCTGTCGCGTTTCGACGGCGTGCGCTACGGACATCGTGCGGCGCAGTACAAGGATCTGCTCGACATGTACAAGAAGTCGCGCGCGGAAGGCTTCGGGCCGGAAGTGAAGCGCCGGATTCTCGTCGGGACGTATGTGCTGTCGCACGGGTATTACGACGCGTACTACCTGCAGGCGCAGAAGATCCGCCGCATCATCGCGCGGGACTTTCAGGAAGCGTTCAAACAGTGCGACGTCATCATGGGGCCGGTCGCGCCGTCCGTCGCGTGGAATCTGGGCGAGAAGGCCGACGATCCCGTGCAGATGTATCTCGCGGATATCTACACGCTTTCCGTGAGCCTCGCGGGTCTGCCCGGCATGAGCGTGCCGTGCGGCTTCGGCGCGGGCGCGAACGCGGATCGCCCGGTCGGTCTGCAGATCATCGGCAACTATTTCAACGAAGCCCGGATGCTCCAGGTCGCCGACGCGTTCCAGCGTGCGACCGACTGGCACCGCAAGGCACCATCGGCATCGGGAGTGTGAACATGCAGTGGGAAGTCGTCATCGGTCTGGAAACGCACGCGCAGCTTTCCACCGTCTCCAAGATTTTCTCGGGCGCGCCGACGCAATTCGGCGCGAGCCCGAACTCGCAGGCGAGTCCTGTCGATCTCGCGCTGCCCGGCGTGCTGCCCGTGATGAACAAGGGCGCCGTGGAGCGCGCGATCCGCTTCGGCCTGTCGATCGGCGCGCACATCGCACCGCGCAGCATCTTCGCGCGCAAGAACTACTTCTATCCGGATCTTCCGAAGGGCTATCAGATCAGCCAGTACGAGATTCCGGTCGTGCAGGGCGGTCAGATCACGATCCAGGTTCCGGCCAACGAGAAGGCGGGCAAGGAAGCGTATTCGAAGACCATCAACCTGACGCGCGCGCACCTCGAAGAGGACGCGGGCAAGTCGCTGCACGAAGACTTCGCGGGCATGACGGGCATCGACCTGAACCGCGCGGGCACGCCGCTGCTCGAGATCGTCACGGAGCCGGAAATGCGCAGCGCGGCGGAAGCCGTTGCGTATGCGAAGGCGCTGCATGGCCTCGTCGTGTGGCTCGGCATTTGTGACGGCAACATGCAGGAAGGCTCGTTCCGTTGCGACGCGAACGTGTCGGTGCGGCCGGTCGGCCAGAAGGAATTCGGCACGCGCGCGGAGATCAAGAACCTGAACTCGTTCCGTTTTCTCGAAGAAGCGATCCAGTACGAAGTGCGCCGTCAGATCGAGCTGATCGAAGACGGCGGCACGGTGGTCCAGGAAACGCGTCTCTACGATCCGGACAAACGCGAAACGCGTTCGATGCGCAGCAAGGAAGACGCGCACGATTACCGCTATTTCCCGGATCCGGACCTGATGCCGCTCGTGATCGAATCGTCGTGGATCGAGCGCGTGAAGGGCGAAATGCCGGAGCTTCCGGCGGACATGCAGAAGCGTTTCGTCGATACCTACGGCCTCACGCCGTATGACGCGGGCGTGCTGACGTCGTCGAAAGCGATGGCGTCGTACTTCGAGGCGCTCGTGCAGAAAGCGGGTTCGGCACAAGCGAAGATCGCCGCGAACTGGATGATGGGCGACGTCTCCGCGCAACTGAACCGCGAATCGCTCGACATCAGCGAATCGCCGGTTTCGAGCGCGCAACTCGCGCTGATTCTTCAACGCATCGCCGACGGCACCATCTCCAACAAGATCGCGAAGGACATCTTCCAGACGATCTGGGACGAGAAGGCGACGGACGACGCGGCAGCGGATCGCATCATCGAGGCGAAGGGCCTGAAACAGATTTCCGACACCGGCGCGCTCGAAGCAATCATCGACGAAGTGCTCGCGGCGAACCAGAAATCGGTCGAAGAATTCCGCGCGGGCAAGGAGAAGGCGTTCAACGCGCTGATCGGCCAGGCGATGAAGGCGACCAAAGGCAAGGCGAATCCGCAGCAGGTCAACGAACTGCTGAAGAAAAAGTTATCCTGATCGCTCCGTCCCGCACGGGATGAATGGGCTGCTGCCGGTCGAGCCCGGCAGCAGCCCGTTTTTCATTGGCGAACCAAGAACCAAAGAGACATGGCAAAGAAACCCGGACTCGACGACTTTCGCGTGCCTTTCTTCGACGCTGGCAAAAAGCTGAAGGCGTTCGACCTGAGCGCGATCGATCCGTCCGCGAAGCCGTTTTCCAGCGGCTCGAAAGATGAAGATCGCGAACGCCTCACGGCGATCGGCGTGCAACTCGACGACCTTCAGGAGAAACTCCACGCGCAGCGCCGCCAGCGCGTGCTGCTGGTGCTGCAAGGCATGGACACGAGCGGCAAGGACGGCACCGTGCGCGCGGTGTTTCACGATGTCGATCCGCTCGGCCTGCGCATCGTGCCGTTTCGCGCGCCGTCGGAGCGCGAGGCCGCGCACGACTTCCTGTGGCGCGTGCACGCGCAGGCGCCACAGGCCGGCGAGTTCGCGATCTTCAATCGCAGCCACTATGAAGACGTGCTCGTGCCGCGCGTGCTGAAGCAGATCGACGCCGACGAATGCGAGCGGCGCTTTCGCCATATTCGCAACTTCGAGTCGCTGCTCGCGGATAGCGGCACGACCATCGTCAAATGTTTCCTGCATATCTCGAAGGATGAGCAGCGCGAGCGCCTGCAGGCGCGCATCGACGATCCGACGAAACACTGGAAGTTCGACGTCTCCGATCTCGACGCGCGCAAGGAGTGGGACGACTATCAGGCGGCGTATGCGGACCTGCTCGGCGCGACGTCGACCGACTATGCGCCGTGGTACATCATTCCGGGCAATTCGAAGACGCATCGCAACGTGATGGTCGCCGAACTGCTGTTGCGCACGCTGCAGGACATGAAACTCGAATTTCCGCCGGCGAAGGAATCGCTCAAGGGCGTGAAGGTCGAATAAAAACGAACTCAAAAAGGAAGCGTATGTTTCGCGTGATTACCGCCAATCTGAACGGCATCCGTTCGGCCGCCAAGAAAGGATTCTTCGACTGGTTCGGCGAGCAGAAATCCGACGTCGTGTGCGTGCAGGAAATCAAGTGCTCGCAAGACGACCTGACGCCGGAATTCCTCGCGCCGCACGGTTTTCAGGGCTATTTCCAGCATGCCGTGAAGAAGGGCTACAGCGGCGCGGGCCTCTATACGCGTCACGAGCCGGATGACGTGATCATCGGTTTCGGCTCGGAAGAGTTCGATCCGGAAGGGCGCTACGTGGAAGCGCGTTTCGGCAAGCTCTCGGTGGTATCGGTGTACGTGCCGTCCGGGTCGAGCGGCGACGAGCGCCAGCAGGCCAAATACCGCTTCATGGACGAGTTCATGCCGCATCTCGACGCGCTGTCGAAAGAGCGCGAAGTGATTCTGTGCGGCGATGTGAACATCGTGCACAAGGAAATCGACATAAAGAACTGGAAGAGCAACCAGAAGAACTCCGGCTGTCTGCCGGAAGAGCGCGCGTGGCTCACGAAGCTCTTCGACGACGTGGGTTATGTCGATGTATTCCGCACGCTGGATCAGCGCCCCGAGCAGTACACGTGGTGGAGCAATCGCGGCCAGGCGTATGCGAAGAACGTGGGGTGGCGTATCGACTATCAGATCGCGACGAAGGAAGTCGCCGCGACCGCGAAGAAGACGTCGATTTTCAGGGACATCAAGTTCAGCGACCATGCGCCGCTGACGATCGACTACGACTGGAAGCTCGGCAAGAAGAATTGACTAGCGCCCGCTCTTCTTGAACCGCCCCATGCCCGCGTAATTCGGCAACTGGTCGATGGTCTTGCCGAGCGCCTTTGCATAGAGCGGCATCATGTCCGGCATGCGCTTGAGCAGGTCCTGCCTGCGATCCGGGCCATACGGATGCATCCAGATGAAGCCGACATCCGCGCGCCGTGTTCCCGAATCGATCTTGTTCCACAACGTGACCGCCGCGCGCGGATCGTAGCCCGCGCGCGAGGCGATCTCGCTGCCGATCACATCGGCTTCGGTTTCATCGGCGGGGGAATAGCGCATGGTCAGTAATTCATCGCCGAAATCGGGCTGTTGCGGCGGATAGTTCGAGAAGCCGAACAACTGGGGCGGCGCGCCGGCGGAGAGTTGCGCCGCCTGCTGCCGGCCGAGCCGCTCGCGCGCATGCTCGCGCAACGCGTGCGCGATCTCATGGCCGATCATCATGCCGATCTCGTTATCGTTCAGACGCAGCTTCTCGATGAGACCGCTATACACGACGATTTTCCCGCCCGGCAGGCACACCATGCGCTCTTCGGGCGACTTGATGACGTTGACCTCCCACTTCCAGTTCTTCGCGCGATCGTTCCACTTGAGCGCGAACGGAATCTCGTGATTCGCGATCTCGCGCACGCGCTTCACGAGCGGGTTGCTATCGGGAAGCAATGTCTTCGCGCGACCGGCATCGAGGATGACTTGCGCGTATTCCTCGGCGGACTGCGCTTCGAGCGTTGCGGGCGGGATCAGGTTGCGAAAGAGCGCCGTATCGCCGAAGCGGATCTGGTTGTTCGGTGCGGTGTAGGGCGGCGGCGTCTTCTGTTCGTCCTGAGCGTGCGCGGACATGGGCGCGAGCGACGCCGATGCCAATGCGCAAACCAAGGCGCGAAGCTTGAAAGAAACCGTCATCGTCGAGTTCTCCAGGGCGCGATCTTGGGCAACAGTAACATGCCCGGAATGGACAACGCGACGCAGATCATGAAGTACGGAAACCATCCGGTTTCATTCACGATGAAGCCGCTGCCCGCCGCGGCGAACGTGCGCGGCACCGCCGCGAGGCTCGTGAAGAGCGCGAACTGCGTCGCGGTGTAACGCGGGTCCGTCGTGCTCGCGATGTACGCGGTGAAGGTGGCGAGCGTGAGACCCGTCGCGAAGGTTTCGAAGCCGTAGAGCACGGCGAGCGCCGCGGGCGACGGCCCGATCTTCGCGAGCCAGGCGAAGCCTAACGTCGCGACGATCTGCAGCGCGCCGAAAATCCACAGCCCGCGCGCGATGCCGATCTTCACCAGCGCGATCCCGCCGAGCAATCCGCCCGCGATGCTCGCCCAGAATGCGACCGCTTTCGCGATCACGCCGATCTGCGCGAGTGAGAAACCGACGTCGATGAAGAACTTTGTGGCGAGTGCCGTCGCCATCGTGTCGCCGAGCTTGTAGAGGAAGATGAAGCTCAGCACGAGCAGCGCCGCGCGCCAGCCGTCGCGCGTGACGAACTCGTGAAACGGCTCGACAATCGCCTCGCGCAGATTCTTCGGCGGCGCGCCGTGAATCTCCGGCTCCCTGACGACGAGCGTCGTGATGAGACCCGGCAGCATGAACGCAGCGGTGATCAGAAACACGGTCTTCCACGGGAAGACCGTGGCGAGAATCAGCGACAGCGAGCCCGGCACGAGCCCCGCGACCTTGTACGCATTGACGTGAACCGCATTGCCGAGTCCTTGCTCGGTGTCGGCGAGCAATTCGCGGCGGTATGCATCGATGACGATATCCTGACTCGCGCTGAAGAACGCGACGAGCGCGGCAACCGCCGCGACGGCCCATAGACTTCGTTCAGGTGAGAAGAATCCGAACGAGCCGATCGCCACCATCACGAGCACTTGCGTGACGAACATCCAGCCGCGCCGTCTGCCGGGACTCCAGCCCGGAAAGCGCGGGATGTAACGGTCCATCAGCGGCGACCAGACGAACTTCCACGTGTATGGCAGTCCGATCAGCGCGAACAGGCCGATCTCCTTGACGTTGATGTGCGCGGTCGTCAGCCACGCCTGCAGCAGGCTGTAGAGCGTGAAGAGCGGCAATCCGGACGTGAAGCCGAGAAAGACGCAAATGAGGATGCGCTTGTTGAGAAACGTGCGCCATCCGGGATGTTCTTCGTGAGCAGTTAGAGCGGGCGCCTCGTGTGGCGTATCGGGCATGTCGTATAGCGGGCAGTTGTCGATGCGCGACGGCGCCGGTCATCGTTACCGGCGCTTCACGCGATAGACCGCAACACTACCACGCCAGTTCGCGCCCCAACGGACCGGCTGGCCGTCGTGCAGCACCACGCGGTCGAGAATCTCGATGCCCACCTCCGGCGCGAGCGCCTCGAAGTCCTTGATCGTGAGCACACGCACGTTCGGCGTGTTGTGCCACTGATAGGGCAGCGACTTCGACACGGGCATGCGCCCCTGAATCACCGAC
>Ga0105251_10000212_pt1 | contig 59041 bp, 93 predicted proteins | sample KBSS64metaG_FD_80424 | JGI IMG/M metagenome (GOLD analysis project Ga0105251, IMG submission 80424) | Switchgrass rhizosphere microbial communities from Kellogg Biological Station, Michigan, USA - KBS S6-4 metaG | ecosystem: Host-associated > Plants > Roots > Rhizosphere > Soil | place...
CAACCAGGTCGTCGCCGATACCTATCTGCGCCTGCTCCGCCAGAACGCCCGCCCCGCCCGCGCCTGAAAGCGCGCAGGTGCATTTCACCGCGCGCGCGCCTAAGTAGGCACGCAAATGCCCGACCTGTTCCCCGATGCCCTGCCGCCCGGCCAGACGGAGCCGCCGCTGCGTGAAGACGCGCCGCTGGCCGACCGGCTGCGCCCGCGCACGCTCGACGAGGTGATCGGGCAGGAGCACCTGACCGGTCCCGAGGGCGCAATCGGGCGGATGGTCGCCGCCGGGCGGCTGTCGTCGATGATCCTGTGGGGGCCGCCCGGGACGGGCAAGACCTCGATCGCCCGCCTCCTCGCGGCGGCCGTCAGCATGCGCTACCACGCAGTCAGCGCGGTGTTCTCGGGCGTGGCGGATCACAAGAAGGCCTTCGCCGAGGCCGACGTCGCGGCCAAGGCGGGACAGCGCACGCTGCTGTTCGTGGACGAGATCCACCGCTTCAACCGCGCGCAGCAGGACAGCTTCCTCCCTTACGTCGAGCGCGGCACCGTCACGCTGGTCGGCGCCACGACCGAGAACCCGAGCTTCGAGCTCAACGCCGCGCTGCTCAGCCGCGCACAAGTCCTCATCCTGCACCGGCTTGATGCCCATGCGCTGAACGCCCTCCTGGCCCGCGCCGAGGCGCTGGAAGGCCCCCTGCCCTTGACGGACGACGCGCGCGAGGCGCTGGTCGCCTCGGCCGATGGCGATGGTCGCTTCCTGCTCAACCAGGCCGAGACCCTGTACGCCGCCAAGCTGTCGGCGCCCCTGGACCCGGCCGGCCTCGGCACGTTCCTGCAGCGCCGTGTCGCGGTCTACGACAAGGACCGCGAGGGCCATTACAACCTCATCTCGGCGCTGCACAAATCGCTGCGCGGTTCGGACCCGCAGGCCGCGCTCTACTACCTCTCGCGCATGCTCACTGCCGGGGAGGAGCCGCTCTACGTGCTGCGCCGCCTGACGCGCTTCGCCAGCGAGGACGTGGGCCTCGCCGATCCCCAGGCGCTGGTGCAGTGCCTCGCGGCAAAGGACGCGTACGAGTTCCTGGGCTCGCCCGAGGGCGAACTCGCGATCGTGCAGGCCTGCCTCTATCTCGCCACCGCACCCAAGTCGAACGCGGCCTATGTCGCGCAGAAGGCCGCGTTCAAGTCCGCGCGCGAGACCGGCTCGCTCATGCCGCCCGCCACGATCCTCAACGCGCCCACCAAGCTGATGAAGGACATCGGCTACGGCAAGGGCTACGCTTACGACCCCGACACGCCCGAAGGCTTTTCCGGCGCCGACTACTGGCCCGACGAGATGAGCCCGCAGACTTACTACAAGCCGGTCCCGCGCGGCTTCGAACGCCAGGTGATCGAGCGGATGGAATGGTGGGACAAGAAGCGCCGGGAGCGTCAGGAACAGGGCGATTGAAGGCCGGTCCGGCACCTTGCCCAACCACGCCCTGATGTCGGGCGGACGTTTCCGGCACTTCCTGGCGATCGACTGGTCGGGCGCGGTGGGAGAGCGCCAGCGCGGGATCGCCCTCGGCCTGTGCAGCGACGCGGGCGAGGCTCCGCGCCTGCTGGCGCCGCCCGACCATCACCACTGGTCGCGCGAAGGCGTGCGGCGCTACCTGCTCGACGACCTGCCGCCCGACACACTGGTCGGCCTCGACCTGGGCATCTCGCTTCCCTTTGCCGATGCCGGGGCCTACTTCCCGGGATGGGCGGACAGCCCCGGCGACGCCCGCGCGCTGTGGGCTCTGATCGACGAGGTCTGCGCGAGCGACCCCCACTTGTCCGCGGGCAGCTTCGTCGATCATCTCGAGGCGAGCGCCTACTTCCGGCGCCACGGCGGACGCGAGGGACGCGCGTTCCACTTGCCCGGAGCCGCTCACAGGCGTGGCCGCTTCCGCGTCACCGAGGTTGCGCAGGAGCGTGCCGGGTGCAAGCCCTACAGCAACTTCAACCTCGTGGGCGCCGCCCAGGTCGGCAAGTCGAGCCTCACCGGCATGCGGCTGCTGCAACGGCTCGGCGGCCGGCTGTTCGTCTGGCCGGTGGACGGGCTCGAACCGCCGCCGCGAGGATCGGTCGTCGTGGAAATCTACACCACCATCGCGGCCCTTGCCGCGCAGCGAACCGCCGGCCGCTCTAAGATCCGTGACGGCGAGGCGCTGGATGCAGCACTGGCCGCGCTCGGCTCCGCGCCGGCGGGCCTGTCGGGGCCGATCGACGATCACAGCACTGACGCGCTGCTGACCAGCGCCTGGCTGCGCCGCCACGCGCATGACAAGACCTTGTGGCACCCTGCGGAACTGACGCCCGAAATTGCCCGTACCGAGGGCTGGACGTTCGGCGCACGTTAGCTCACAACTGGTCGCCAGGAGGGGGGTGTTCGCCGCAGGGCGAGCGCCCCCTTCACTCGTTCTGAAGGGGATACGATGAAAACACCCAAGATACTGCTGGCGGGCCTGAGCTGCCTGGCGCTCGGCGCCTGCGCCACGGCCACGCCGCCCCCCACTGCCGCCACCGAGCCCGCTCCCCCACCTGCCGGCGAGATCCAGCAGCAGCCCTGGAGGACATTCGTCCAGTCGACGATCGACAAGTGGTTCGCACTCGACCCGTCGACCGCCGTCTACCAGGGAGACCACCGCTTCGATGGCAAGCTGCCCGACTGGAGCGATGCCGGCATCGCGAAGCGCGTCGCCTTCTACCGCTCGGTGATCGCCGACGCCAACGCGTTCACCGGCCTGTCCGCGCAGGACGCGTTCGAGCGCGACAACTTGGTTGCCTATACCAAGGGCCAGCTGTTCTGGATCGTCGATGCCGACCGGCCGCACCGCAACCCGGCCTGGTACATCGATGGCGGCCTCGACCCCAATGTCTATGTGACCCGCGAATACGCCGACAAGCCGACGCGGATGCGCGCGATGATCTCGTTCTTCAACGCGATCCCGACCGCCGCGGCGAACATCCGCGCCAACTTGCGCGTGCCCTTGCCCGCAAGCTTCGTCAAGCACGGCGTCTCCGGCTTCGGCGGCTTTGCGGCCTACTACCGCAGCGATGCGCGCACCGCCTTCGCCGACGTGCAGGACCCGGCGCTCCAGGCCGAGTTCAAGGCCGCCTCGACCAAGGCGGCGGACGCGATGCAGGCCCTGGCCGACTGGCTCAAGAGCCAGCAGGCGAGCGCCACCGGCAGCTATGCGCTGGGGCCCGCGCTCTATTCGCAGATGCTGCGCGATACCGAGGGCGTCGACATCTCGCTGGCTGACATCGAGGCGATCGGCCGGGCCGACCTCAAGCGCAACCAGGACGCGGTGAAGGCCGCCTGCGCCAGCTTTGCGCCCGGCAAGACCGTGGTGCAGTGCTTCGCCAAGATGAACGCGGACAAGTATCCCGAAGGTCCGGTCGCCGCCGCGACCAAGCAGATCCCGATGCTGACGGCCTTCGTGCGCGAGAAGGACTTGGCCACGATCCCCGGCACCGAGCAGGCGCTGGTCAGGCAGAGCCCGCCCTACAATGCCCAGAACGGCGCCTACATCGATCCCCCGGGGCCGTACGAGAAGGGCATTCCCTCGATCTACTACATCGCGCCGCCGGACCCGACCTGGTCGAAGGAAAAGCAGCTCGCCTACATCCCCAGCAAGAACAACCTGCTGTTCACCAGCGTCCACGAGGTGATGCCGGGGCACTTCCTGCAATTCCTGCACTCGAACCGCGCGCCTTCGTGGATCGGGCGGATCTTCGTGGGCTACGCCTATGCCGAAGGCTGGGCGCACTACTCCGAGGAGATGATGTGGGATGCAGGGCTGGGCAATGGCGACCCCGGCGTCCACGTGGGACAGCTGTCCGAAGCCTTGCTGCGCGACTGCCGCTTCCTCTCCTCGATCGGCCTGCACACGCAGGGCATGACCCTGGCGCAATCGGTCAAGCTGTTCGAAGACCAGTGCTACCAGGACGAAGGCACCGCCGAGCAGCAGGCGGCGCGCGGTACCTACGATCCAGCCTACCTCAACTACACGATGGGCAAGCTGATGATCCGCAAGCTGCGCGAGGACTGGACCGCCTCGCGTGGCGGCCGGGCGGCGTGGAAGCAGTTCCACGACACCTTCCTCGACTACGGCGGCGCACCGATCCCGCTGATCCGCCAGGCGATGATGAACGAACCGACCGCGCGCGCCGTCTTCTGACGGACGCCTGGATTTTCGGGCCAAACCACTGGACCGGCGCCCCTTCCCTCAGGTAAGGGGCGCCGCATCCGCCACTGCGGGCCGGCTTAGCTCAGTTGGTAGAGCACCTGATTTGTAATGACAGGTTTTTTGGCGGAAATCCATCAGTTTTAAGCTTTCTGTGACACAGAACGTGACACGCGCCGCGTTTTGCGCGGTTGCAGCATGTCTCCAACTCGGTCGAATGCCGTATCTCGACCCTCGGCTTGAATATGAGCATATCGCATCGTGACCGCGACAGAGCTGTGGTACATGGCCTCGCAGATGTCGGCGAGATCGGCGCCGTTCTGGCGAGCCCAACTGGCGAACGTGTGGCGCAGATCATGGAACTTGAAATTGACCAGCTCGGCGCCCTTGCGTGCGGCGTCCCAACGCTTGCGATAGTTGGTCCAGTCGAACACAGGGCCCTTGCGCGCCTCAGGCGGCGTTCTTCCAAGCACCGCTGCCAGCGGCGGCGTAATCCGAATAATCATCGGCTTCTTGCCCTTGCTGCGGGATATTGTGATTGTCGAATGGCCAAGGTTCACTTGGTGCCAATCCCAGCGCAGGTTCTCGCGGCGCAGGCCGGTCGTAACAGCGGCTATAATGATCGGGCGTAGGCTTGTATGTGCCACCTCTATGAGTCGCGCAAACTCCTCGGCGGTGGCATACCGGATGCGGTGCTCAGGCTCGGCTAAGCGCAACCGTTTCCATGCTAGCGCTGGTATAGGCTTGCCGTGCATGGTGTTTGCCCATGTCAGGGCTGCCTTGAGATACGCAAGATCTCGATTTACGGTGGCCGGGCCAACGACACCGAACTCACGATCATCGACCTTGATTGTGCCGCCTCGCCGCCTTGCACGATAATCCATCACGTCTGCGTTCGTGATCGCGGTTAACAGGGTATCCTTGCCGAAATGGGCGCTTAGAACTTCAAGAGAGCGGAAGATGTCATCTTCCGTCGCCTGGTGCTTGCCGTGGTCCTCATAGTAGGCCGCGAAGCACTCTCTGATCCGCCATGCAGCGGGCTTGCTAAGCCCGGCCCTTAGCTCCTGCTCTTTCTCAGCCTCAGCTAGTCGCGCCTTCCTCTCGTTCGTTTCGCCCGTAGAGCCTCGAAATCGAGGACGGCCGGGGATGCTGATCGACATCCACCAGTGCGGGGAGCCCTCTCGGCGGTAGATTGGCATGTGCGCTGGCTTTCGACAAAGGCTTGCAGGTCTTCGAGGGAATACCGAACACCCGACTTCATCTGGACGTATGTGATCTTGCCCTCCTTCCGCAAGGAGCGCAGCGTTCTTGCGCAGACGGCTAGCCACTGCGCCGCCTCAGGTTCCGTCATCAACGGATGGAATGCCTGGCTCTGCGCCGTCACCGCCCGTCTCCTGCGTTGGTCATGCTGCCAGCCTTCCAAACAACTCTTCCTGAGCGGGAAGCCGGGCAGCGCAAAGTTCGGTAAAATCGGCGCTCACCACCTCGACCTTCGGCCTTACACCGCGCCACTGATCGAGATACACTCCGCAGTCGATGCTCTCGCAGGTCAGCTCAATTCCGGTGATCTGACTGAAGCGATCGTACTTTCTTGAGGGGCGTTCGCGGTACGTTGTCTGCCCGCTATATTCGAACGGAACAGACCCGCTCGGGAGAATGAATGTGCCAAAATTGGCAATGTCCGAGGCTACGTCCACCACCGCAAGATCATCCTCACCAGAGTAGCGCGATGAAGCAATCTTCGCTGTTTTGCCAAATGGTGGGTTTGAAATAGCACAGTCGAAATGACCAATGTCCGCAGGTAAGGAATCTACGCTTGCGCAAACCCATTTTGCCTCAGGCAGCAGCTTGCGTCCAATTGCGACATACTCAGGATTGATCTCGACGCATGTCAGATCAAAATCGGTGTGCCCCCAGCGCCAGAACGCGGACAGCCCCAAACAGCCTATTCCGGCGCAAAGATCGATAACCTTGCCACCATCATAAAGGCCCAGGAACAGGGCGGCATCCAACCCAAGCTCTGAGGGAGTAAAGAATGCTCCTGACGCTGAATTGATGTGGCTTGCGCTTTCCTGCCAGTTGTCGATGACAAACTGACGTTCGTCGTCGCCCAATCGCTCCTTCGTTAAAAGCGCCTCAGCTTCTTTGTGGGCTTTGATCTGTGCTTTCGAAAGACGGCTCACCCTACCCTCTCCTCACCACAAGCCCGCACCAAATCCCCAACCGTCTCGCACTTCTCCAAAACGGCATCGCTCATCACGAAGCCAAACGCGTCCTCAAGATCGCAACGGATGCTTTCCCGATCCACGCCATCGCAGCGCAGGTCATCGTCAAGGTGCGTGTCGAGGGTGATCTCGGGCATGGTGAAGGGGAGGCGATACTTCGCCAGGGTGGCGTGGATCAGGGTGGGGATGTCAGGCATCCGCCTTCGCCTTTTTCTCGGCCTTACGGTACGCAGCGAGCTGCGAACGAAGCTCTTGAAGTTCCATGTTCTGCGCCTTGATCTTCTCATTCTTCTCTTGGAGCTTCACCTCCATGGCCTTCAGGTGAGCCTTGAGGCCTCCTGAAAGGGGAATAACGCCATCATCCACACCCAAGGCGGTGAGCCGGTTCTGTATCCACATGATCGAGACTTTGACGAAGCCGAGCTTTCGGCGCAGCCCCGTGCTATTGTAGTGCTCGTCGTCCTTGAGCGCTTCGATCATGATGGCGAGCTCGGAGGCTACCCGGTCCTGCTCCTTGAGCCAGGCCAGCAGCTCGGTAGCGTCCGTGCTCTCTTCCACATCTTCGCGGCTGATCTCAAGATCGCTATGCTCGATATAGACATCAACCACGATCACCCTCCCCGGCGTTGAGGACGGACAGGAACCGCTTCCACTCGGCTTCCGACTCCCCATATGACCGCGGATCAGTGCCTCGCGAGAAGCTGAACCACTTCTCCATCAGGTCGTACAGCCGCGCGTCGAACGCTGACATCGCCTTGTTTTCAGGTCGGGCCGGGTGCTCTTTGCGAGCCATGTCCACCAGCGTGATCGTGTTCGTGATCGCCTTGCGCCACATGCTCGCCGCCCACAGCGCCGCAACGGCATCGGGAGTGGCGGGGCTTGCTTGCAGGGCGGCGATGCGATGGTTCTTGAAAGCCTGTACGATAGGGAAATGGTCACCGTCACCTAGGCGGATTTCCTTAGCCTGCCAGTCTTGGCCGCCGGCTTCGAGTAAGCGAACCACCGCATTGCGATCCACCTGCGCCACCGCCTCTACCTGATCCTCGGATGCGACCATGTTCCTGGCGGGGGATGCGAGGGCGGCTAGGATTGAACGCGCAAAGCCAAGCTCCAGCTCAACCACGGGCTCCGCAAGGTCCACGCGTTCGCCGGTTTCCTCGGCATCGGCATAATCGTCCGCCAAATCTTGCTCGGCAGACTCAATGCGTTCAGAAAGGGCAGTTAATGCCGCCTCCACCTCAACCTCTGGTGCTGGAGGGGTTGAGAGAGCATGTGCTCGCTCTGCCTCGCCCTGAAACGCTTGCCAAAGAACGTCCTCTTGAGCAGTCGAGCGCCGAATGTTCACCGCGTCGGGTACCTCGCCGCTTTCTAAAGGATGGTTCGGCGCGTACTCTTCGCCGCTGTCAGGATTCCAGAAAACCCATCCATTGCCATTAGCCTCCCCACCCGGCGCGATCTTGTCGGGTGCCGGGGATGGGCGGGTGTTGAATTGCTGGACTTGGCGAGGATCATCGGTCGGCACCGTAATCTTGCGATCTGCAAGCCAGCATCCTTCCGTGCGGCAATAACCAACCTTGTTGAATTTGCCGGATGAATAAATCAGCCTTTCTCCGCAAAATGGGCAAGCAGAGATCCCATGTTGATCCACCGGCTCCCCCGCGCTCGGCTCACTCTTGTGCTGGTCGGTCATCAGAACGCTCCGAAATATAGCCACGCCACGAAGGCGAAGAACAGGATGGAAGAGAGGCCGGCCAGCAACAGCGTCATGCCGAACCCCGGACCATCACGGTGCAGAGGCCCGTCGATCTGCTCGCGGGTGAGGCCGGAACAGCGCTTGCCGGTCAGTGTCGGGCAAGGCGGGCTGCTGTGGTAGCGAGCGCTAGGCATGGGGCGCATCCTGACGGACCGCGCTCTCGTGAACGGAACCCGTGCCGGGCTCCGCCCTGCGGGCTTCGATCGCTTGCGCAAGCCGCTTTTCCATTTTGTCAGCAAGCAAGTCGAACGAGATGTATGCGTCATACATCTCGGATGCGCGGATTTCGATCTCGCGTGCTTGGCGGCGCTTGACTTCTGCTTCCCGCTCAAAATCTTTCGCTTTTGACCTCAACGTGGCGATCATTTCGCTGGCGAATAAGGTGGTCACGGTCGTGACTGTCGAGTCTACCATGTCAGAAATCCAAGCTGAGGGCGTATGCCATCACGCCAATGCCGCACTTGCTGCACACGGCTTCTCCGCCACAGCTGTCATCGAACTCGCGCCAACCTTGGAAGTCGTGGTCGCATGGTTCATGGGTGCCGCAGACCACGAGAGTAACCGCGCTAGGGATACCGTCCCGAAGGGCGGAGACCGCGGGCTCCGCAGCGGTAGCCCGATCATCGCCAGATGAAGCGCCCTGTTCCATCAAACCTCTCCATCTTCCCGCCCCGGCTTCGACAGCCAGAGCACAACCAAACTGACGATAAGCGCGCCGATCAAAGCGAGGATCAACGCAGTGAAGCCATCGGACATCACGGCCTCGTGAAGCGGTGCGGGGTCTGTACCGAACACAGCGCAGGCGATGACGAGGGCTAGGGTGGCGAGGGTGGCGCGGATCATGGCGTCACCTGACTGTAAGCCTCGCGCTCCTTGCGGACATAGTACGAATTCCGGAGATGCCGGGCGAACTGCTCCCAGCACTCAGCGTGGATCAGGCACTTGGCCTGCATCAACGCGTTATCAGGGTGATCCGGCCTGTTCTTCCAGCCATCCAGAAATTCGCCGCGATACTTCTTAGACATGATGTCGCAGAACTCGGCTTCGGCCCATGACCATTGTTCCAAACCAAGTTGTAAATCAGCGGGTCGCTCTGGGTAATGGACAGTCACTCCCCACCTCCGATCTTGCGGGCGCGGGTGAGAAGGGTAGTTGTGATTTCCTCGATCTCGTCGAGCATACCAACAAAGGCGCTCGGATCGCGTTTCGGGCGCTTGCCGCTGACCTTCCAGAGCGCTTCGTCAATCTTGGTGAGGCCTTCGACCAATTCCTCCACCAACTTACCCTGATCGGGCATGGCGGCTATCACGGCCTCGATGTCAGACAGCCGCAATTCGCACTCGCGTTCGGTGCCTATATGCAAGCCGTGGATGCACTCTATGTCTATGCCTCTGAGCTTCTTGTGTTCTGCAATGTAGGCTCGCAACCTAGCCACCGCCTCCACAGCGCCGTCCTGTGTCTCATGCGCGCTCATGACGGGGTGCCTCCGATCTTATGGCGGTAATCGCGCTGCGCCGTTGGGACGGACAGCGACCTGGACAGTTCTTGCAGGCGGCTTCGCGTGGCCGGCCCCCATTCGAGGAACTGAAAGCGCAGCGGGCCGAAGCCGATAGTGAAGATCATGAACTTGCCGCTACTGGTAGAGCCGCGATGCCAGCCAAAGGCCCAGAAGCGCCACGTCACGGTTGCGCGAACGAAGGTTAGGGGTGCGCGGCTCATGACGGGGTGCCTTGGCAGGTGGTGAGCATAGCATCGGCATCCGACAAAGCGAGAAGCCATGCCTCGAATTGACCACCTTCGGTAAGGGAATGCCAGGGCGCCAATTCGCCGTTCAGATGCAGGCCCGCGACACCTTCGCTGTGGTCGATAAGGTCGTGGACAGCCTTGCTGAGTTCGCTAAGTCCCGCCTGCAAAGCGGCATTACGCTCACGCAGACCAGCGGCTTCCTGCCGAGACAATGACGCTTCACGTTCCGCCGTGTTGATCCGACTGGCGATGTTGAACGCCAGATTGTCCATGAGGTAATCTTGCGTGGCATCGAGCAGCCCGCCGTAGATGTCGTCTATGGCCTTCTTGAGCAACGGCTGAACCGCTTTCTCGATGGCGGTTGTCACGTCGTCAGCTATGTCTTCCCATGGCTGGTTCAGGATCGCTTCAGGCATGTTCAGGCACTCCCTTTCAGCACATCACCCCGCCACTCACGCTCCAGTTGGGCGCGGCGTTCGCGAGGCATCTTGCGTAGGTGTTCGGCTGCTCGACGGGCGGCAAAACCGTACAGGTCCGCGTCGTCGATCTCGTCCAGAAGGCTGAAGGTGCCCATGGCGGTGAGGTGGGTCATGCGCCGTACTCGCGGACGTAAGCCTTGGCCTCATCCTTACTCATTGCCTCACCCGTCCAATCGTTCGTGATAGTCGCGTCAGGGCCGAGGGCGTCGATAAAGATGCAAAGCAGTTCCTTCTGCTGATCAGAAAGCCACTCCATTGCGCTCATGCCGGTCGTTTCAAGAAACCTATGGCCTGCATCGATTGCTGCGGGCGTGAGGCTACTCCAACCCTTGAGGTTACCCCATTTGAGGGTAATGCTTTCAACCATCACACCATTCCCCACGTCGAGCGCTCGGCATAGGCGCTATCCCGCCAGAACTGATCTTCGCCGGGCACCCCGTAGCCGGTGGAATTAAGCCACCCGTCCAGACCCTCGACCATGCAGGTAAAGTCGCCGTCGTCATCGCCGTCGAAGTCGAGATAGCGCTGTGCCGACCGGTTCCAGTCGATCACCTCCCTATCGGTCAGGCAGACCTTGAGGGCGGAACGAGCTCCATCGGCCGTAATGGCGCGCGCAAGGATGCGCAGCTCGGCTTCACGCTGGAAGTCGGCGTCGATCTCCTCGGGCGTGACTTCGTGCTCGTAGTGGAGCGGGAGGGGGGAGAGGGCGTTCACGACGCGGCTCTCTCACGGGCGTAATGCCGGTACCGCAACCGCTGCTCAGAGGTCATTCGCTCGATCTGGCGCGGCGTGAACTCGAACCATACATCATCGTGCTCGTCGATAATGATCACGCCGGTTCGGTGGGCGGCAAGCTTTCCGGCCCTCTCAAACGCCATGCTAATGCCGTCGCACTCTATCTTCTCGATGCTACGCACTTCACCAGCGAAAGTGTCTGCGGCGATGACAGTAAACTTGCCCATCGTCTTCCTCCTCTGAGCAGCGTTGGCTGCTGTGGCCCGGCACGTCTGCGCTTGCGGCTCAGTGCTGGGCTGATGGAGGTGTTATGCTTTATGCGTTACGCCAAGTCAAACGCAAAATGCATAACGTGCGCGCAAAAAGCATGATGCTCTGCAATCTGCGTTATTTTTCCCTGGAGAGTCCCCGCAGATATCCGAGGGCTTCCGCTCGCTTCAGCGGCGGAAGGTGGTCGAAGATATTGATGATCTCGGCTTTCTGGTCACCGGCCTCTCCGGGGGCTTCTCCCACGCCGTAGAGGAGCCATTGCTCGCGCACCTTGAACTTACGCGCGTAGATTTCGGCCTTTTTAGCCGGATATCCCCTGCTTCCGTTCTCGTGGCTGAGATAGGTGGACACCGGGAAACCCAAAGCGAGCGCGGCGTCCTTGCCTGTCTCGTACCCAGCGCGCAGGCGCGCGATTCGTAGTCTTTCAGCGGGATCGGACATGTGCCGAACATAGAAGCGTTCGTTATGCAAAAGGCGCTTGCGTTGCTGTGACGCATAATGCATAACAGGCTCATGCGAACTCATCGAGACATTTTGATCGCCGCGGGTCACGATCGCATCGTCGAGTTGACCGGGCGGCCGATCACGACCGTCCGTTCCTGGGCGCAGCGCAACAGCATTCCCGCGACCGAGTGGCGAACGCTAGTCAACGCAAAAGTCTGCAATACGGACGAGCTGCTTGATGGCGTGTCCCTACGGGGTGCAGCTTAATGCCCCACGCAGCAATCTCTCCCGCGCAGTTCAATGATCTGCGCCTGCTCGCGGTCGGCGTCGTCGAGCATGATCTTCGACTTCTCGATGTATCGCCGAAAGTCGCTGCGCTTGATGCAGGCTTCCCACTGTTCCTTACCGGAGCGGCTTTGAATGTGGATGCAATCGCCATCAATCCGCGCGACCGGCGCCTCGGTAAGCATAACCACCACCATTCCGAATCCTCCCCATGTCCCAAGCCACACCCTGTCTGGGAAATCAGGAAGATCAAGTACGCATTTGGCCTAAGCGCTTCGATCTGTTGCCCTTTGGGGCAGGCGGGGCTGGCGGAAGGGGGTGCAGCATGAGCGCGCTCGACTGCAGCTTCTGCGGCAAGTCGCAGCATAAAGTGCGCAAGCTGATAGCCGGACCGACGGTCTTCATCTGCAACGAATGCATCGAGTTGTGCAACGACATCATTCGCAGTGAAGAGCGCGAGCGTGAAGCGACGAAGGCGGCAGAGGCACTGCGAGCGATAGTACGAGAAGAACTGGCTTCTCTTCATGCTCCTGCCTCCAAGCCAAAGTGGCGCTTCTGGCGGGGGCACTCAGCATGATCGTCGCCACCCCCAAGCTGCGGATTGAGGGCATTGCGACCCGGACGGCGCGACGCGTGGATCGTCAGCACCAGTTCCGCTTTACCATTTCTCTGCGCTCGACGCTGGTTCTGTGCGGTCGCGCAATCCCCGCTTCCTTCGCCTTCACCCCACCGCCCGCCCCTGTGGTCGGTACGCCCGCCGCCTCGCTCCTCCTCCCCGTTGAGGCGGCGGGCGGTTCGGGGGTGGGGTCGTGTGTTCATGAGGATATTGTCTAATGACGCAGCGCAGCAACGGGCTGGGCAATTCCCCCAGCCTCAAGCAAAGCTCACTCCGTCAAGCGATCGCCACGACGGTCGCGGCCCATCGCAATGGCTGGTCAGAAGCCGAGATGGCCGAGGAATGGGGCGTGTCCGCCGGAACTGTCGGCAATGCGCAGAACAAGAACCACGACCTTGGCCTGATGAACTGGCTCAAACTCGGTGAGCGGTTCGGGCCCGCTGGCCTCAATACCGTTCTAGCGCTGATCGGCATGAAGGCGGTTCGTGACAGCGAATGCGTGATCGACTGCGCCGCCGTGCCCGTCGAGATCGCGCGCTGCGTGCCGCTGCTTATCGAGTTGCTGGCGGACGGCGACTGCTCCGACGCTGACGTTCGCAAGCTTGAGAAGGCCGGGATCATCGGCACTCTCTCCAAGACCGCCGACATGCTGCGCCAGCGCCGTGATGCGGTTCGGTTGCGGGAGGTTGTGTGAACATCGCCCCCTCTGCCGACGCCCTCTTCCGCGCACAGCATGTCGGCGGCTCCGAAGTCGCGGCGCTGTTCGATTGCTCTCCTTGGCTGACCCGCTTTGAGCTTTGGCACCGCAAGGCCGGCAACATCGCCACACCCGAGTTCAACGCGATCGCCGACGATGGCGCGCCTGAGAATGAGCGGGTCTACTGGGGCGTGCGCCTCGAAGCTGCGATCATCGAAGCGGCCAAGGAACGCTACGGCTACACCGACCGCGAGAACACCGGCCCGCTGAGCAATGGCAAGGGTCTAGGCGGCCATCCCGACCGCCAGGTCATTTGTCCCAAGCGCGGCCCCGGCATCCTCGAAACCAAGATGGTCGATTGGCTGGAGTTCAAGAAGTGGGGTGACGAGCCGCCTGCGCACTATCTGCTGCAAGGCAACACCTACTCCGGGCTCGATCGCGTCGCATGGTTCGACATGATCGTGCTGGTCGGCGGAAACAAGCTGGAGCGGTACCAATACGACTTCCGGCCCAAGCTCTACGCCGAAGCCGAGCGCCGCACGGAACAGTTCTGGCAGTCGGTCACAAAGGGTGCGCCGCCCAAGGCTGAGTACACCCGAGACCTTGAAGTCTTGAAGGAACTCTATGCCGACCAAGGCACGGAGGCAGTCGATCTGCATGGCGACAATCGCGCGGCGATGGCTGCTGCCGAAATGCTCGCTGCTGCCGAGGAAGAGCGCCAGGCGCGCGCCCGCAAGGAAGCCGCGCAAGCCGAGCTGGTTGACAAGCTCAAGGATGCATCGGTCGGCTTCGCTGACGGCTTCGTGATCCGCTCAACGCTGGTGAAGGCCGTTCCCGAGCGCGAGGCCAAGCCCGGCGAAATCATCAAGGGTCGCAAGGCCTACCGCCGTTTCACGGTCAAAGAGGAGGAAACCAACAATGGCTAGTCAAGCAAACGCGAACCCGGTGGCTGTCATACGGCAGAACCTCACCGCCCTCGCTCCCGAGTTCAAGGCTGCGCTGCCAGCGCATGTGTCTGTCGAGAAGTTCAGCCGCGTCGCCATGACGGCGATCCAGAATAATCCCGATCTTGTCGATGCCGATCGCCGATCGCTGTTCGGTGCTGTGGTTCGGTTGGCGCAGGATGGCTTGCTGCCCGATGGCCGCGAGGCCGCGCTGGTCATCTTCAATACCAAGGACAAGTCTGGCGGTTGGACCAAGAAGGTCCAGGCCATGCCGATGATTGCCGGCATCCTCAAGAAGATCAGGCAGTCGGGCGATGTCGCGAAGATCAGCGCGCAAGTCGTCTACGAGAACGATCACTTTGTGGTGAGCTACGGCTTTGACGAGGACGTGACGCACACACCGCCTCCTCTTGGCCAGCCTCGTGGTAAGCCGATTGGCGCCTACGCGACAGCAGTCCTCAAGGAGGGCGAGAAGCTCCTTGAGGTGATGGACCTCGAAACCATCAACAAGATCCGCAATGTCAGCCGATCGAAGGACAAGGGGCCTTGGGCGGATTGGTGGGACGAGATGGCCCGAAAGACCGTCATGCGCCGCCTGTCCAAGCGCCTGCCCATGTCCACCGACCTCGAAGAGACGATCTTCTCTCGTGACGAAACCATGACCACCAAGGGCTTCGAGCCGCAGGTGATCGAGGGTAGCGCGCAGGAAGCCGCACCCGCCAGCATCAGCCGTCTCGAAGCGCTGGAGCAGATGGTCGGCGAGGAAGACGCCACCCTCGAAGGTGGCCGCTCCGACGCCGAACATGGCGACCAGTTCGATGGCACGGGCGACGACTTCGGGGAGATGGAGTGATGGCCGGCCTCACCGAAAAGCAAAAGCAGCTTTTTGACTTCATCAAGCGGTTCACATCGGAGCGCGGATTTACGCCTTCATACGAACAGATGGCCGAGGGGGTGGGACTGGCCTCAAAGGGCAATATAGCCCGGTTACTCAACACCCTTCAGGATCGCGGGTACATCAAAAAAGGCAGCGGAAAGCGCGCCCGCTCCCTTGAAGTTATCGATCGCAACGACTTGGCAAGGTTCTCTTCGATGGAACTTCGTCGGGAGCTTTTGCGGCGCTCTACTTCCGAGATGGCGTGATGGCGCGCGTTGCAGACATCATCACGATAGCCTCACGCATGTCGGGAATCAGTGAGCACGCGATCAAGGGTGATCGGCGCTGGCGTCACTACTCCGCGATCCGGTGCGCAATCTACCAGGTCGCGCGGGATAACCAACACAGCTATCCGCAGATGGCGCGTGCGCTCAACCGGCGTGACCATTCTAGTGCGCTGTCGGTCTTGCGGCATCGCAAGCTTTACGAGACGCTTTTCCCGCAGCTTCCAGCCTTTTGCGAGGCGCTGTCTCTCTATGCGGCGCAATTGCCGGCCTTCGTGGCTGATACCGATTGGACGCCGCCGGTAAGCTTCGCCCTGCGCAGGCCGGCCAGACGGAGAATGGCACGGCTAACGGAATGGGGTTTGGCTGCATGATCCATCTCCGCCCCTACCAATCGCGCGTGATCGAAGAGAGCCGCTCGGCCTTCGGTCGCCGCATGCGCGCGGTTCTGCTGTGCATGCCGACCGGCGCGGGCAAGACGGTGACGGCTTCGACCGTGGTGCATGGGGCGTCGGCCAAGGGCAATGTGACGTGGTGGATATGCCACCGCCGCGAACTCGTCAGCCAGGCCAGCCAGACCTTCTACAGTCTCGGCATTCCGCATGGCACAGTTCAGGCGGGGCACGTCTCAAATCCGCATGCGCTGGTACAGGTCGCGAGCGTGCAGACGATCATTCGCCGCCTTGACGAACTGCCCGAGCCCGACCTGATCGTATTCGACGAGTGCCACCACATCGGCTCCGATACGTGGCAGGCAATCTACGATCGTTTCCCGAAGGCGCGGGTGCTCGGCCTCACCGCGACCCCGTGGCGCCTTGATGGCGTTGGTCTGGGCCGGTGGTTCGAGCACATGGTCCTTGGCCCCTCGACCGGCGAGCTGATCGAGAACGGCTCCCTCTCCAAGTATCGTCTGTTCGCGCCGTCGCAGCCCGACCTTTCCGGTGTCGGCGTGACTGGCGGCGACTTCAAGCGCAATGCCCTCGCGAAGGCCATGGACCGTCCGCAGATCGTGGGCGACGCGATAGGGCACTATCTCAAGCTCTGCGCCGGCAAGCGAGCGGTCGCATTCGCCGCCGGTGTCGAGAACAGCAAGTCGATCGCTGCGCAGTTCCGCGCCGCCGGAATTACCGCCGAACACGTCGATGGCTCGATGACCGTGGACGCGCGAGACGCCGCGGTCGATCGTTTCCGTCGCGGTGAGACGCTGATCCTTTCCAACTCCGACCTCTTCGGCGAAGGCTTTGACGTACCGGCGATCGAGGCGGCTATCCTGTTGCGCCCAACAAAGTCCCTCAGCCTTCATCTGCAACAGGTCGGTCGCGCTCTTCGACCAGCCCCGGGCAAGACCGAGGCGATCATCCTCGACCATGCCGGCAACAGCCTCACGCACGGTCTTCCTGACGATGACCGTGACTGGTGCCTCGACGATCGCGAGAAGCGCCAGCGCGCTGCGCCGACCGATGTGCCTGTGCGCCAGTGCTCGGGGTGCTTCTTCGTCTATCGGCCAGCGCCGAAGTGCCCACAGTGTGGCCATGTAGCGGAGGTGAAGGCGCGCGAGATCGAGGTTGTCGAGGGTAGCCTTCAGGAAGTCGACCGCACGCTGATCCAGCGCCAGCGCAAGATGGAGGAGCGCGATTGCCACTCACTTGAGGACTGGCAACGCCTCGCGGCCGAGCGTGGCTACAAATCGGGTTGGGCCATGATCCGCTGGCAGGCTCGGCAGCGGAGGCATGCAGCATGACCGCTCGCCACACCGACCTAGTGAACGAAATCCGCCTGTTCATCGCGCAGATCGGCGGCATGTCGGTGCCCGTCGACACGCCCGGACTGCTCTACACCCACGACGGTCGCCCGGCCAAGTTCGGAACCAAGGGCGCGCTCGACATCGCCGCCACCATCAAGGGGCGTGCGGTCTGGATCGATGCCAAGACCGGAACCGATCGGCTTAAGAAAGAGCAGATCAACTTCGCAAATGCGCAAAGCCGAGCCGGCGGCATCGCATTCGCGGCCAGGTCCGTCGATGACGTGCGTGCCCGACTGCTGACTGAGGGTCTGATCGATGGATAACGCCCTCTCGACCTATTGGTACATGTTGGGCAAGGACTGCCCCGGCAAGGTGTGGTGGAACGCGCGCCCGACGCACCCTGCGATCTACCGCGCGCTCGGCGTCGCGCCCGACGATCATGGCGCGGTCTATGCCTGCGCGCCATTCCGTATCGCCCGGATCGACGGCGCCGCCATCATCCTCGCGGCGCTACCGGCACCCAAGTTCTTCGACGAACCGGACGGCGACTGGCTGGCGATCGACGCCGTTGTCGCGTGGGAGCCGAACGCCGATCGCGCGACGATCCTGGGTGATGATGCCGCCAAGATGGTGAGCACTCTACGCGACGGAGCCAACGTCCTGTTCTCAAGTCCGCGCCAGTTCTTTCAGCGCTGGGCTATCAACCGCGCGCAGTACCTCTCGCGCCGCCAGTTGGCCAAACAACAGCGCTGGAACAAGGCGCCGGCGGAGGTGGATGAGACACCTGGCGCACTGGTCCTCACATCCGTGACGGACATAACTTGGCGTCCGTCCGAACTGCCTGAGCACATCGAGTGCCAGGGTATCAATCCACAAGTCGTGAACAAGGTGATTATGCGCGCTGCCCGGCTACCTCGTGCCACGGGAGGGGCGCTATGATGGCCGAGAACGTGATTAGCCTGGATGCGTGGAAGGGGAAGCTTCAGACCGGCAAGCAGGGTCCCAAAAAGACCGTCACCAATCTGATGCTGTGCCTTGAGAATATCCGTGAACTCGGCGCGACCATCCGGTTCAACGATCTATCGCAAGTCGTCGAGTGGAACGGCAAGCCTCTCGAAGAGCACCACCTGATAGACATTCGGGTGATCCTTGAGTCAGCCGGCTTCGAGGCGAACGCCCGCGATGTGCTGCCGGCCGTGATCCGCCACGCTCGCCGGCACTCTTATCATCCCGTCCGCGATTACCTGAGTGGGCTCGAATGGGATGGCCGCAAGCGGTTGGATCATTGGCTCAAGGCCTGCCTCGGTGCCCCAGACAAGCCGTTCACTTCGATCGCCGGACGCAAGACCCTGATCGCCGCCGTCGCGCGGGCATTTCAGCCGGGCTGCAAGGTCGATACCGTGCTGATCCTAGAAGGTCCGCAGGGCATCCGCAAATCGTCTGCGATCGCAGCGCTGTTCGGCCAGGAGTTCACGCTCGAATCGATCGACGTGTTCGCGAACCACAAGCACATGGTGATGAACATCATGGGCAAGTGGGTCGTCGAGCTCGCTGAGTTCGTCGCCGCACTGCGTCATGACGAAGAGAAGGTGAAGGGCCTGATCACGATGCGCACCGATCGCGTTGCGCTGAACTACGCTCGGTCCTCGTCTGATCACCCCCGAGGCATCATCTTCATCGGTACATATAATCCCGATGGCCTGGGCTACTTCGCAGATACCACCGGCAATCGCCGCTATTGGCCGATCAACGTCACGAAAGTCGATCTGGATATGCTCGCCGCCAAGCGGGACCAGATCTGGGCAGAGGCCGTCCACGCCTATCGAGCGGGCGAGCAATGGTGGCTCGACGATCGCGAGGAGGCGCTAGCCTGTGCCGCAGTTGGGGCTCGCGAAAAAGGCGATATCTGGACAGAGCTGATGGAGGAAAAACTCCTCCCTTATACGCGCATCAAGACCTCATCCGCGCTAAAGTTGCTCGGCATTCCTGAGGAGCGCCTTGGTGACAAGGGTTTCGAGAGGCGCATGGGTAAGGTCATGCGCACGCTAGGCTGGAGGGCACAGTACCCCAAGGACGAGGATCGAAAAACCTACCGGGTCTGGGTCAGACCAGGAGAAGGCGAATGAGCGTCCACACTACCGTCCACGCCAATGCAATGTCCACGCATAGCTATCCGTGGACACGTGCGCGCCGTTCATACGCGCCTCCGCTTTCATTAACGGCCGGTTTGGCAATCACCATGTCCACGCGTGGAACCACGGATAATCCAACACCATCCGTGGACAGGAATTTCCGTTTGTTTTCAGCGCCATGCAGCTCTGTCCACTTATTCCACTCTTATAATACAAGAAAAGAAAGAACGGAGAAGGGGGAGAGATATAAAGGGTATACGCGCGCGAAGACCGTGGACGTGGACAATGCCCATGTCTGACCTGTTTCGCACCACTTCGGCGACCGACCGGGGCCGCATCGACCGAGCCATTGGCAAGGGTAACGGCATGTTTCTGGGCCACGTAGCCAACGGGATGACACGCGCTGAACTGGAGCGCCGCTATCGTGCCGGAGAGTTTCCGGACCTCAATCCCATGATTGCCGCACACGCGCTGAAGGAAGCGGGCCGATGACCCCCACCACCATGACCATGGCACAGACACAGGGAGAGGGATTGTGAAGTACGAAGAGCACTTGATGACGATCGCCGCTGAGGAAGCGATGGAGGTCGGGCATCGCGTAACCAAGGCAATGCGCTTCGGTGTGAGCGAGGTGCAGGCGGGGCAAAGCCTCACCAACGGCGAACGCATCATCGAAGAGCTGCACGATCTGTACGCGATGATCGATTGGCTGGTCGAGGAAGGCTTGCTGCCTGACGTTCCGCTCGTCCCCGATAACCGAGTGATGGGCGCCAAGCGGGCCAAGGTCGAGAAGTACCTCGGGATCAGTCGCGATCAAGGAACACTCGACCCCACCCCCAACGAAAGCACTCCACATGGCTGAGTGGCAGAAATCGCCCGCAACAGGGCTTGAGGACGCAATCGCCCGGTTCAAAGCCTACCTTCCCGGTTGGTGGTTCAGCATCAGCGAGTGCCAAGTGAGTTGCGATGCCTCCTGTGCGCCGACACCCGGGAGCGAGCACATCAAGCTCGTTCACACTGACGAACGGTTCAACAGCGGGCTTCACGCCGACCTGCCGCAGCCGTCCACGCTGGCCGAAGCGCTGGATGATGTTCGTAAACAAGCCTTGCGGGCAATCCGGGAGAATGGCGGGTGAGAGAGCGTACCTATTACCTTCGCGCTGGCGGGCACTTCCCCTGCAATATCGGCTACTGCACGGGCGAGAAGGCGCTGTATCGCGAGTGGCGTGATCTGACCGACGATCCAATCGAGACGCCTTGGTGCGACGTGAATGGCGCACGGGTCTGGAGGTTCCCCGAGCCCAAGGCGAACCGTTATCGCACCTACCTGATCTGCCTGCGGTACGATGAAGCGCTGAGCTGGCCCTGCATTGCCGCTCTGGTCGCGCACGAAGCTGTCCATGTCGCGCAGTACCTTTGGGAGGCCATTGGCGAGGACACGCCTGGGCGGGAAGCGGAGGCATATTTCGTCCAGGCCATTGTGCAGGAAATCCTTCAAATCATCGGGATGCCTGATCGCGCGCCCGAGCCCGCAACGGAAGGACAGAAGGCATGATCGCCACCGCAATCCGCAGCATGAGGGGGGAGTGATGGTCCACGTCACCAACCACGCCATCCAGCGAGCTCTAGAGCGCATCCCCGGCGTCAGGTCGAGAGAGGACGCCTTGAGCATCCTCTCATGCGCCGCGGTCGATCGAGCGGCCCAGTTCGCTCGCGCTGCAGACGTGTGGGTGCGCATATCGAGCGGCCACCACATCGCGATCAAGGACGGCGCGGTGACGACCGTGCTCCCGGCCGATCTCGATATGCGCAAGATGAGTTCGCAGGCCGCGCGCTATCGGAATTTCCATCGGGCTTACGCGCTGGCTCATTGGGCGCCGGAAGTGGGAACTCGGCATAGGGGGATGAGATGAACGCTGTTACCAGGATTGAGCCCGCCTCTCCGTGCGCGCACGCTCTCGGCCAATGGGTCGATCGAGGACGCTCTCTCGTTGAGAGGCGGCGGGAAGTGGATTGGGCGCTCGCTGATTGGATGGCAGAGGGGAAGAGCGCCGGTCACCTTAGCCAAGCGAAGTTCGACTTTCTTTCGGAGAACCTAGGCCTCGCTCCCAAGCGCTTGAAGGATGCGCTGAAGGCTGCAATGACCTTCCCGCCAGCACTGCGCGACGCGACGCTTTCGGTTGAGCATCATGCGGCGGTCGCCAGCCTACCCAAAGACGAGGCCCTGCCGCTCCTCAAGCGCGCCGCCCGCGAGCACCTGTCCGTTAACGAGTGCCGAGAAGTCGTAACCCAGCATCGATACAGCACTGGCGCCAGGTTCGACGACGAGGACACCGATAGCACCCTCGCTACGCACATCCGCCGGGCATGGAACCGCGCGACCGAGCAGGCGCGCCGAGAGGTCTACGAGGATTTCAAGATCGCCGCGGCCCACGGGTTCTGCATCATCGACGAAGACGAGGCTAGAGATGACGCGTAAGCTTCTACCCACCTCGGCGCCCAAGCCGATCCCGCCCGAGTTTCTCGAGAAGTTCGCTGCGCATGGCTGGCGTCGGGTGGAGAACATCTGGGGCAAGTCCACCGCGATGGCCTGGCGCAAGGCGTTGGGAGCCAAGCGCATGGCCGAGGCGCGCAAACGGTATTTGCGGGAGCATGGACGGTGAGGCCTTATCCGCCCGAAGACCTTGCGACGCTGTCCGAGCTGGAGATGGCCGACCGGTTCGTCCCCGCGCCGGACATGCTCGAATGGATTCGCGCCACGTTCCTCGACGAGGCCAGCCTGCTCTTCAACATCGAGCACGTCCACCTTCGTGATGCTTACCTCGGGGTGCTCTGGACTAATTGCGACAACATCCGCCAGATGCGCGCCGTCATTGGCCAAGCCGAGCTGATGCCGCCGATGGCAATGGGCAAGTGGCAGAAGGCCCGAGCGATCCAGCAAATCGAGGAATGGTTCGATGGCATGCCCGACTTCCTGCTGACCTTCAGTGCTCCTGCTGCAGCCGGGCTGGACGATCCTTCGTTCTGCGCCCTGGTGGAGCACGAACTCTACCACTGCGGCACGAAGTTGGACGAATTCGGCATGCCCAAGTTCAGGCAGGACGGCACGCCTGCATTCGCCATGCGTGGGCACGATGTGGAAGAGTTCGTCGGCGTCGTTGCTCGGTATGGCGCGGAGGCCGCTGGCGTGTCCGCAATGGTCGACGCTGCGAAGGCTGGCCCGACCATCGGACGCGCATCGATTGCCGGTGTCTGTGGTACCTGCTCATTGAAGGTTGCTTGAATATGGCCGCCCGGAACAAAGCCATGACGGATGAGGTGAAAGCCTACGTAATCCAAGCTCTTGCATCTTTCGACAGCCCTTCGCAGGTCGCTACCGCCCTCAAGGATGAATTCGGGATTGAACTGACCCCGCAGGCGATCCAGACGTATGACCCGACCAAGCACGCCGGGCGTAACCTGTCCGAGAAGTGGCGTGTGATGTTCGGCGCGGCGCGCAAGGCGTTCACCGAAGATTCGTCTCACATTCCGATCTCTCATCGGTCTACTCGGCTGCGCGCCCTCCAGCGCATGGCTACCGCCGCCGAGCGCAAGGGCAACTTCCCGCTGGCCGCGCAGTTGCACAAGCAGGCGGCGGAGGAAATGGGGAACGCTTACACCAATAGGCGCGAATTGACCGGCAAGGATGGGAAGGACCTTCCCGCGGCGGCACCGGCTGTGGCCGTGTTCGCACTGCCGGACAATGGGAGGGATGCATGAGTGCGATCGCCCAAGCATGGATTGCGCCGAAGAGCATTGAGGAAATGCCCGCAAAGCCGGGGCTCGCAAGCTACGAGTATGTGGAATGCCTCGTGCTGTATCGCGGCCAGCTTCTTCTCCGCCCGTGGAATTGCGAGCACAAGGTCTTCGACGATGAGGCGCAGGACGATCATTTCTGCGAATGGAATGAGATTACGGCCTATCGCGTGATCGGCCATGAGCGAGATTTCGCCATAGCGGCAAGCAAGGGCACGTCGAACACCCCGTGAACGCCCACACCTCCATTACACCAGGCATAGGACATAACGGCGGGCCGGAGATCACCGCCGAGACTATCAAGCCCCAGTCCGGCCCCCAGACTGCGTTTCTGTCATCGCCCGCCGACATCGTCATCTACGGCGGTGGCGCGGGCGGCGGGAAGACGTGGGGTCTGCTCATGGAGCCGCTGCGCCACGTCAGCAATCCCGGCTTCGGTGCGGTGTTCTTCCGCCGCTCCACGGTCCAGATCCGCAACGAGGGCGGACTATGGGACGAGAGCACCACACTCTATCCGCTACTGGCCGCGGAGCCCAAGGAGCACACGCTATCATGGTCGTTCCCATCGGGGGCGTCTGTCAGCTTCGCCCACCTTGAGCACGATAAGACCCGGTTCAACTGGCAGGGCTCGCAGATTCCGCTCATCTGCTTCGACGAGCTGACACACTTCAGTGCGGTGCAGTTCTGGTACATGGTCAGCCGGAACCGCTCGATGTGCGGGGTCCGCCCGTACATCCGCGCGACGTGCAACCCCGATGCCGATAGCTGGGTTGCCGGGCTCATTGCGTGGTGGATCGACCAGGACACGGGCCTTCCCATTCCTGATCGCGCCGGCAAGCTGCGTTGGTTCGTGCGCGTGGGCGAGGACCTGCGCTGGGCTGATAGTCCCGAAGAGCTTGAGCAGTACCAGATGCTCAACGATGCTGGCGAGAGCGTTCCGATCCCGCCGAAGTCGCTGACGTTCATCCCAGCCAAGCTGACGGACAATAAGGCGCTGATGGCCGCCGATCCGGGTTACATGGCCTCGCTGCTTGCGCTGCCCTTGGTCGAGCGAGAGCGTCTGTTAGGCGGCAACTGGAAGATCAGGCCCGCTGCAGGCCTGTATTTTCAGCGCGCATGGTGCCGTGTCGTAGACGCCGTGCCCGCCGGCACCGTGTTCGGCCGTGGCTATGACCTTGCAGCCACCCCGCCAACGCCCGACAACCCCGATCCTGATGCGACCAGCGCCACAAAGATCGGCCGCATGCCAGATGGTCGTTACATCGTGGTCGACAACCGCAGCACGCAGTCCACACCGGCCGGTGTCGAGCGGTTCATCATGAACACCGCCGCCGAGGATGGCAAAGCTACCACGATCTCGCTCCCGCAGGACCCGGGGCAGGCAGGCAAGAGCCAGGTGAAGGCCCTCACGCTGATGCTCTCGGGCTACACCGTGCGATCGTCGACTGAGACCGGCGACAAGGTGACGCGTTTTGGGCCATTTTCTGCGCAGGCAGAGGCTGGCAACGTGGATGTGCTACGAGCGCCATGGAACGACCGATGGTTCACCGCGCTTGAGGGCTTCCCGGTTGCCAAGCACGATGATGACCCAGACAGCACGTCACGCGCCTTTCAAGTCGTATCGCAGACTAAGCGCTACAATATGGACGGATTACTCTAGCCAAGAGCGGTAATCCCTCGCCCCGCCGCGCCATACCCTCCCCTGCATGGCCTGGATCAATGACAACCTCCGCGGCGCGATAGAGGCTGTCGGCCGCCTCAACCCGTTCGGGCGCATGGGCGCAACATCTACCGCTCTCCCCGGGGTTTTTACGCATCAGCTGGCCATTGCCGCCTACATGGCCAGCGGGATGATGAAGAAGGTCATCTCGATCCCTGCTGAGGATCGGGTGCGTGAATGGCGCGACTGGCAGGCGGAAGCCGATCAGATCACCGCTATCGAGGCCGAAGAGAACCGCCTCGCGCTGATCGCCAAGGTGCAGGAAGCCGAGAACCTGCGAGGCATCGGTGGCGGCGCACTGGTCATCATCACCGCTGGCGATCACGGCGAAGAACTCAAGCCTGAGCAGATCGCTAAGGGCGGCATCGTTGCGATCAACGTCGTCTCGCGCTGGCAGATCACCGGCAAGGACTGGATCAAGGACCTTGCCTCGCCCCAGTACGGTGAGCCCACGATGTGGGAGATGGACGGCGGGAACGGGTCGCGAAAGCCTATCCACCCGAGCCGGGTCATCTGCTTTCGTGGCGCGCGTCTACCCGCCGGTGCCGCTGTCAGCGACGAAGAGGCGTTCTGGGGCGATAGTCGCCTCCTGCGTGTCTACACTGAGGTTACGCGCTCCGACGAGACGCAGGCGTGGTTTGCGGCCCTGGTGCGCAAGGCCAAGCTCCTGCGCATTGGCATCCCCGATCTGGACAGCCGCGATCCTGACCAGTTGAACAAGCGCATCGAGGTCATCGCGCTTGGCGAAAGCAGCCTCAACGCCACAGTCTACCGCTCCTCCGGTGGCGCTGATGATGCTGGCGAGACGATCACCGACTATCAGGTCACGTGGGCTGGCATTCCGGCCATGATGGATGCCTTCGACCAGCGCGTTGCTGCAGTATCCGACATCCCGTTCACGCGGCTGATGGGTCGCTCGCCGGCAGGCATGAACGCCACAGGGCAGCACGATTCCGATAACTGGAATAAGATGGTGGTCTCTGGCCAGAAACTTGAGACGCGGCCCTGCCTGGAAAAGCTGGACCCGTTCCTGTTGCGATCGGCCGGCGTTGATCCGGCGAAGGTCACTTGGAAGTTCGCGCCACTATCTGTCCCCTCCGAAAAGGAAGAGGCGGATACTTTCAAGACTACGATGGAAGCCGTCACAGCGCTGCAGGCAACCGGCACCATCCCTGATGAGGCGATGGCTAAGGGTGTGCAGAACCTCATGTCCGAGCGCGAGTATATCCCCGGGCTCGACCAGGCGCTGGCGGAGATCCCGGAAGCCGAGCGTTTCGGTCTGAATCCCCCGGCAGACGGCACCGACCCGTCAGCGTTGCAGGCGAAAGGAGGTGATCCCGTATCTCGCGGCGCGGGCGGTTCGATTGGAAGCGAGCCGCTCCGCCGTGCTGCAAATGATGGGTTCTTCTCCGACGCGCAGCCTCGCCCGCTCTATGTGCAGCGCAAGCTCTTGAACGCCGCCGATGTGATCGCGTGGGCCAAGGCGCAGGGGCTCAAGTCCACCCTTCCCGCTGGCGATATGCACGTCACGGTGCTGTACTCGCGCACCCCGGTCGACCCCATGAAGATGGGCGATAGCTGGAGCGGCGACGACAAGGGCAACCTGCGCATCAAGCCGGGCGGCCCGCGCGCTGTAGAGCGCCTGGGGGATAGCGCCGTCGTGCTGCTGTTCGCCTCGTGGGAGATCGAGAGCCGTCACCGGTCAATGGTCGAAGCAGGCGGATCGCACGACTTCGACACGTATCAGCCGCATGTCACGCTGTCCTATGAGGTGCCGGCCGACTTCGATCTGGCGGCGGTGAAGCCGTACTCTGGTGCGTTGGAGTTCGGGCCAGAACTGTTCGAGCCGCTGGACTTGGATTGGAAGAGCGGCATTGCTGAAGAGTGAGGTACAACCTCGCCACGCTTGCGCGCCGCGCTAACCCGGGCATCCGCCGATCGAGCATCGTCCTGCGCGACATCGCGCCACCGGCGGTGCTGGCAACGAACCTCTATCGCTCGACCTACTCCCACGTCATCGCCGCATGGGCTGCCGCCCTGCCTCGGATCGAAGACGCCTACGCTCGCACGATAGCCGAGATGACCACCGATGCCCCAGCGAATGTGAAAGCAGAGATCGACAGCGCTTCCGAACAGGTGAGCCGGCTGTTGCTGTTACTCACGCCCGAACTGAGGAATTGGGCACTCTCAGTTGAGAAATGGCACCGGTCGAAATGGCGCGGCGCGGTCCTGTCTGCCACTGGTGTGGATCTCGAAACGATGCTGGGGGTCGCAGATGTGCGCGCTTCCCTTGAGACACATATCGAGTGGAATACAGCACTTATCCGTGACGTGCCGGATCAAGTGCGCCAGCGTGTCGGATCGGCTGTGTTCGATGGCCTGCGCAATCGGACGCCAGCGCGCGATGTGGCGCGTACGATCCGGGAGGCGGTCGATATGGGCGGTCGCCGGTCACTTAATGTGGCGAGCGACCAACTCAACAAGATCACGTCCTCTTTGGCTGAGGAGCGCCGTCGTGAAGCCGGCCTGCCGGATTGGGAATGGGTATGGAGTCGGAAGGTCCATGGCCGCGAAATTCACATCGCCCGGAACGGGAACTACTATACAGACGATCTGTCGCGCGTCGGGAAAGTGGTGAACGGCAAAACACTCATGAAGCCGCCGGAAGATCGATGCGGCCAGCTTCCATATTGCGGATGCCGCTCTCGCGCCATCATTTCGTTCGAAGACTAGCCATGATTCGGCAGAAATGCTATATCTTGCGGGCTGAGATGATGTTGGAACCATCACCCCAGCCCTAAGCAAAAGGTCATTGGAGGACCATAATGCCTAAAGCCGGAATATCGCGTGTCGCGCCAATCGGAAAGAGGTTTGGCCGCGTCACAGTCATATCGTCTTCTCGGGCAGAGGGGCGCTCCTCGATTGTCGATTGTCGATGTGATTGCGGCGACGAAAGAGCCTATTTCATCACGAATTTGCGCAATCAGAACGAGCCCATGTGTCCGCCGTGCCGCGAGAAATCGCGGCCAGCGAAAGGACACTCCGGAAAGCACCCTCTGTTCAACATCTGGAAGGCAATGATCCAGCGTTGTGAGAACCCCAATCATACTTGGTACGAGAGATACGGCGGGCGGGGTATTCGGGTCTGCGAGCGTTGGAGGAGTGATTTTGAGGCGTTCGCCGCAGATGTTGGCGATCGTCCATCGCTGTCCCACACCTTGGACCGCGAGGACGTAGACGGATACTACGAGCCTGGAAACGTTCGTTGGGCTACCCCTGTCGTGCAGCAGCGCAATCGAAGCGACACCTTGAAGGTTGAATGGGGTGGGCGCACAATGTCAGGGAAGGAGGCTGCCGAGATCGCTGGCCTTGAGATTGCTACTTTCTACTACAGGTTGAAGGCGGGATGGACGATGCAGTGCATCATGACCACGCCGTCCACTATGACCACGAACAAGGGCGTCCCCAAGCAGAAAAGGAAAGCGGCATGACGCCCCTCGAACGCGCCGCTCGTGTGGGGCAAGACATCGAACCACCCTACTCTCTAATAGAGAGCGCGGCGCTTTCCATCATGCGAGAAGACTACCCGGAAGAGTTCGATCAGACAGGAGAATTGAGCGAACTGGGCCAGATATACTGGCATAAAAGAGGGCGCTGGTACGTATCGGCCGCCCGCGCCGTGCTGCAGGCTATCCGGGAGCCTAGTGAGGCGATGGATCGCGCGGCGGCCGAATGCGAAAGCAGCATCGTGGCCGATGTCTATCGCGCCATGATAGACGCAGCGCTGGAGGAGGGGTGATGTCGAAGGAAGAAGAGCGGCACATCGTCGACCTCATCAACCAGGCCATCCTTGCGGAAGTGCGGGATATGCCCTTCTTTCGCTGGTTCGACATGTCTGCGGCTGTAGACGAGGCATCGGAGTGCGTGAAACTTCAACTGCAAGCGGTGCTGGAGCAAGGGTGATGTTTGGTTGGTTGCGCCGCAAGGTTCTATTATCAGAGCCGGTTCCCATAAAATTCGCGGAAGACAGACCGACGCGCCTCATACTGATCCCCGGAAAGCACGGCTATCATATCTGCGGCTCGGTTGCGGCCATAGAGTACGCGCTGTCCCAGAATTACAAGCCCGCCTACCAACGGCGGTAACCCCATGCCTTGCGGTCTAATACCGTGCGGGGCATGCTCTTCGACCGCGCACAGATTGCTGGCACAGCACGCATTACCAAAGACGGGTACTTCGTCGCTGATGCGTTAGTGGCGCGTGCCGACAACATCCAAGACTATCGCGCCGCAGAACTGGAACTGACCGACCGCGATCCGAACGAGATCGTGCGTGTGTTTCGCCCGGCAGCCGAAGTCTTTCACCGCGACGCCCTCGCGAGCCTTGCGCACCGCCCTGTCACGATCAAGCACCCCACCACGCCAGTCCAATCCACGAATTGGAAGAAGCTCGCTGTGGGCGATGTCGGTGACGAGATCGTGCGCGACGGCGAGTTTGTGCGCGTGCCGATCAAGATCATGGATGCCACTGCCATTGAGCAGGTGCAGTCCGATCACCGTGAATTCAGCCTTGGCTATACCGCCGAAATGGTCGCGGATGCGGGCGAGCACAACGGCCAGCCCTACGACTTCGTAGCAAAAAACTTTCGCTACAATCACCTCGCTGCCGTGCCCGTCGCCCGGGGCGGTTCGAACCTGCGCATCATAGACGAGCGCACTACCCCGGAGAAACCGAAGATGAAGATCACGATTGGCGACGCCAAGGACGTTGACCTGAGCGACGGCGCGGCTGTTGCCCTCGCGGTCGGCGCCCTCAACACTTCGCTCGCGGATGCACAGGCCAAGGTGGGCGCGCTCACCGCTGATCTGGCCACCGCAACCACGGCTGTCCAGACCAAGGACGGCGAGATTGCAGCTTTGGCGCAGCAGCTCAAGGACGCGGAAGTCACCCCGGCCAAGCTGCAGGCGCTTGCTGATGCTCGCGCGGACGTGATCGGCAAAGCGAAGGTTCTGGCTCCGAGTATCGTCACGGACGGCAAGACTGATGCGGAAATCCGAAAGGAAGCCGTTACTGCGAGGCTTGGCGATGCCGCTAAGGACATGGCCGACGCTGCGATCGAGGGAGCGTTCACCGCGCTCACGAAGGACGCCAAGCCTCCAGTGCAGCCGCTCGGCGCACCCCGCATCGTTGCTGATAGCGGTGCAGCTGTGGCGAACGCGCGCGCGCAGTGGCTTGCCGACAAGCAGAATGCCCATCGCGGCCAGGCCGCCTAAGGAGAGACGACCATGGCAGTTCTTCAGAGCACGTTCGTGGAAGACCCGGCTTACGCCTACGCAGGCATGGAAGCCGATGGTGAACTTTCGAACATCATCACTCGCACGCTCGAATCCGCGACCTGCGGCTTCGGCAAGGCGGTCTACCGCGGCACGAATGATCGCGGTGTTGTGACCACGCCAGCAGCCGGCACGCTGCTCGGCTTCACGATTGCCAACAAGGGGCTACCCGTCACCGCCGCGCGGGCAGCGGATACCTTTATCACCGGAGACAGCCTGCGGATCAAGAACCGGGGCAAGCTTTGGGTGAGCGCGGCGGTCGCGGTAGCCGATGGCGATCCGGTCTATGTGACCAGCGCGGGCGCCATCACCAACTCGTCCTCGGGCAATACCGCTGCGACCGGTTGGGAGTTCGACGAAACCATTGCCGCTGCGGGCCTTGCTCGCATCGTGCGCCGCTGAGGTGCCTGAGATGACCAAGATGATCTTCGATTCCGTCGTGGCGGCGGTGGCTTACTTGGATGCCAACCCCGAGTGCCCTGGCGTCAGCTTTGCGGACGGCATTCAGGGCGTCGACCTGAATGATGCGCAGCAGACCATGGCCTTTCTCGCGCCGCAGCTGATGCGCGTCGAGCAGGGCGTGTACATGGTGAAGTACCCGCTTGCCGACTATGCCGAGTTCATGCCGGTCGACACCACGGGCACGATCTGGGCTGCCGGCTCGCTTTTCTACTCCGGTGACATCGCTGGTAAGCCCGAGTGGTTCGATGTGGCGTCTGATGACATGCCATATGCAGATGTCAGCCGGACGCAGTTCTTGCAGGAAAACCACATGGCCGGGATCGGCTACAAGTGGAACCGCCTCGATCTGGAACGCGGCCAACAGCTCGGCATCAACGTCATTGCCGAGAAGGCCGACGCAGCGACCAAGACTGCTGAGCGCTTCATCCATCGCACTGCCATCAAGGGCGATGGGCTGAAGTTCACGACCGGCTTCATCAACAATCCGCTAGCGACCACCACGACCGCCGCTCAGACCATCGTTGGCGGTACAGCGGACCAGGCTATCGCAGTCATCAACGACGCGATCACCTCGGTTGAGGTCAACACGGGCGAGACCTACCAGGCTGACACGCTGGCGGTTCCGACCTCGGTCTACAACTCGATGGCTTCGCGCCGGGTGGACGATACCGGCATGTCGCTCCTGCGCTACCTTGAGCAGAACTCGGTAGTGGGCAACATCACCATCAAGAAGTCGCGCCATTTGGAAACCGCGGGTTCGGGCGGGACCAAGCGTATGATCGCCTACGCGAACACCAACGAGGTCCACAAGTTCCACTTGCCTGGCGGCGGTCACCAGCTGTTCTCTGCCTGGCAAAAGGGGCCGTTCTCGTGGGAAGTGCCCGGCCTGATGAACATCGGCGGCTACGAGAACCGCATTCCGAAGGCCATCACCTTCGTGGACGGAGTTTGAGCCATGAAGACCTTCACGAACTATACGCCCGGCACGCGCGGCATCCGTACTGAAGGCGGCATGGTATGGATCGATCCCGGTCAGAGCGCGCGGCTCGATCCCGACAAGATCATTGGCGAAGTGCCTGATCTGGGAAGCAAGTCGTCGGCGCCTGCTGAGCCGGAGTTCGACGCGGGCGACATCGACCTGTTGAACAGCACGGTCGCCGACCTCACCGATCAGGTCGCCAAGCTGACGGCCGAGCGCGATGGCCTCGCCAAGGACAAGGCCGACCTCACCGATCAGGTCGCCAAGCTGACGAAGCCCACCAAGTAACGCTTCCTCTCCCGCAGCAACCTAAGGGGCCGCCTCGCACAGTCGCGGCGGCCCTTCTTCGTAAGGACCGGCAGTGACGTACACCCGCCCCACCCTCGCTGCGTTCAAGGTGCTGTTCCCGGCATTCGCCACGCTCACCGACGAGCCTTACGACGCTTGGGCAACAAAGGCAGAGCGTCAGGTCGGCGAGAGGTATGGTGATGACCAGCAGGACGCCACCGAGTTCCTAACGGCCCACTTGCTGGCGACCAACGGCATCGGCATCTCGTCCGCTGCGGCAACGATCGCGGCCACCGGTGCCACGCGCTTTAAGAGCGGCACCTTCGATGCGACGATTTCCGAGAGCGTTGTCAGTCAGCGCGTCAAGGGCGGGTATCAGTCTACGCAATACGGCCAGCAGTTCGCGGCCATTCAGCGGCGCCTATTCGGAGGCCCGCGCCTCGTAGGTTGCTTCTGATGGACCTGGCAGCGGCCTTCGGTGAGATTGGGCTTGCCTTTTCCGGTGTGCTCGGCGGCCCATATCATGATGCCCGCACGATCGAGCAAGTCGCGCCTGTCTATGACGATGGCGGTTCGATTACCGCCCCCGGTGGCGTCGTGCACCGTACCTGTAGCGTGCAGATCGATAGTGCTACCGATGCCATGCGCACTGCGCCCGACTTCGCGCAGACCGACGTGCGGTTTATTATCCTGGCTTCCACTCTGGATGGCGATCTGAACACCGAGGCGCGCATTCAAGTGCTTGAGGGTCCGTTCGCTGATACCTGGTCGGTGGACATGCTTGAGCGTGATCCTGTCGCCGCGGGATGGGTGGGGCGCGGCCGCCGTGGCTAAGTCGAGGCTCATTGGTGCGAAGGCCCACCTTGGGCGGCTGAAGAAACTCAGCGGGCCTGAGATGGTCCGGGAAGTGGGTAAAGCGCTGTTTGCAGGCGGCGAGGCCATTCAGGTCGAGGCCCAGATTCTTATCACTGCCGGATCGGTCAGCGGCAAGAAGCACTTGCCATCTGCCCCAGGTGATCCGCCTAACAACGACACGGGCACGCTGGCTGGCAACATCGAAACGAACCAGATCGCGCCGCTGGTCGTCGAGGTCAGCAGCAACGCACCCTACGCTGCGGCGCTTGAATTCGGTACGAGCAAGATGGCCGCACGACCGTACATGCAGCCGGCCAGAGACGCCAAGCGCAAGGAGGTCGAGCAGCTCGTGCGCCGGGCGGTGGATCGAGTGGTGAAGCGCTCGAAAACAACAGGAGCAGAATAAATGCAGACGGTCACCTTCGTTCGTGCCTATCGCCACAGGATCGATGATCTGCGTACCGCGAAATATGAGCCTGGCACCTTGAAAGTCAGCAACGAAGTCGCCGAGGCGGCGCTCAAGGCAGGCGCATTGAAGGAGGGGCCGGATGCCGAGCGACCTGATAAGGGAGACTGAGCGCGCTGCGGTAATCTCTCTGAAGGCTGATGCTGCTCTCCTGGCCATCCTGCCAAAAGCGCAGATCGAGCCGACAGCAGAGGCTCCACCATGGCCCTTCATTCGCTTGGACGGCACGCAGGCACTTCCGCAGGGTCGTGGCTGCACAGCGCGCTCCGAGGTGACCTTCCAGCTGCATTCGTTCGCCAAGCCGCGGTACGATGGTGCCGGGGCAATGATCGAGACGGCGCGGGACCATGCCGGACGGCTCAACAGCGCGGTCGTGGAGGCGATCCACAATCATGCGTTTGTTGTCGCCGACCGACGTTATCGCTTCATGGTCCGGTCCTCTCGTCTCATGCGGGACGGAGCGGAGGCCGATGCGTGGCATGGAATAGCGTTTGTAGTAGCGCGGGCCTTCACTGGCTGATAGGCAATGGGGCGATGGATGAGCCCCTCGCCGAACGCATGCTGCGCGCCTTTCTCGCGCAGATGATCCGATCGGAAGCGGTCGATCCCGACGACATCAGAGAAGCGGCGGACCGCCTTGAAGGTGATGGCGACGGAGAAGCAGCCCACGCCTTGCGGTGCATCATCGTTCAAGCCGCGGCTCCAGATCTGTCTGATTGGACGGCGGATCGAGCGCGGGCACGCTTTCATGTGATCGAAGGCCAAGGCGGTAACACTTCTGACTGACGCGGCATAACCTCCGGCAAACTCCCGAGGAAGACCGCATGTCCGAGCCGAATAGCGCCGATTTCGCCCTGCTGAAGATCAAGACCGCTGCCGGTCCGCCTGCCGTGTACACGCTGCTTTGCGGCATCGAAGGTGTGAACATCAACCGCACCGCACAGACCAGCGAGCGCTATCGTCGGGACTGCGCCAAGCCCAATCGGCCCGGCACCCGCAAGCTGCGCGTCACCGGCTCGTCCTGGTCGATCAGCGGCTCGGGCTCGGATAACATCGATATCGAGACGACCTTCACCGACGCCTTCGGGGTGCGGAAAGACTACGAGGTCGAGCTTTACAAGGACGACGGCACCGATGCCGGCGACCTGATGGGCACCTATGCAGGCACTGCCATTCTCACGACCCGCAACCAGGCCTACCAGCAGGAAGGCGATAGCGGCACCACCGACATCACGCTGGAAGGTGAAGGCGTTCTGGCCTGGACTGTGGCGACCTGATGGATACGGCGATCCAGCGGGAGTTCGCAGGCGGTCGCTTCACATTCTACCTGCCCCTCTCGGCCATCTTGGCGATTGAGAAAGGGCCGATCACTCCAACGCTTCGATCCCGCGAATATCCCGTGTCCGTTTTCCAGATCTATGACGAGCTGTCTGCCGGCATGGGCGTGGATCAGTCCGGCGATCTTATCCGCCTTCCTGGCGCTCGCATCTTCGCTGGGGACCTGCACAACATACTTGAGCAGGCGTTGAAGGCGGGGAAATCCGGTGAGCGCGATGGGGACTCATTCGAGGTTGACGGCAGCCTTGCCAATCGCTTGGTGAATGAACAGATCGAGGCGCATTTCGAGGCCTGCGCAGTTCTCGCGTGGGATGTGCTCCACGCCACGATCAAGGGCATCGATCTAAAAAAAAAGGCAGAACAGGTAAAGCCGAAGCGCCAGCGCCGTTCCGCCGCGGCCAAGTCATAGCGAACTGCGGAGGCATGGGGCTCGACTGGCGGGAGTTATCGCTAGGCGAGTATCTGGAGGCGGTTGAGGCCCATAACGAGGCACATGCAGCACCGGGTCAGGCATCGCGACCGCCTGGCGATCCGGAGAGGCTTAGACGGTTTGTCGAGGCGCATAGGAGAACGTGATGAACCATCTCAGAGCCGAAGCGGTCAGGTCGGGCTTTGCCCGCTCACCTGAGAATCTATCTCGACGATCTGCTGATCGATCAGATCGGCAGCGGCTCGAAGATTTGGAGCTAGCTGTCGAAAGGCTTGAAGCTCGACTTCGGAGTATGGAGTGTCGCGAGGCAGGCCTGCCAAGCGCTCCGTCCAATGGAATATGTTCTCTTTCGAGCTATCGTCACCGCTCCCACAGATGAGCATGAAGGTAACATCAAAGCGTTCAGCCCGCCCCGGCGATCCCATATTGTTGACGGTCACATTACCGGTAGTCTTGCTGGTAGCAGGGATAGCCTCTACCTCGCCGGTGTACTGCACCGCCCCGAACTGAACCTCCACTCGATCTATCGGCATGACACCCCCCTCATCGATTCGCCGAAGATAGGCTAGTCGGGCTTACCGGAGAGTCCAGCTTCGACGAGCCGGAGGATAGCTTCGGGACGGGAGGGCAGATTACCAGTCGAACTCTTTCATAAGATAACGGCATCCGCATTGGTCGGGATGCGTACAATCATCCAACGGAAAAAGATCCGCATCATTCGGCTCGACCAGTTTTCCGCCCCCCGCCTCAGCTCCCTTACAAGGCCCTGCCGCCATGTTGGACGGAAAACACCTTAGACGCCGATCTCCGTCAATGACGGAAGCCCCTCTTTGTAAATCCTGGGCGCAGGCTCTTTGGCGGTTATAGATATTGGCGATCTTCCAAGCAGCATCAACAGGGTCGGCCTGTCCTGAATGGTTTAGATTCCTGTAAAACTCCGAACCGACAAAGGCTCTGGTTTTTAACCCAAGTTCCTTTTACGTGCCGAGCTTAACATTTCGCCATCCCGGACTAGTGACCTTGCCTCGATGCGCCCGCAATCGAATTTTGAGAAATACTGCAGGGTATCCGGCGTTATATCAACCATTCCTGACAATCGCAGGGCGCGTTCAAGCGTTGCTGCCGCCTTCATCCTCATGTCCGCGTCCGAAGCGCCATCTGAGTACAACTAGCTTCGCCCCTGGCTGAAAAGCCAGAACGCGAAAGCCAGTCCGCCAAACCAAGCCAGCAACGCTGCCACGACAGCTGTGTCCTTCATGCGCCCACCTTCGGTGCGAAAATTCGTACCAGAAGCGAACTCCAGCGCCTTGATCATCAGATAAAAGCAACCGAGCCAACCGACGATCTGCAGCATGTTGCCCCTCCAATAGCGGTAAGGCGACATCGCTTAGCGCGTAGCATCTGGCAATGCCAGAAATTGACCCGGTATCTTTGCGCCTGTTTGTCGAGGATGGCCAGTTCCTAGCAAGCTTGGCTAACGTCCGTCGTGTGACGGATCAGGGCTTCACCGCCATGGAACGAGATGCGCTTGCTCTAGAGCGGCAAATGCAGGCGTCGCTCGGCAACATCTCCACGGCCATGAAGGGGTTAGCCGCAACAGCCGGAATTGGCATTTCGATAGGTCAAATCAAAAACCTAGCCGATGGATACACCCGCTATTCGAACCAGCTGAAGGTTGCCGGACTTGAAGGGGAGCAACTCGCTGGCACGCAGGAACGACTCTATGAGGTTGCGCAGCGCAACGGCATCGAACTTGAGTCCGTTGGCACGCTGTACTCCCGAGTCGCCCAGAACCAGAAGGAGCTAGGAGCCAGCAGCGAAGACCTGATTAACCTGACGCGGGCCGTCTCGGCGTCACTAAAAATCTCGGGAACTTCGACCACAGAGGCGTCGGGGGCCCTTCTCCAGCTCAGCCAAGCGCTAGGTTCGCCGCGCGTCCAAGCCGAAGAATTCAACAGCTTGCTCGATGCCATGCAGCCGCTTCTTCGCGGCGCTGCAAAGTACATCGACGGTACCGGCGGTTCAATTTCAGGCCTCACTCGCAAGATCAAGGATATGCAGGGACCAGGCGTTTCAAACGTCGAGTTGTTCCGCGCCATCACGCGAGCAATGGCCGATCTAGAGAAGACCGCCGAGTCTTCATCACTGACCATCGGCGCTTCCTTTACGATCTTGAACAACGCGCTCGGCAAGTATGTCGGTGAGACTGACCAGTCGCTTTCCGCAACCGCCCGGCTATCTCAGGGTATTGCCCTGTTGGCCGACAATCTGGATGTTGTGGTGCCAGCCATTGCCACGCTAGCGGCCGTGATCGGCGTTCGATACGTGGGAGCCGCTGTGGCGGCCACAGCGGCCACCATCGCGAAGTCTGCGGCGGATGTTCGGGCGACCCTAACAGCGGAAGCCCTAGCCGTCATGGAGGGCAACCTTGCGCGACTTATGCTTGGGACCGCTGGCGCTGCTGATGCCGCAGCAGCCTCTGTCTCCAGACTGGCAGTTGCTCAAGGGGTCATGGGTCGCGCAAGCGGGAGCCTGCTCGCCTTGATTGGCGGCCCCTATGGCGCGTCTGTCTTGGCGCTCGGCGCAGCATACTACTATCTCTCGACGAGGGAGAACACGGCCGCCGACGCCGCTTCGCAGTACGCCGACGTAATCGGCGCTGCCAACACGGCAAAAGACAAGGCGATTGATCTCGCGCGAAAACTAGCATCGGCTACTGGCGAAGAGCGCAACCAAACCGAAGCCGCAATCGCCTCCGCGCTTCGCAAATCCCAAGCCGACAAGATTGCCGCGCAGTCCACCCTCAAGCGTGCCGCCGCAGAACTCGCACTCGCGCAAGCCAGTGCTCAGCGGCTGAATGAGGACGCCGCAAAGACGCCTGGACGCGGCAGTGCCGAAATCGGGCTGGTGCGCGGCGAAGCAAATCGCGATGTGCGGCTCAAGACGGGGGAGGTGCAAGCCAGAACCGAGGCGCTGAAGGCAATTAATGACACCATCAAGGTGTTGAAGGACCCTTCCTCGGTTCCCGCCCTCCCAGGCATCCCTTCGGCACCTGCGAGTGGCAAAAAGGTCAGGGGGAAGAAGTCGGCTGCACCCGGTCGCTCGGCTGCTGACATTGAGGCGGAAAATCAACGCGATCTATCTCGGCTCAATATCGAGATACTCCAAGCGAGACAGGACCTTGCCACCTCAGCTGAAGAACGGGCCGACATCCAGCGCCAGATACTTGAGGAGGAGCGCAAAGCCCGAATCGCTGAAGTGCAGTCCAACAAGGAACTCAGTGACAAACAGAAGGCGGCGCAACTCGCCAAGCTCGAAAAGCTCTACGGCGCTGCCTCCGCAAACCCCAACGATATCGTCGTGTCCGGTCCTGGTCTCTTGGCTAAGGGCGTCAACCGCGACGAGCAGGAGCAGCTTGCGCGAGATGCCCTCGACAAAGCCCAAGCCACCGCCAAGAACGACGAGGATCTCCTGCGCGCGCAAGAGGCCCTGACGACGAGCCGTGAGGCGCGCCGCGACATCGAACTGCGCTTGATCGACCTAGCGTACGAGCAGGAGCGCAACGAGCTTGAGGCAACCCTCGCGAGCACCACTGCGACCCAAGCCCAGAAGGACATCGCCACCGCCCGCCTCGCCATCCTAGACCAACTCAAGAACTTCGATGTCGCGAAGGCGAAGCAGGACACCGAAAGCCCGCTCCAAGCGTATCAGCGCGGCATCAACGAGCGCGGAAATGCCATCGGTGATCAGGTCGAGGGCTATGTCGTCGACGAACTCCAGCATGTGCAGGATAGCATCGCATCCGGCTTGCAGAAGGCCATTGGCACCAAAGACCCACTGATCGCCGGGCTCATCAACCTGTTCATCGAACAGGTCATCATGAAGCCTATCGCTGCGGCGCTGGCGCAAGCGACTTCCGGTGCTGGCGGCGGCGCTGGTGGCTTTTTCGGCACGGTTCTCGGCGCCGTTACATCGCTTTTCGGTGGCGGTGGCAGCGGGGTCAGTCTGAGCAGCAACCCCGGCTTCGCGAATGCAGACTTCAGCGGCTTCGCCAGTGGCGGCTATACCGGGGATGGTGGTCGCAACCAAGTTGCAGGCGTTGTTCACAAGGGCGAGTATGTTGTGCCGGCCGACGCTGTGCGACGTATTGGCGTGCAGAATATCGCGGCGTTGACCAACGCGCGCGCTGCCGCTTCATTGTCCGGCGTGACGGCGGTAAGGCCGGTCCAGCAAACCACGGTAGTTAGCGCCCCTCGCTTCGATCTGAAGGGTGCCGTGATTACCCCGCAACTCTACGCCGATATGCAGAGAATCAGCGACGAGAGCGCAGCTCGTGCCGGGGCCACGTCCTATAAGCAGTCGATGAAGGACGCACCCCACGCCGTGCGACGCGCACAGCGGTTCCGGACGACCTGATATGGCATCGCATCGCATCTCCGTTCTGTTCCGCCTCGCCTGCGATCCTCCGGTTTATCTGTGGAGCGGCCACGGCGATCTCGATACTTGGGCTGACACCCTTGACCCATCCGGCGCGCGCTGGCGAGGCGCGGCCGAACTCGTGTCTGTCCCGTCCCTGAAGCAACTGATCAATGGCGAAGCTGACCGCATCGAGGTCAAGTTCTCCGGCGTGACCCCGGCCATGGTCCGTATGGCCCACGAGGAGCGAGAGAGCGTCAAAGGTGCGAGTGCAAAAATCGGACTCATCGAGTTCGATCAGGATTGGCAGCAGGCGGGGCCAATCAAGTGGCAATGGAGCGGTATCGGCGGCGTCATCGTCACGGAGAGCTCGGAAAGCGACGGCAAGCGTCAGTGGACGGTATCGTTGTCGATGGCCAGCGGCGACACTCTGCTGGCCAATCCCAAGATCGCCTATTTCACAGCCGCCGACCAGGCGAAGGTCTCTTCAACCGATCGCTTCTGCGACTTCGTGGCAGGGATATCGCTGGGCACCACGCGCCGATTCGGGCCGACATGAGCGAGCTTGGCGAATATCTGCTCGCGGCGGCCCGCAAGCCTTGGGCGGATGGTGAGCACGATTGCACGGCGTGGCCTGCGCGGTGGGCGGGCATCCCTCTGCCTGAGGACTACTCGACGCACGGTCGCCCACTATCCGAAGTATGGGGTGACTGGATCGGCGACCGTCTTGAGTTGGTGCTTGAACCCGCGGCGGGGGATGTAGGCGTGCTAGCCGTAGTCACGGCAGCGGGCATTGGCGAAGTGGGCGGCATCTATACCGGAGAAAAGTGGGCCATGCTCACGCACAAAGGCCTCGCTCTGATACGCCTGCCCGCCGACAACGTAATCGCAGTGTGGCGCCGTGGCTAAGTTCGTCGGAGCTATCGTTGGCGCCATCATGGTGACGGTAGGCATTCTCGTGCCGGGTGCCCAAGGGTTGATTATCCCGGGCGCGACCATGATCGCCACCAACGCTCTTACTCTTCTGCTCGCCCCTTCCATGCCGAAGCCAGACGCAGCGCAGACGCAGAAGAAGGAGCCGCGGCCAGTCCGAACAAAAGGAATCGGGACCCGGCGGGTGTGGGCCAAGGCTATGTTCTGGGACACCAATGAGGATGGCGAAACGGTCGACGTTCTGGCGTTTCTAAGCGGCCGATCTCATGCAATGCGCCAAGCCTATCTGAATGACGACAAGGTCACAATCACCGGCGGCGTGGTGCAGGAGCTTGTCGATGGCGCCTATGAGACAGGCAGGGTGTTGGCGGGATTCAATCTTGGCCTTGCGGTCGAAACAGCCTTTCCGGCCGTTATCTCTGCGCTACCCGGTAGATGGACGGCTGATCATCGAGGGGACGGCATAACCTCGGGCTACCTAATCAAGAAGCCGGTCAAGGCGAAGCACTACCTTGAGGTTTATCCGCAAGCGGACAACACCGTTCTGTCTGCGGTTTTCGACATGTCCTATCTTTTTGACCCGCGCGACCCAAGTATGGATGCCAGCGACCCGGATACTTGGGTCAAGGAAGAACCGCTACTCGACAATCCGGTGCTTGGTTTGCTGTGGTATCTTCTCACCGAGCGCGGTGTGGATTATAACACGCAGATTTTTCCAGTAGTCAATTATTGGATTGCGGCGGCAGATCATTGCGACGAGCTTGTGCCACTGAAGGGCGGCGGTACCGAGCGACGTTACCGCTGCTGCATTTTGTTCGATCTGACGGCCGAACCAGCACAGATCATTGGCGAGATTCTAAAGACCTTCGATGGCTGGTACTGCCAGGATGCGCTTGGTCGCTACATCGTCTATTCGGGCCGATACTACGAGCCTACCGTCACGATAGGCCCTGCGCAGATCGTCAACGTCCGACATCAAGGTTTTGTCGAAGACGAGGACTTCGTCAACGAGATCACTATTACCTATATCTCGGAAGCCCATGATTATAACGAGCCCGACACGACGCCATGGCGCGACGAAGATGATATCTCCGCCCGGGGCGAGACGAACAGCACCAGCTTCTCACCGCAGACACCCAGCTACAGCCAGAATCGCCGCCTGGCAAAGCGCGTCATCGCGCGCCAGAATGCATCGGATCGCGGCACGATCACCACGAATTTTGAAGGTTCATCTGTCATAGGACAGCGCTTCATATGGCTGAACCACGTGGAGGCGGGGACGACATTCTACACCGGGCCCGCCGAGATCACCACTTCGCCAGAGAAGGACATGGAATCGCTCGGAGTGACCTTCGATTGGGTTCGTGTCGATCCAAACATCGATGCATGGAACCCCGAAACAGAGGAAGGCGATCCGGCGCCATTGGAGGATCGGATTGCCCCAGCTCCACTGGACACGCCGACGATCGCCACTGCCGCCGCCGAGCTTGACGCGACCGGCACCGGAGCGCGCATCCGTATTACCGTTGACGGCTTCGACCGCGACGATGTGACTTGGTTCGCGCGTTGGAGGTCGACTACGGATTCGTCTTGGAACGAGCAGCAGTATTCCGACATCGATCCCGGCCCGGCCGCTGTGCTCGTCACCAGCGTCGTGCCCGTCGACATCGGAGTCGACGTGGAGGTCGCCTATTCGACAGGCGACGGGCGCATCTCTGCCTGGTCCGCGCCGGAGACGGTCAGCACTTCCACGGCTGCCCTCGCGCCAGAGCCAAACACGGCCTTCACCGCGGTGGGCGGTACAGGCCACATCACCGGCGGGTGGTCGAACAGCACCTCGGCGAACTTCGGGCACTCCGAGCTTTACGGTGCTGCTACCTCGGACTTTGCTGATGCCTTGCAGATCGGCGCGGATTTCTCCCAGCCTCGCAATGTTGGCGAAACTTTTGATGAAGCAGTGACACCCGGGACGCTGTTCCTCTGGACCGTGGCGTTCAACGCTTCGGGCTCCGCCTCTGCACGCACAGGTCCGATCGAGGTGACTGTGATCTAAGGCGGTAATTCACGACCCGCCCTTCGCGCATGCTCGCGCGCATGAAGGTCACTCCGGAATTCTGTCGCGCCGTGCTCCGATACGAACCGGAGACTGGAAAGCTGTTTTGGAAGCATCGCGATACCGCGCTGTTTGCGAAGCCTGGCTTCGCAAAACCGTGGAATGAACGCTGGGCCGGAGAAGAGGCGTTCAAGATCACCCACGTCCAGTGGGGGCACAAGCAGGGAACTCTCGGCGGAAAGTGCTTCAAGGCTCACATCGTCATTTGGGCAATAGTTCATGGCGAGTGGCCGAAGAACCAGATCGACCACATCAACGGTGAACCTGCTGACAATCGGATCGACAATCTCCGTGACGTTCCGGGTGTCATCAACGTCCAGAATTCGAGCCGATACAAGTCAAATAGCAGCGGCGTGACCGGCGTTTGGTGGAGTGCTCCCCGCCAACGATGGATGGCTACGATCAAGGCTAATCGGCGGAAGGTCTATTTGGGCTCGTTCCGTAACCTTGCTGACGCTGCCCACGCCAGAAAGCACGCTGAAGCAAAGTACGGCTTCCATCCCAACCACGGGAGGGCGGCATGAAAGTTTTCCCGACCTGCGTCTTCGCTCCCAACGGCACCGAGGCCTACATCGAGCGCCGTACCATCAGTGGCGGCTCCGCCCTTAGCGGAGACGAGACTCTGATCGGCACCGATGGCGGTGGGCGCATAGCCTTACAACTTGAAGATTTCGATCTCGACGAACCTGAGGTTACCCGCGCATGGGACGCGATCGATGCCTACATGGACGGCGGCCTGCGCCCCATGATCGTGCCGCTGTGCGATGCGGCACATCAGCCTGCCTATGCATTGGATGACGTGCCGCACAGTGATGGGACGCCATTCAGCGACGAAAGCCTCTACGAGACACCAGGCGCCAGTGTAACTCTAGCTGCCAACGCTGCTCTGCGCGCCACAGTTCTCCAGATCAATATCGCGGTACTGGATGGCAGTCCGCTGGGCTGGTTCGCCATCGATCATACGACCTGGCGCTGGCGCTGCTACAAAGTCGCGGAAATTCTTGCGCAGACCGGCACGACGGCCACGATCTCGATCCGGCCACCTCTGCGCGAGGCAACGCCGGCAGGAGCTATCATCGACTTCGCAAGTCCGCGATGTGTGATGCGCATTGATGGCGACATGCGCGCACCGCGCAACATGGGTTACGCTGAGGGGCAGCCTCTTCGTTTCGTTGAAGATATGACGGGTAGCTACTCGTGAGCGCCGCCGATGTCCGCGCCGCGGTAGAGACGGCATTTCGTGACTATACCACTGCCGGGGTGCCGGGGTCCGGCGCACATGAACCGCAGAAGGCCGAAATCCGCGAAGCGCTCGGGCGACTGCTGCAGATCACGCTCGAAGCGATCAGCGTGGGCTTTGCCTCCTACGCGACGATCGGCGCCAGGGATGCCGATACGGCCGGCCCGGCCGGGAAGATCGGATATGTCTACCGGAACGGCGGCAGTGCGACGGATGGGGCCAACGGGTTCTATCAGTGGACGGGCGGGGCATGGGAAGCGGCGGGCTGGCTGAACAGCCTGATTGAAAGCGAGGTCGACAGCTATCTCGGCGGGGCCAAGTATGCGCCCCGCATCGTCCCGACATATGGCGCCCAGACTCTTATCCCTCTCGCGGAACGCTTCCTCGGCATGCGGGTCTACGTCGAAGAGGCGGGGCTCTGGTTCGAATACGAGCCCGACGATTACGACCCCGAGAACCCGCCTCCGGGCAATGTCGGATATAAGCTGGCGCGCGAGTTCGCCAACAACCGCGCGCTGTTCCTTAAGCCGCCGATCGTGGATGGGGACCGGCTCTACTTCCCGCCGTTCTACATGCTCAGCTATGGGCAAGTCGGTTACGGGACGCTCTACGACGGCGGCAGCGCCGGGCTGCTGTCCGCGCAGGTGGCACCGACGCTAACCCCGCGCCGGCACGTATTCGACCGCGATCTCTACGATGCCGCGTACGCCGAAAACATCGCCGATGGCATGTCAGCCGATGACGCGCGCCATGCCGCTTCCCGGAGCGCGCTGACCTACTACGAAGGCAACACCACGCTCTTCGACACACAGCGCAAGGTGATCCTGGCGATCACCCGCGATGGCCAGCTGGTGGACGCGCGGGGATACACCTTCATCGGCGACGCACCCGGCGGCGCCGTGCCCAACCAGTTCTCCTGGGGCCGGCAGATGGACGATGCGCCGTACATCATCCCGGGCGCCACGGTGGAGGACATCCCCGACGCGGACCTGATCGCCATGGGCTTCACGCGCGGCGTGCGCAGCGAGGCGGGCGTTCCGTTCTTCAACGTCGGTGACTATCGCGACGCGCCGATCAAAGCCGGCGACTACGTGGTCGCGCGCTTCTTCCTCTACGCCGAGGCGGACGGGCAGTTTGGCATCCCCAATGTCGGACTGTTCACCAACAACGAGTACGCGATCCAGACGCCGCCCCTGTTCATGACGGTGGTTCGCGAGATCAACCCGAGGGTGCGGGAATACTGGTGCGCCACCAGGGCGCCAGCGGACGGCAATGGCAAATGGGTAGCCGGGTCGAACTTGTCAGGTGTGGCGAGCCGAGTGTGGCTGACCGGCTTGCAGTTCTACAGCGGGACCAAGCCGGGTTTCTGGATCAGCAGTCGCGACTTCCCCGATCCGGTCGACCTTACGCCGGTGATGGGCGACGAGCTGTTCGTGGTCTCGGATCGTCCGGCACCCTTCTTCCCCGGCAATAGCCTGCTCAGGCGCAACGGGAAGGGGAAGGCGGAGCTGACCGTCACGCCGGCGATCCTCGCGCCCTCGCCGCCTTATCAGGACGGAGGCGCGGTCTCCGACTTGTTCTGGCTCGACCCTGCCCAAGTGGGCGGACGGTCGCTGGTGATGACACTGCGGGGCGATGACAACCCCAATGTGCTCTACGAGCGCACGGTGCCGGTCTCGGCGCGGATGGTGCCCCTGTCGGCCCCGATCGACATCAACATCCTCGCTCTCGGCGACAGCCTCACGGCCGCGAACGAGAAGCTGGTGGCCGATCTCAAGCTGCTGCTTCCCACGTGGAACATCAATCCGCATTTCTTTGGCACGCTGGATATCAGCGGCGTCGGTGACAAGGGAGAAGGCCGGCCGGGCTGGTCTCTGCTCAATTACTTTGGCCTCTGGCCGAACCTGGGCGACGATCCGGCGAACCCCGTCTACGATAACGTGCTCGGCGCCGGGACGGTGGCCACGGCTGCATACCTCGATCCTGCGATCGACCGGATGCGCACCAATCCGTTCCTGAACAACGGTACCAGCGGCTCAGCCTGCCCTGTCATCCCCGGCTCGCTGCCCAAGTTCGGCGGCGGAACCGGGAGCGGCTTCCGTTTCGACCTCGCGAATTACAGGGATCGGTTCGCGCTGCCGACGATCGACGTGGTGTTGGTCAACCTGTTCTCGAACGACACCTCGAAGTCGACGGGTGTGGACGATGTGGTGACATACACGCCCTACCTGCTCGCCGAGATCAGGCGTGCGTTTCCATTGGCGAAGATCCTCGACTGGGCCGATGCGTCGACCTTCATCAACGGCACCGAGATCATGCACACGCGGCTGCGACAGGCGCTGCAGGGCGTGATCTCTGCTGTCCGCGCCAAGCGCACGGCCGGCGATGCCAACATGCACTTCGTCAGCGCCTTCATGCACCGCACGATCCGGGGCGGCTTCACGCGCACCGAGGGAACGACGGACGCGGCCACGCAGGTCACCAAGGCCCGGATCGCGGACAATGTGCACGGCCGATACCCGGCCAATTCGCAGATGCACGAGGCGGTCGCTGCGGCGATTGCGAACCTGGTCTGAGGGAGGCGAAATGTCAGCATTCGACATAGAAGCTCGTGCCGCCCTCAGGGATATCGCGCGCGGCGTGACCTTTAGTAACCGCTCGCTCGGCAGCCTCACAACCGCGCAGGCCGCTGGCACCGATCCTATCCTCGCCGCCAATTCAAACCGCCGCTCCTTGATCGTCAAGACGACCAAGCAATGCTCCTTCTCGTTCCACACCGGCGAGAGCGAAGGAATGATCGACGGCCCCGCATTCGAGCGATCCGGCCCCGCCTGTCCCCGAAACGCTCTCTACGTCCACGGCCTGAGTGCCGGCGATACCATCCGCATCGAGGAAGGCGAATGACCTTCCCCCTCTCCCGAAAGGAACCTGCCATGAAGCGCCTGCTTGCGCCGCTCCGGAGTAACCTGTCATGAGCCGTAGCCCGATCTCCATGCCGATCGTCAAGAAGTCGAGCACGCTGGTCAACGCCGATGGCGCGGTGCTGATGTCGCTGCCTCAGGACGTGTGGGACGGCTCGCCTATCGACCTGTCGCTGTACGGCTCCATCACCCTGTTCTGCACGGTGGCACCCGGCGCGGGCCGAAAGATGCAGATTTCGCCCAACTGGAACGGCACAACGGGCGACTGGTTCGATCTCCTGGTCACATCCTCCGCTGGGGCAAGCGCCACGGTCTCTGCGACCGGTCGATACACCGGCGCTGCGGGTGCTTGGGTCAAGCTCACCGGCACTCTGACTGACGGCACCTTCTACCTCGGCGCAGGGAGCTAAGCCATGCCGACTGATCAGATCGCGCGTGATGCGCTTAGCTCTGGAGCGGGCGTCAAGGCCGAAGTGCTCGTCGGTTCGGCGGCGGCGCAGATGAACAAGCTGTTCGACGTAACCAACCGCAAGCCTCGTGATTACGGGGCGAGCCTGGTCGGCCCGTGGCTCGCGCCGAATGATCCATATGCCGTCAGCGGGAATCCCGTAGAGCGTATCGGTGCGCGAGACGCGGGCGTGACGGCGCAATCAAGCATCGCAGCCAGGTGGCCGACGCTCAACAACGGGCGCCTCGTGTTCGACGGTGTGGACGACATCCTGTTCGGCACAGCGAAGAGCACTTTGCTTTCGTCTGTGACATTGCCCGACATTCCGAACATGCAGGCAGGCAAGGGCTTTACCTGCACCGGCCTTGCCAAAGCGCCAGATGGCACTTGGTGGGTCGGAAGCCACGGCAAAATGAACGAAGTGACTGCTTCGGGCGAAACCTTCTATGCGGGCGTCGTCCATCTCTCGGCAGATTTCTCTACCGTCCTCCACGACATCCGCTTTTCGGCAATCGGGCTGCCTAACTCAAGCGCCCAAGGCGTTGCGATCGAGCCGCTTGCCGGTGGCGACTACAATGTCTGGGGATGCATCTGCGATGGCGCGGACACCATCTACAAAATCTCCCCGACCGGCGCTCTACGCGGATCGTTCACGTACTCTCTGCCCAACGGCATCGCGTACGATATCGCTCGCGACAAGCTGATCATCATGGGCACCAACGGTGCAGTGAACTGGTGCGATAAGGTTACGGGCGCGATTACGTCGTCCATGACGATGCGAACCATCACCGACAGTCCCGACCAGCTCTGGTACGATCAGAATGGCTCGCTGTACGTCTCGGGCGGGCCGAACATCGCGGGCGGCTTGCTCATCAAGTACGACGTGGCCAGCAAGGCGGCTCGCAAGTGCTGGGTACTTGACCGCGCACGCTCCATCGAGGGCATCCATATCGATCCGGTGACGAACATCGTCACGGTTGCAAACGACGGCTATTTCCACAATTCCACCGATGCGCGCACGGCGGCGCTCAACACTATCCAGACCTACCAACTGGACAGTCTGGCTTCACCGGACATCGGCACTCGGCTGATCATCACCTGGACCGGCAAGATCGCCGCGCAGCCCGCATCTACCAAAGCTCTTGTTGTGGGTGGAGCTTCGTCGGGTCCGGGAGTCGACACTGACTACTCCATTAGGCGCGGGGCCGGTGTGTTTTATACCGCTGTAGCCAATGAGATCAGGTTTCAGGTCCGCATTGCCGGGGCTGATACGGTGCAGGTGTCATGGGTTGCCACCGATGTGACAGCCGAGGCCAACTTTGAACTTGTCTACGACTCCACGTCAGGAACGGCTGCCCTTTACCAAAACGGCGTCACGCTGGGCACGAAGGTTGGCCTGCCGGTCGGCACGATCCCATCGATGATGTGGACTGTTGGCGCGCTGCTGGACACCACTACCGGCTCGCCTGCCAACTGGGGTGCATTCACGCTTAGCTCTCTGATGGTGGCTGGAGCGTGACCACCCTGCGCTTCCCCGATCACTTCCCGGTGCGGGTGTGACTGACTTCTTCGCCATCATCCCGAATTGGCTGCCGGGGTGGCTCGGTGCCGGCGCAGCCGCAGGCGGCGGTTTCGGCATGATCAAGTGGCTGGCGGAGTTCGTGGGCGGTCGCATGGACCGGCGCTCGGACCGCCTCGATGCGAGTACAGACAAGATCATCAAGCTTCTGGAGGCTCGCGTAGACCAACTGACGACGCGCCTTGATCTTGTCGAGGCCGAGTTGGTGGACTGTCAGCGGAAGCATGCCGAGAGCGAGGCGGAGGTCATGCGGCTCAAGGCGGTGATGCAGGGATACGGTGACGCACGGGACGCGGCGCAGCGGATCGTTGCCGTCGAGAGGTTGCAGAGCGGAGGTATCTTATGACCATCACCGTAGTCGCCCTCACCCCCAAGATCGTCGCCTACTGCTGCCGGCAGGAAGGCATAGGGCGAGAGGCCTATAAGGACTCGGCGGGCGTGTGGACCTGGGCCGGAGGGATCGCAACCACCTCGGGCTTCGATGTGCTCCAGTACAAGGACAAGCCGCGGCCTCTCGACGTGTGCCTGCGCGCGACCATTGACCTGATGAAGGCGCGGTACTGGCCCGTCGTGCAGTCCGTGTTCGAAGGGCATGTGCTGAGTGAAGTCCAGTACGCCGCCGCGCTGTCATTCCAGTGGCATTTCGGGAAGCTCCGTCAAGCCGATTGGGTCGAAACCTGGCTTGCTGGCGATCACGCCAAGGCCCGCGAGGAGTTCATGCAGTGGACCGATCATGGGCGTGCACTGGAGCGCGCCAAGACCGAACGAGCGATGTTCTTCGACGGTGAATGGCCGGCCGATCTGCGCGTGCCGGTCTACTCGGTCGCCAAGCCTTCGTATCAGCCCACAAAGCCGGTCATGACCGACGTGCTGCCGATGGTGCAGCAGATCCTTGGAGGAGCGTGATGAACGACAATCACAACCTAATCTCGTATCTCGCTACTCTCGCCGCGATCACAGGACTTGCCATAGCGGCTGCGGCGGTCTGCCTGTTCGCCGGGATCACCACCGAAGTCGGGCTTGCTCGGGTCATCGGTGCACTGGCTTTCATCAGCGGCGCGATCCAGGGGCTGACCGGCGTGATCGGCACCTTCAAGGCCAGTAGCAAGCCGGTCGGCACGACGCAGAGCGGTGATGTCAATGTGGGCAAGGATGTTGCCAGTGCTTGAGGCCTTCCTCATCCGCCTGGTCACCCAGATCGGCATCCCAGAGCGCTTCCGCCGTATCGCAGCGTACTTCGCCGGGTTCCTTGCTGTCATGGCTCTGTGCGCGGCTCTGTGGGGCGCATGGACGCTATTCTGGCGCCATCACGACGCCAAGGTAATCGAGGCCAGCGATGCAAAGCGCGATGCCGCTATCGTCCCAGCCCTCGACGACGCAGCTCAAGAGCGGGCGATCGATGCCGTGGCGAACCTTGCCGCCGAGAAGGAACGGGAAGCGGTGATCGCGAAGGCCGAAGCATCGGAAGCGGCCAAGCCTGTCGAGCAACGCGCGGCGATCCCTCCCACTACGGTGGCGCTCAACTGCGAGCGGTTGCGGCGGGCTTACTCGGCTGAGGAGTTGAGGAAGATGGCAGCTTATCGGGAGAGGTGTGGATGAAGCTGCGGGCCGGGCTTGATACCGACTGCCCCGTTGTTGCCTTTTCAACCCGCCTTAGGTCCGTTGCTGGCATAGGGATGGTCGCTCGGGGAAGGTCGAAAGCGCCCCACAATCCAGCGGGTTCGCGTGTCCTTCCACGCCGCCGCAGCAGAGGGGAAAGTACCATGCGCCAGATTCTCTGCCTAGCCCTTTTCGCTTTGTCTGCCTGCACCGATCACCCCCGCGTCGGCTTCCCTGCTGCCGCCGATCTGGTCGCCGTGACGGAAGCCAAGCCCAAGCCCTCGCCTGACATCCTGACCGACCCGGCGGCGAGTGATAGGTATGGAGCCTCGGTTGAATCGTGGGGTGAGCGGGTGCAGGCTGCCGGGGTGCGGCTTTGCAAATTCTTTGTGGCGCAGGGGATGAAGGTTGGGTGTGAGTAGCTGCGGCGTTATCCCTGCACGGCCCGCTTATGCAGAAGCGGGAGGGTAGCCGTAAGCGCCCAAATTCTGCCGCAGCGCACGCATTCTACACCCTCACGAATCCGGGTGCAACCCTACCGCCACCACCGCGCCAACCCACGACTGACGAGATAGGCGCCTACATCCCTGCCGTTGACAGTGACACGCGCCACCTGCCTGCCATACGACCGCTCGCCCGTTGGATATACGCGAACGCGGCCTGACATCACGAAGGCGCGCAGGGCGTCGCGGCTCTCGATCGCGAGCTTGTAGTTGCACCACGATGGATTTTTGCTGTGGGCGAGCTGGCGACGGCGCTTGGGTTCGCAGCGGGGAGAGCCGGGGAGTTCTGGCGCGTCTATGGCGGCGATGCGTATTCGCTCGGCGTTGCAGCGAACCGTATCGCCATCGTGCACAGACAGGACGCAGGCCAGCAGAAAGCCCATCATCACTTCCCCGGCTCAAAAGTGGCACAAACGTCCCAAGGCCTCTGCCCGCAGACCTTACACGACAGCTTGCCGTAAAGCTGCTCTATCGTCGTACCCAGACCCACCTTGCGCGCATTCAGCAGCCGTTGCGGATTGAGCGTAGCATTGTTCCCGCACCGGCACTTGACCGAGATCCAGTAGCCGTGCCGCATGAGTTGGCTGATCGTGTCGGCTTTGTAGCGTGCCATGCGTCATGGGTTAGGTGTATTTGGTTTGTTCTGCAAGGCGCGAAGCTTGCGGGCCTTGTCATACTCCTTACCCACACTTCCCATTCGCAGAGCATCCTCTGGCCAGATTCCAGCGTGGCAATGAGGACATGACGGCACCATATTCCGGCTGCGCCAAGAGCGGTCTATGGACTTTGCGGCGCGTGAAATCAGCTTAAACTTAGAAGCCTCATGGGCCTCGTCTAGCAGACGCTGCGCCTTTTTGTTGGCTTCGTCAAAATGCTCGACTAGCATGAGAAACGCATCGAATGTGTCTACGTTTGTTTCGCAATCTCGGCACCAAACGCGCCGCTCACGCTGGTCATAGGTGACCCGACGATGCTTGCACGAAGAGACATGACGGCGGGACAGGCCGCGCGAAACGCGAACGTCTCCTATATCAACTACCTTGACGCCACTAAGGAATTGCTGCTCGTCGATCGGCGGATCGCATTGCCCTTCGCGGTTGCCCTCCTCACCCTGCATCGCTTGGCTCCGTCTTGGCGAGGAAGGCGGAATAAGATTTCATTGCCACAAGCACTCCTTCTCGCATTGTTCTGAATTGTTCCTGCCCGTCCAAGGCACAATTGAGGGTTCCGGCCTTAATCGCGAGGGCTACACCATGATCGCGGTGCTGCCGGATCACCTCCCTCGCCTCCGCAAGCTGCTCGGATAGGGTGCGTAGGGCGGTTTCCATCCGTTCGTCATAGCCGCACGTGCAGGTGTATGTTCGCCCCTCACAGCCGCGTTCGTGATCGCCGCGCGTAAGCAGCGCCTCTACGTCAGACATGATGGGTCTCCAGGTACTTGCGGACGGCGAGGCCATGGGATGTCAAGTCTCCGCAAACCGGCTCGGCGATGTCTTCCGACAAGTCTTCCGTGATGTCCAAGCTATCTTCTTGCCAATCGGTCAGACTGACGACTCCGGGAATAAATTCCTTGGCGCGCCGGATTGCCTCGCGCTGTATGTTCGTCAGCCCCCGCGCCACCTTCGCGATCTCTTCCTCGGTCATGGCTGGTCCTTCGATGGAGCGGAAATGTCCGCTAAAAGTTGAAGCCTCTGGCTGTCCGAAAGCCGCACAACCAAGATGGGATTTTTGGACAGGCGATCGCACAAGATCGTGTTAATGCCGAAATCCGCGTAAAGTGCTCGCTCAGTTCTTATGGTTAGCCACACGTTGCGCCTCCTCAGTCAGTGTGTGGGCCACCCAACCTCGATTTGTCGTATGGCTTTCCTCGATTGGCAAACGGCGAACCACGGATGCAGGCACAAATTTGTTGCCGCCGAACTTCCACTGCCCTCCGGGCAAGAGGAAGAGAGCCTGACCGCCCGCCAACCGAGCAAGCGCGCGCTGTTCCTTCTCGGTCATGGCTTCTGCTCCTGTAGGGCGGCACCGGGTTGAACGTTGCGGAACGGCGCGAGTATGTCACGAATGCGTGCCAGTGCGGCCCAGGCAGCCTCGTTGCCGTCTGGCGGGATCGTGTTGAACACCTCCACGTCGATCTCATGCAGAGCCTCCCGCATTGCAGTCACTGAGGCGCTGGTGGCCTCCTGTTCGCTTGTGCCGGCTGCGGGGCGGGATGCTTCGTACGCGGCCAGATACCCTTGGCGAAACACCGCACGGTCAATGCCTTCGCAGCCGTTCGGATAGGCAAGGTCATAAGCTGCGTCAGACGCCTTTCGGGCCTTCTCCAGTCCGCCCGCTTCATCCGCAGGGGGTTGGGCCTCCGACCGACAAGCCTCGCAGTTGGGCTCCCGGATTTCATGCGACCAGCACTTGATCGTACCCATCGCCTCGCTCTTGTTCTCGGTCATGCTTCGTCTCCTTGGGCGCGGGCGCGAATTGTCGGGACTGATGGCAGCGCTGGAAGATCGGCCTCAACCCAGTAGGTTGCGGCCGGCATGTAGCCAGCTTCGATGTGCCACCCGATCGCAGCGTCCATTTGGCTGCTGTAATCCTCGCTCTTAAAGTCGTTCGGCCCAACGCAGGTCAGGTGGCCGCACATTGCCTGGACAACAGCGATCTTCACGGGCTCATCCTTCATGGGAGGATGTCCTTGTTGGGGAGGGAAGCGACAAGCTCGCCATTCCGGTCCTTGGGCAGCTTCTCTCCATCTGCGTACACAGCGTATCGATCGCCCGCGTACTAAGCGCCGTACCAGGCCATGATCAAAGGCATGCTCATCGTGTCGCACCGAATCGTGGCCACCTTTGGCTTGGCGTCGCTGTTGACGAATTTCAGCTCGATCATTGCGGGCGCTCCTGATGCGAAGGGGTGGGATATGGTGTGAATGTCGGCTCTTCATTCCGCTTCGACCACCAAGCCATCGGCATTCCACGCGAGTCGGAGGGAAACTAATCCGCATCACGCCTAGCGCGGCACCAGCGGCATTCATCACTTGGCTGAGGGCGACGATTAAGAGAATAGTTCGACAGCATGAAATCGTGCTGACACTGCTCAGGATCAAGCTTCCATCCCTTTGGCAGCCCGGTTTCGGGGTGAAGTGGCTCTATACCCAGCTTGCCGCCGTCGAAGGTCATCAGCGCCCATTGGACGTGGGGTTGGTAGGTGGCCATGATGTCAAGCAAGATGGCTGGATCAATGCATAGCCCGAAATAACCTAGCCGCTGATGCCACTTGCGATGCCACGATTTGCGGACTGGTACGGCGTATGGCTCGCGATCGTATTGATAGCTCACCTCACGATAACCGTCTGGCGCACCGCCGTGCCAAGGGCCGCGAAGCCGGAGCCTTGTTCCAGCCTCGACTTTCGTCATCACGCTGCGCTGCCCATCCAAGATAGGAATTTCCTGCTCAGCTAGAGTGATGTCGAAATGACGCCCCGCGTACCCTTCCTGTTTATCAGTCGCCAGCATGACGTATCGCCGCGTCTCAGGGACCCCCATCTTGCCGGCTTTATAATCGGGCTTTTCGATCCACACGACGTGACCTTTCTCGTCCGTCACGTTGTCCTCGAAACTAGTCATGCGGATGGCGCCCGAGTGGTAGTGACACATCGCCACTCCCTCGCTTTCTGCAATCCACCCCCTGCCCTTTGACTGGCGCCCCATACGCTTGGCCCCGGCGTCGTATCGGCTATCGTCGTACTCAAACATCCGCCAGACCGGCTCCTTGGTGAAGGCTAGCGGATCATGACGGCACCGTAGCAGATAGTCGGGGCGGTTCGAGTAACCCCATCGCCAGTTGATCTCAGCGCCCCAAGCCCATGACGGCAAAGAGCGCCGCCCGGCGGGAAGGTCAATCAATTCGAAGCGGTACGGAGCGCCAAAAGAAAGCCGACCTCGGTCGCTTTCCGGCACTTCATAGAAGGGCTGGACGGCTTTCGTGCAATCAATAGAAACGGTCTCAACCATGGCGAACTTCCCTTCGCTGTGCAGGCCCGGTGTGAGCGTTGGCTCGCTCCATCGGGCCGTTTTGGTTTAGGCGATTGAATTGAGCGCGCGGCTCCCAACCAAGGAGCTTCGTTTGCTCTCGCCACATCACCCCCGTTCTGATCTTGCTCACCATGGCATGACCGATCGGCAGGTCGGCTGCGATTTTCTTGTTATTCCACCCTGCCTTGAGCCGACGAACAACGAGCGCCAGTTGATCGTCATTGAGCTTGGAGGCGCCGTTGTTCGCGCCAGCCTGGTCGCCAGTTCGACAGCGACCGCGCTCAACCTTGTCACGCATGTTGTCCTCGTGCGTGCCAAAATAGAGATGGTGCGGGTTGCAGCACTTGCGGTTGTCGCAATGGTGTAGCGCGCTCATGCCGTCCGGCTCCTTTTGCGTATGGCTAATCAGCGCAACGCGGTTTGCGGATACCATCTGGTAGGATGCGATCTTAAACCGACCATAGCCACTGCTGTTGATGCTAGCCTGCCATTCCCAGCACTCATCCGGCCCGCGTACGTCCACCTTGCTCCAGAACCGCATCATACGCAGTTCGCCAATCTTGCCTTCAAGGAAGGGGAGAATCTTCTTAGGGTATGCTTCAGCCATGTCGCACCTCCATGCGGTCAGGGTCAGGGCTGGTGCGGCGCGGGAACGCCTCATCAGCCCGTTTTCGTTGTGCCACGGATTGTGACACCGCTGTGCCATCGTGTGCCGAACCTTGCCGTTCTGTTCCACTTGGCCTTGACGCCCGCCCTGTCGCGACATAGGCGCAAAGGGCGGAAACGCTGGCCTCTTGGGGTCAAGCCGGCTTAGCTCAGTTGGTAGAGCACCTGATTTGTAATCAGGGGGCCACGGGTTCGAATCCTGTAGCCGGCACCAATTTCAATGACTTAGCTTGAGCGCGTTGAGCTCGTTTACAAGGCGCCTTGCCCGGCCAGCCAAGGGTCTGGAGACGAGATGAAAACGCGCGCAGCCGGCAGCCTCACCGCTTGCGGGTCGGCGCCTCCTTCGCCATCGCGGATGAGCGCGATCACCCGCGTCAGCAAGCATCACGATCGATCCTGCCATGCGTCCCGGCATTGCGCTCGCTTCGCTCACCCTGCCGCGAACCACGCGGCGAGGAAGTCGATGAAGGTTCGGACCTTGGCAGACAGGTGGCGGCGACTGGGATAGACAGCGTACAGCATCGTGCTGTAGTCGAGCTCATCCGGCAAAAGGCGTACCAACCTGCCCGCGGCAACGTCGTCGGAGGCGAGGTGATCAGGCAGAAACGCGATACCCGTCCCCTCACGCGCCGCAAGTAGGAGCATCGTCTCGCTTTCGCTGCGCATCCGGATGTTAGTCGCGCCCCTTCTGGTCGTCCGCCCCCCTTCCGGCGCGAACAGCCGCTCGGCGTTGTTCATACCGCTGTACAGAAGCAGCGCGTGGTCCACGAGCGCGGCGCGGCTGTCCGGTGTTCCCGCCTTGGCAAGATAGGATGGCGCGGCAAACAGGTGGAAGGCGATATCAAGAAGTGGGCGGGCAAACAGCCCAGGATCAAGCCGATCGCTCTGTGTCGCGCGCAGCGCGAGGTCGAAGCCGTCATCGACCAAGTTCACCATGCGCCCGCTGAGATGTAGGTCCAGGCATACGTCCGGATACCGCGCTTGATAGGCGGCAAAGGCGCGGGCCATGACGCCGCTCGCCGCCCACACGGGTGCGGTCACACGCAGGGTGCCGCGCGGCGAGACCGCGACGTTGCCGATCTGCGCCTCGACCTCGTCAAGCGCTTCGATCATCGGTCTGATCCGCGCCAAGTAGAGCGCGCCGGTTTCGGTAAGGCTGACGCGTCGGCTGGTGCGATTGAGCAACCGCGTGCCGACGCGGCGTTCGAGGTGCGCCACATGCTTGCTCACCATTGCCGCCGATAGACCGGTGCGCTCGGCAGCTCCTGAGAAGCTCCGTAAATCCGCGACGAGGCAGAAGGCGCGTAGACTGGTCAGCGTGTCCATAATCATCAACTAACAGGAAAGTGATCGGCAACGAACGTGCGATTGTTCCTCTTTGGTGGGCTGCCTACATTCCCATCCAAAGGTCGAACCGATCACGCTGACTGAGGACACCGTCCATGACCACCAGAACTCTGCCGACATACTTCCTGAGCCATGGCGGCGGGCCCTGGCCTTGGTTGGATGGCCCGTTCCGCCGCAGCTTCGACGTGCTCGAGGCCTCGCTGAAGGACATGCGCCGCGAGCTCGCCGACGTGCCCCGGGCGGTGCTGATGGTCTCGGGCCATTGGGAGGAGCGCCGTTTCACGCTCTCGTCGGGTGATCGCCCGGGGATGATTTACGATTACGGCGGCTTCCCTCCGGAAACCTATCGCATCCGCTATGCAGCGCCGGGCTCGCCGGCGCTTGCCGAGACGGCAGCCGAACTGCTTCGCACGGCGAGGCTCGATGCCGGGACCGATGCGACCCGAGGTTACGACCACGGTACGTTCAGCGTCATGAAGATCCTCTATCCCGAAGAGACGATGCCATTGGTGCAGCTGTCGCTGCGCGCGGATATGGACCCGGCTGCGCATCTGGCCGCCGGCCGCGCGCTCGCGCCATTGCGGGACCAGGGCGTCCTGATCCTCGGCAGCGGCCTCAGCTATCACAACCTGGCGCAGCTACGCGGCACGCAAGGCCACGAGCCATCACGCCGTTTCGATGCCTGGCTGCAGGAGACGTTGATCGCCACATCACCCTCGGAACGCGAGGCGAGGCTGATCGAGTGGGCGCACGCACCGGCGGCGCGCGCCGCTCACCCGCACGAGGATCACCTTATCCCGTTGCTGGTCGCCGTCGGTGCTGCCGGGTCTTCACCCGCCGCCCTGACCTATCATCAAAAGGATTTCGCGGGCGGGATCACCGCATCGAGCTTTCGCTTCGGCGAGGCACCCATCGTCCGACAAGACGAGGAAGCATTCGCGTGAACAACCCCGCGTTTACCGCCATCCTGTACCCCAACAGAGCAGTCCCTTCTGCCTGAGGGTGCGCATCGCACTGCTCGAGACGGGGGCAGCAGGATAGCCTCGACGGTCGTTGGCAGGCGTGCGGCTCTGCAACCCGATGCTGTGCCAGGGGAAAGAGCGGAGTTAGGTTGAGCCCAATCAAGACGCCAACAGAAAAGCGACCTGACCGGCGCCCCACTCTTCCTTTGACTCTCTGTTAAGCGGCAAGTTTTTGGCTGGTGTGGATGGTGGGTTCGATGCCGAAGAGCCTGGCGGCGTTGAGGCCGACGGCATCCCGCCAGGTGGCCTCGCTGACAGCGAGGTCCTCGAACAGTCGATCGACGACATTGCGGCTGACCGGCCATGTCCCCTCGGCGTGCGGATAGTCCGAACCCCACATGATATTTCGCGAGCCAGGCATCTTCCTGTCCGCTGCAACGATGCAGGCGCGGTCGTGCTGGAAACCCGCCCATACCTGATCGTCGATGATCTGGCTCGGCTTGCGCGACAGCTTGGGCCGCACATAGAATGCGTGCGCCTCGGCCACCTCGTCCATCCGCTCGCCCAGCGCGGCCAGCCAGCTCGCCCCGGTTTCGATGAACGCGACCTTGGCGCCGGGATTGCGATCGAGCACGCCGCTGCTGACCAGATACATGGCCGTGTTCATCGCATCCATCGCCTGGCCGGCGTAGTTGATGATCGCACCGCCCGGGCCCTTCTCCGAAACCACGCTCTCAAGCCCGGTGCCGCTGTGCATCACGAACACGATGCCGTGATGGGCGGCCTTCGCAAAGACCGGATCCCAGGCCTCACTATTATATTTCGGCAAAGCCCCAAAGCTCACCAAGGGAAGCATCGCCGCCTTGTAGCCCTTGCCGGCCAGGTAATCGAGCTCGGCCAGCGTGCAGGAAAAATCCATCACCGGCAGCATGCCGCACTTCACCAGGCGATCCTGGTGCCCTTCCAGAAACCCATCGCTCCAGTCATTGAAGAGACGTGCGGAGGCGGCTTCGGCATCCGGATTGCCGACCGCATAGATCCACAGGCCTAGCTGCGGAAAGCAAATCTCCGCATCGATCCCCTCGAAGTCCATGTCCTCGAACCGGCCCGGAAGTTCGCGCGTCCCGCGCCGCTCCGCAAAAATCGGAATATCGCGATGTTTCCCCAGGCGAAGACGATGG